>Ga0153936_100679_pt1 | contig 9909 bp, 10 predicted proteins | sample TSNJ020MetaG_FD_102272 | JGI IMG/M metagenome (GOLD analysis project Ga0153936, IMG submission 102272) | Attine ant fungus gardens microbial communities from New Jersey, USA - TSNJ020 MetaG | ecosystem: Host-associated > Fungi > Mycelium > Unclassified | place: USA: New Jersey, Wharton State... | reverse complement strand
TGCCAATCCGCTGACAGGCTGGCACAGGAGGTCTGCCCGGGGTTAAGCCAGGCCGTTAACTGGTCTGGCTTTTACCGGGGGTTAGCAGTATTCTATGTGAATAACATTATAATGTTATTCACATAGAGAAAGGATGCAGATTACCACCTGACACCACCAGGTATTTGGTCTATTCGAGACGGACCTTATGCGGCCCGCCATGTCGTTTCCCCTGATTTGGCTAATATCTTCATGATGACACTAAAAACTAAGACCGTTCGCCCTTTTAGCGCGCTGATAGCGGCATGCTGGCATGAACCCTATTCACGTCACCGTTTACTGAAAGACACGCTGGCCGGGATAACCGTCGGTATTATCGCCATTCCGCTGGCGATGGCGCTGGCTATTGCCAGTGGCGTTCCTCCGCAATACGGTTTGTACACCTCGGCGATTGCCGGGCTGGTGATTGCCTTAAGCGGCGGTTCCCGCTATAGCGTCTCCGGGCCAACGGCGGCTTTTGTGGTTATCCTCTATCCGGTGTCGCAACAGTTTGGTTTATCCGGTCTGCTGATAGCGACACTACTTTCCGGTGTGCTTTTGGTATTAATGGGGCTGGCCCGGGTCGGGCGTCTGATCGAGTATATTCCCCTTCCGGTCACCCTCGGCTTTACCTCCGGGATTGCTATCACCATTGCCACCATGCAAATCAAGGACTTCTTTGGGCTGCATCTGCACGCCATGCCAGAAAGTTATATGGGTAAACTTTCGGCGTTATTGCATGCCCTGCCTTCTTTAGATATCGGCGATACCCTGATTGGCTGTGTTACCCTGCTCGTGCTTATTTACTGGCCGCGTCTGGGCTGGCGGCTTCCCGGGCATTTACCGGCGCTGCTGGCCGGTACAGCCGTGATGGGATTACTCAGTTTATTCGGGCACAACGTAGCAACCATTGGCTCAAGTTTCAGCTATCAGCTAGCCGACGGCAGTCAGGGGCATGGTATTCCCCCTATTCTTCCGCAATTCCTGCTGCCCTGGGAGCTGCCCGCCGGGGATGGCCCGGCCATGACCTTATCATGGCAAACCCTGTCTGCCTTATTGCCTGCGGCCTTTTCTATGGCGGTACTCGGGGCTATCGAGTCCTTGCTCTGTGCGGTAGTGCTGGATGGCATGACCGGCAGCAAGCACAGCGCCAATGGTGAACTGCTGGGTCAGGGGATGGGAAATATCATTGCGCCCTTTTTTGGCGGTATTACGGCAACTGCCGCCATTGCCCGTTCGGCGGCCAATGTGCGGGCCGGCGCAACCTCGCCAATTGCCGCGGTTATCCATGCCTTATTAGTCCTGCTGGCATTACTGGCTTTAGCGTCCTGTTTGTCATACCTGCCTCTGGCCGCGATGGCGGCTCTGCTGCTGATCGTCGCCTGGAATATGAGCGAGGCGCATAAAGTGGTCTATCTTCTGCGCAGGGCACCCACCGATGACATTCTGGTTATGCTGTTATGTATGAGTCTGACGGTATTGTTTGATATGGTGATTGCTATCACCGTGGGTATCGTGCTGGCTTCCCTGCTGTTTATGCGGCGCATCGCCGGAATGACGCGCCTGAGTCAATTAAGCGCCGGGGATAATCTCCTGGTATTACGGATTAACGGTCCGCTGTTCTTTGCCGCGGCAGAGCGTATCTTTGACGAACTGCTGGCCAGCACCCGGGATTATCAGACCATTGTTTTGCAGTGGGATGCGGTACCGGTTCTTGATGCCGGTGGGTTAAATGCCCTTCAGCACTTTATTGATGCCATGCCAGAGGGAAAACAGCTGATAATGACCGATATTCCCTTCCAGCCGCTGAAAACCCTGGCCCGGGCGCAGCTCCAGCCTATCCCAGGCAAACTGTCGTTTTATTCAACGCTCCCGGAAGCATTACAGGCTTTCACAACGGATAAGGATAAACAGTAGATAACCGCGCTGGCGCTTTAAGGGAATATTGCCTGATGCTTGTGGCCTGATTCGCCCTGGGGCTGTCAGGGCTGACTGGCCTTAGGTTCGGCGGATGGGGCCTGGCTCATATATTCAACACCGTGTTTTTGCAGATATTCCCGAATCAGTTGCCGCACCACCTGGGACGGGGTGAGATCCTGTTGCTGACAGAGTGTTTCCAGAGCCTTCTTCTTGTCCGGGTCAATCAGGATTGTGAGTCGGGCGGTTTTCTTTTCCATGGTGGTCTTGTCCGCATTGATGATAATCCGGTGATAATACCATGCCTGGCGGTTAGACATCATCTGGCTTGGCTTGCTGGCGGTAAGGGGCTGAGCGGGATCAGGCCGCTCTTTAGCGCCGCAGGCAAGGCGCTGGCATCAATGCCGCACTGCGGCCCGACTTATCCCAGGCTGAGAGGGGTAACGATCAGCCCGGCAGGCGTTTTCACGCCGGGCACCAAGCGTTTTAGGGCTTATTCAAGCGATAGCGCGCACTTCTGCCGCCTTCACTGCCGGTGACTAAAAAACCCTGCTCAACCAGGTCGGCAAGGTGGCGTGTTGCGCTGGAGCGGCTGACTTTGGCCACAGCCATATACTGTCGGTTATTGATACCATCAGCAAAGTCACCTTCTAATAAGCGGTTTATCACCCTTGCCTGCCCGGCTGTGAGTATGCCTTGATCAAAGCGGCTCCAGTACAGCACTTTCGCCATGGTCCGCTCTATTTGCGTCAGCGATTGCTCAATGGCATAGCTAAGGGTCTGGGTGAACCACTCAAGCCAGACGGTGATATCAAGACCACCGCGCTGTGTTTGCTCAAGGATGAGATAGTACTCTTTACGTTTCTCATTGATTGACTGAGACATCGCATAAAGGCGCACCGTGGTGTTTTCTGCCTGGGCGAGGGCGAGATCCATAATCAAACGCCCTATCCTGCCATTGCCATCTTCAAAGGGGTGAATAGTCAGAAACCAGAGATGAGCGATTCCCGCCCGCAGAATAGGATCCAGATGCTTTTCATGCCGACTGGCGTTAAACCAGCGAATAAATTTCTCTATCAGGCATAAAACCGTTTCACCCGGGGGAGCCTCAAAATGAATAACCGGTTTATCCAGCCGCCCTGAAACCACCTGTACCGGACCGTCGCGAAAACGGCCGGGCTGAATGCGGTGAAATAAGCCTTCAACGGGAAAGAGTAAAGCATGCCATTTGAGTAAACGCGCTACGGATAACGGTTCCGCCAAATTATTAATGGCATCAAGGGCTGACTCCACCAGCCCCTCGGTGCGTTTATCCGTGGGAAATGTCACTTCATCAGAAATGCCCAAATGGTTTGCCAGGGAAGATCGTACCGAGCGGGCATCGAGCTTTTCACCTTCAATATCACTGGAATAAATGATATTTGCCAGGATAGCATCCAGGGTCAGGCCGCTATTTTCAATCGCCCGGCTGCTGCCGTTAAGTTTACCCTGCAGATAAACCGCCTGGCGCAAAAAGGGCTGCAGGCGCTGAAAATCAAAGGTGAATTCAGGCCAGGTTGGTTGTTGCCAAATCCACATACTGCCCCCGATGAGTCAAATAATCACGCTATTCTACCCATTTTTTGGGTAGAATAGTAGGCGTAATTGCCTCAGGGTAAAAACGGCAGCCGGAGCGGGCTAAGGGAGCAGGCGATCGTCCCGGATAAACAGCTTTGCTGACTACCCCAGCCGGGGATGACTCACGATAAATGATTCAGCAAAGCATTAACCGCAATAGCGCCTGAGCAGAATATATTTCAGCGTTGACAGCCTGGTGTAAAGTTGATAAAAAAGACGGATTACTCGGATAAGGTTTAAGCCTAATGATACACTTTAGTAAACAGGTTTCTAATAATAACGTTAGCTGGTGGCGCTTATATTAAGCGGCATTTGGTTAAGTCTGTTTACTAAAAACTATTGCCGCCAGAGTGCGGCAATTTTTTTTGGCATTTCACTCTGGTGATCTCACTATCAAAGGAAATGCTATGCACGATATTCATCCTCCCCGCACCATCGTTCTTACCGGTGACCGTATTACGGGTCCCTTGCATTTAGGCCATTACATCGGTTCTCTTCGCCAGCGGCTAAAACTTCAGAATGAAGCACAGCAGTATATTTTAATGGCCGATATGCAGGGCCTGACGGATAACGGTGCTACGCCGGAAAAAGTCAGCAGTTTTCTCTTTGATGTCGCTGCGGATTATTTATCCGTGGGTATCGATCCGGCTAAATCAACCCTGTGTTTACAGTCTGCTTTGCCCGCGCTCTCTGAGCTTACCCTGCTCTATCTCAACCTGGTAACGGTTTCCCGACTGGAAAGAAATCCCACGGTAAAAAGTGAAATTCAACAAAAGAACCTGTCCCGCGCCTTACCGGCTGGTTTTTTAATTTACCCGGTGAGCCAGGCGGCGGATATTACGGCTTTCAGCGCCGATATTGTGCCGGTGGGGGAAGATCAACTCCCGATGATTGAACAGACAAATGAAATTGTTTCTAAAATAAATCATTTAACCGGAAAAAATATTTTAAAACCCTGCAGGGCGATTGTTGGCAGCGTTGGGCGATTACCGGGTAGCGACGGTAACGGAAAAATGTCGAAGTCATTAGGTAATACCATAAATTTATCCTCAACGGCGGATGCGATTCAACAAGCCGTATATTCCATGTATACCGATCCTCACCATGTGAATATCAGTGACCCGGGTAAAGTCGAGGGCAATGTGGTATTTACTTACCTTGATGCATTCTGCGAGGATAAATTGCTGGTTCAGGAAATGAAAGAGAATTACCGGCGCGGGGGGCTGGGAGATGTCAAATGCAAAGCCATGCTAAATGATATTTTACAATCACTATTGCAGCCAATACGTGAAGAAAGGCAGCGACTGATCAATGATAAAGCCTATCTATTAAACGTGATTGAGCAAGGGACGCGGCAGGCTCGGGAAGTGACCCAACGCAAACTTAATGAGTTAAAATCTGCGTTGCGACTCTTAATTATTGATTAAACCGAATAATGCCCTCTTTTAATTAGCACTGCCTGCTGTTCTGTTATCGCCGTTTTGAGGGTTAATATAGCCGCCAATCATCAAAACGTTAACCTGTTTATCCCGCCCGCTCACCTTGTCTATAAGCGGGCTTTTATCCCGATAGGCAATCCATTTTCCCGCTCAGGGGAATAGATTGGCGTTATATCGCCCTAAGCGCGGGTCATCAGAGCTGGCGGTACATATAGGTGGTCGGATGCCTGGCTTTACCGTCATGATCCCATGCAAAGTCCGGAATAATTCCCGCGACCTGAAAGCCTAAAGAGGCATAAAGCGGTTCGGCAACATCCCCGGTTCGCGTATCGAGGGTGACCAGACTTTTACCTATTAGTCGCGCATACTCAAGGGCGTGGCTCATTAGCGAGCGGCCAATGCCAAGCCTGCGGGCCTGTGGGGCGACAATAAGCTTGGCGATTTCACCGCGATGAGATTGATTCGCTGGCATAGCGGTGATCAGCTGAACGGTGCCAAGCAGCTGGTCTTCGTCCAGGGCGCCAAACACAACCCGGTTGCCGGCCTCAACTTCAGGTTGCACGCTCCGGGACCAGAAGAGATGGGCGTCCGCATAGGAGAATGGCAGGATAAAGCTGATTGATGCCCCAGCGGCTACGCTATCAGCCAGAATATGTGCCAGCCCTTCCCGTCTTTGCTCCATTGCCGGGCCATCCAGTTCGATAATACGTATTGCCATTATGTTATCCTCAAGCTATAGCCAGAATATAGTGTGCAGGTTGTGTATCCGTTTCAAACACGGATGCCCCTCGCAGTCGATAGCGCAGGCAGTCACCTGCCGTAAGCTGATATTTAATGCCATCAATCGTCATGGTCAGCGTCCCGGAAAGCAGGACTAAATGATGCTCATGGTTAGGCAGCACCGGACTGTTATAGGCAATACGCTGCTGCGCCTCAATGGTGCATTCGATAATCTCGGTTTTCAGCTGCCCGCCCGGAGGAGAAATCGCCCGCCGGGTAAAGCCATGGCTGGTGTCTGTCCACAGACGCTGATCGGCCCGTCGAATCAGGGGTGGAAACTCCGCCTCAAGGGGCGTTAGCAGCTGGGAGATAGGTAAAGCCAGGGCGGATGCCAGACGGCCGAGTGTTTCAGCCGTCGGGCTGACATCGCCATTTTCAATGCGCGACAGCGTTGCCCGACTAACCTGACTGATAGCCGCGAGATCCTGTAACGTTAGCCCACGATCGCTGCGAAGTTTACGTAAGTGCCCGGCAAGCGCCAGGCCAGGGTTTATCGTTTCATTTTTCATATATGGGATATTATCTCTAATATGAGATTTTGCAAGCGGAATTTATGCCTGTTTACCAACCCCTTGCTGGCAGAGCCGATAACCTTCCCCGGCGACACGGGCGTTTTGGGATAATGCAGAAATCATGATATTTGCCGGGCGTGAGGTCAGCACAACCCTGGCGATAAACCGCTGGCAGAACTTCTCCCGAGGGGCGATGGCCACTGTCCGGCATTCTTTTATCAGTTACAGGAGAAGATTGCCGCTGTCAGCATCAGCAATATTGCGCATTGAGGGGGGAGATTATCCCGGGCTCTTTACCGGCGGGGGTTAACACTGATGGTAGCAGGCAGCCCATGCCAGGACTGCCTGCCACCGGTTAATCACCAGCCAGTTCATCATAGAGGTTGCGTAGCCGGGTACGCAGGTAGAGCACGGCTTTATGCTTACGGGAGAGTATGGCCTGTACGCTATCCCCGTTCTGTTCGGCAAGGGCTTTCACGCTATAGCCTTCCAGTTCCGTTTTGACAAAGGCATCACGCTGGGCTGGCGTCAGTTCGGCTAATGCCACCTCCAGTTCTGCCCACAATAACTGTTTGAGATACTCCTCTTCCGGCGTTTGCGCTACGCCAAACAGGGTTTCTGCCAGTTCATCTTCGGCAAAGTCATCCTCTTGCGCAGCAGAAAACCAGGTGGCGAACGGCACTTCGCGTTTTTTGCGCGCCCGATCGGTCATTTCATTGCGGGCGGCGCGAAACAGCCAGGCCGCCACATTCTCCACCGGCTGCTCGACCTTCATTAACTGGTAACTGATTTCCTGGAAGATATCCTCGGCATCTTCAAGCCCGGCAGCCCGGCCACGAATAAAGGCTTTTAGTCGTGCCCGGCAGCCATTAAAGGCCTTTATCAGCAGTGATGCTTCCGCCATTGCGGGTTTCATTATCGTTACTCAGCGTCTGGTTTTTTGACCGGTGTCTCCTGCCCAGCCTCTGGCTGATTGCCTTTGCTCTCTTCCCGGCGGGAGCGGCAGTGACCGCGCTCCGGGTGAGCAAAGCCAAATTTATGCCGACGATGTTGCATAAACGCTTCCCGCTGCTCCGGCGTCATTTTCATCCAGCGTTCGTGCATGCGACGATGGGCTTTTTCAAACATACCCGGTCTAAATCCCAAACCGCCGAACAGAATACGGCATAGCGCCAGCAGGCCTATCGATTGCCAAAATCCTATCTCTTGCACGCCGAGTACTGCCGGCAGTACCGCATTCCACAGCAGCATCACCAGCAGACCGAGGGCGATAAAAAGCAGAGCGCAGAGCAGAACCGGCTTAGCAAAACGATGCCGGCAAAAAGAACGGCGCGGGTGATGCATATCAAAATCTCTCATTATGTTTACCTCATTCCCGATAGAAATAATTGCTGATACTGAGGTAGACGAATCAGCGGGGAAAATATTGCTAAAAAAATATAAAAATTTAAGATTTTTTTGTCGAACAACAAGATAGCTTGAGTTTATACCGGCCATCTCCTGAAGGTTTATAGCCCGGCCTCCCTGACCAGGGTATGCAATAACGCCGCGGCTGGCATCTGACGGATGCGGCTTATCCCCTGCCCGGCCCAGTGGGCGCTATAGCCATGCTCGCCGTTGGCCTTTGCCGCAGAGGCCAGGGCTTTACCCGCGTCATAGGCCACTGGATACGCGGGGACGGTAGCGCGGTCTGCCTCTTGTCCAAGGCGGCAATAGTGATTATCAATGCAGCGGGCAGACCGGCCAGAAATAGCCCGGGTCATAACCGTCTGCTTTGCCGGTTTGGCGCTCAGTCGCGCGCGATACCCGGCATCGGTCGCTGACTCCGGGCAGAGTAAAAAGGCGCTTCCCAGTTGCACGCCATCCGCTCCAAGGGTCAGCATTTGTCGAATATCCTGGCCGGTCATGATCCCCCCGGCGGCAATCAGCGGAATAGGAATATGCGCTTTCAGTAAGGATACCAGGGCCTGCGTACTGAGTTGCCGATCCCCGGCATCGTCATTAAAGCTACCGCGGTGTCCGCCAGCCTCATAGCCCTGAGCTATCAGTATATCAATCCCGGCGGCTGCAATTTTTTGAGCATCTGCCAGGCAGGTTGCCGTTGCCAGGGTAACAATATTTCTGCTTTTCAGAGCATCAATCACCGCCGCCTCAGGCAGGCCAAAGTGGAAACTCACCACCGGCGGTGGCGCGGTGAGCAGCATATCGAGCATTTCATCATGGCCGATAAAACTTTGATAAATTTCAGACAGTCTGTGCGGTGGTTCGGCGTCAAAACGGGCAAAATGGGGGCGTAAATAGTCTATCCAGGCTTGTTCTTGCTCGCTATCGCGCTGGGCTGCCGGATGACAGAACAGATTGACATTAAAGGGCCGTGAGGTCAGCTCACGGGTTTTGGCAATAGCCGCTCTTGCCTGGGAAACGCTGCTCGCGCCGATACCCAGCGACCCGAGCCCACCGGCGTTACTGACCGCGGCGGCGAGTTCAGGGGTTGAGATGCCCGCCATCGGCGCCTGTATGATGGGATAGTCGATGGCGAGTTGTTGCGTCATGCTGCCTGTCATGGTGATGTCTCCGGAAAAGATGATGGCGATGACTTAACATCTTATTTAGAGATGATAAAATCAATATTATTTTCATATTGAGAATGTAAAATATGAACCATTCCACATTGCAGATTTTTCAGGTCGTTGCCGAAGAGCAAAGCGTAACTCGTGCCGCCAGACGATTGGGGCGTGTCCAGTCAAATATCACGACCCGTATTCATCAATTAGAAGCAGAACTGGATGTTGCATTGTTTATCCGGGATAGCAAAAAAATGACGCTTTCAGCGGAAGGCGAACGTTTTCTCGATTACGCCAAAAAGATTCTGAGCCTTGCCGAAGAAGCTCGCCAGGCGATGCACCCAACCCAGCCTGGCGGCCTATTGCATATGGGGGCCATGGAAGCCACGGCAGCCAGCCGCCTGACGCCCGTTTTGCAGCAGTTCCACCGCCACTGTCCTCAGGTCAATTTAGTATTAAAAACCATGCCAACGCAGCAATTGCTCGACTGCGTAGGCAATACTTCTCTTGACTGTGCTCTGGTCAGCCTGCCCGTCGATGCCAGCGGCAAACCGGCATGCCCCGCGGGGCTGGAGTCTGTTAATGTTTTTAGCGAAAGGCTGTTACTACTCACCCCGGGGGATATCTCACCTGACGAGGCAGGGCGTATCCGCTTTGCTGCATTTCCTGACGGCTGTAGTTATCGGGCCCGGGGGCAGTCCTGGCTCACCAGACACAGCCTGGCGGCTAAAACGATTGACGTTCAGGAAGTGGGCTCCTATCACGGGATGATTGCCTGTCTGGCCTCCGGAAACTATAGCTGCCTGTTACCGGAAAGCGTTGCCGACAGGCTAATGCTTCCTGAGCGCAGCCAGCGACAGTTTATTGATAATGCTCTCACCCAATTGGTCTGGCGCAAGGGGTATTCCTCCCCGGCTCTCCAGGAGATGAAACAGATTCTGGCCTTGCACACGAACCTGTAAGCGCCGGGCTGGTCGCCCTCTGACCACGATTATCGATGCGGCGGCGCTTTGCTTGCCGCTAACGCTTCCCCGTTTGCTGTCGCATTCCCGGCCAGTTAAT
>Ga0153936_100678_pt1 | contig 9912 bp, 9 predicted proteins | sample TSNJ020MetaG_FD_102272 | JGI IMG/M metagenome (GOLD analysis project Ga0153936, IMG submission 102272) | Attine ant fungus gardens microbial communities from New Jersey, USA - TSNJ020 MetaG | ecosystem: Host-associated > Fungi > Mycelium > Unclassified | place: USA: New Jersey, Wharton State Forest... | reverse complement strand
GGCTTACTTACGACGCCAGCTTGTGCCCCCGGCACCGTCTTCCAGCACGATACCCATTTCATTTAAACGGTCACGGGCGCTGTCTGCCAGGGCCCAGTTTTTGCTGGCTCTGGCATCATTACGCTGTTTAATCAGGGCTTCAATTTCAGCCACTTCGCCATCATCTGCCTGGGCATTGCCTTGCAAATACTCTTCGGGATCCTGCTCAAGTAAGCCAATGACCCCCGCCAGTTGACGCAGGGCGGAAGCCAGACCGTTGGCCGCCGCCAGGTCTTCCGTTTTCAGACGGTTCACTTCACGGGCCATATCAAACAATACGGAGTAAGCCTCCGGAGTATTGAAGTCATCATCCATCGCTTCGCAAAAACGGGCGGCAAACGCTTCCCCACCGGCGGCCGGCGCCTGTTTATCGGTGCCACGCAGCGCGGTATACAGACGTTCAAGTGAAGCCCGGGCCTGTTTCAGATTATCTTCACAATAATTAAGCTGGCTACGGTAATGACCGGACATCAGGAAGTAGCGAATGGTTTCCGCATCATAAAACTTCAAAACGTCACGCACGGTGAAGAAATTACCCAGTGACTTGGACATTTTTTCACGGTCAACCATAACCATGCCGGAGTGCATCCAGGTGTTGACATAATCGCCGTCATGGGCACAGCTTGACTGAGCCAGTTCATTTTCATGGTGAGGGAAAATAAGATCAGACCCACCGCCGTGCAGGTCAAAATGGTTCCCCAGCTCTTTGCAGTTCATGGCTGAACATTCAATATGCCAGCCAGGACGACCGCCTCCCCACGGGGAAGGCCAGCTTGGCTCACCCGGTTTGGACATTTTCCATAAGACAAAGTCCATCGGGTTGCGCTTGGTTTCAACCACATCAACCCGGGCACCGGCCTGCAGCTTTTCCAGATCCTGGCGGGAAAGCTGGCCATATTGCGGATCGCTAACCACAGAAAACAGCACATCGCCATTATCACCAATATAGGCATGGCCGCGCTGTAAAAGTTGTTCAACAATTTCGATAATTTCCGGGATGTGATTGGTGGCACGAGGTTCACTGTCCGGGCGCAAAATATTTAGCGCATCGAAGTCTTTATGCATTTCAACGACCATACGGTCGACCAGTGCCACAAAATCTTCGCCATTTTCCTGAGCACGCTTGATGATTTTATCATCAATGTCAGTGATATTACGCACATAGTTCAGTTCATAACCGCGAAAGCGCAGGTAACGGGCAACCACGTCAAATGCCACAAACGTACGTCCGTGACCAATATGACACAGATCGTAAACGGTGATTCCACACACGTACATGCCGACTTTTCCTGCATGAATAGGCTTAAATTCCTCTTTTTGTCGCGTCAGGGTATTAAAAATTTTTAACATCGTGATATTCCATGTCTGTGTGCGGAGAATGCAATCAGTTATCTTACTCTAAAATTTTACCCTGATGCAGCTTGCTTTGCATTACTGACGCAATGCTAATAGTTATGTTATAAAAGCACCCTGGTGAAGCGGCACCGTCTGTCGCTATACCCTTTGACTATTATAGGATGCAATCATGGTTACTTTTCACACAAATCACGGTGATATTGTTATCAAAACTTTTGATGATAAAGCACCAATTACTGTTAAAAACTTCCTGGACTATTGCCGCGAAGGCTTTTACGACAACACCATTTTCCACCGCGTGATTAATGGCTTTATGATCCAGGGCGGCGGCTTTGAGCCGGGCATGAAGCAGAAAGCGACGAAAGAGACCATCCAGAACGAAGCAAACAACGGACTGAAAAATACCCGTGGTACTCTGGCCATGGCCCGTACTCAGGCTCCTCACTCAGCCAGCGCACAATTCTTTATTAACGTTGTCGATAACGACTTCCTGAACTTTAGCGGTGAAAGCCTGCAGGGTTGGGGTTACTGCGTATTTGCAGAAGTGGTCGAAGGTATGGACGTGGTTGATAAAATCAAAGGCGTTTCTACCGGCCGCAGCGGCATGCATCAGGATGTGCCGAAAGAAGATGTCATCATCAAAAGCGTTACCGTTAGCGAATAATGACAACGCTGTTTATTGCAGACTTACATCTCTGCGTAGAAGAACCGGCGATTACCGCCGGTTTTCTTCACTTTCTCGACAACCAGGCCGTTGGCGCCGATGCGCTCTATATTCTCGGTGACCTGTTTGAAAGCTGGATTGGCGATGACGACTTACAGCCATTGCACCAGCAAATTGCCAGCGCCATTAAGGCCCGGGTTGATGCGGGTACCCCCTGCTATTTTATTCATGGCAATCGCGACTTTCTGATTGGTAAACGTTTTGCCCAACGCGCGGGCATGCAGCTATTACCTGAAACGCGGGTGGTTGATTTATATGGCCGCAAAATGCTGATTATGCACGGTGATACCCTGTGTACCGATGATAAGAGTTATCAGGAATTTCGCCAGCAAGTCCATCGCCCACGCAACCAGAAGATTTTCCTGGCCCTCCCCCTGTTTATTCGCCGCTGGATTGCCGCCAAAATGCGCGCCGGTAGCAAAGCGGCTAATGGTGCCAAGTCCAGCGAGATTATGGATGTTAACCCCGATGCGGTAAGCCAGGCCTTAGCAAACCACCATGTGCAGTGGCTGGTACATGGTCACACCCATCGCCCGGCTATCCATCAACTCCTGGTCGGCCAGCAGCCGGCTTTTCGCTGTGTCTTAGGCGCCTGGCACCAGCAGGGTTCCATGCTGCGCGTCACCCCTGACGAGGTTGACCTGGTCTATTTTCCTTTTTAAGTAAAACGGTATTTTTGACTATTTTCGCCCCACGCAACCGTTTTCCTTACCTGATGTTCATGCTATTCTTTCAGCCCTTGTGACCGGGTGCACATTCACCCGGTGATGTTTGCACACCCACAGGAGTTTTGAGACGCATGTCTTCTGAGCACATTCCGGCACGTATCGCCATTGTTATGGGGTCAAAAAGCGACTGGGCTACCATGCAGTTTGCCGCCGAAATCCTTACCACCCTGCATATTCCTCACCATGTTGAAGTCGTCTCGGCCCACCGTACTCCTGATAAGCTGTTCAGCTTTGCCGAACAGTCACAGGCCAACGGTTACCAGGTTATTATTGCCGGCGCAGGAGGAGCAGCACACCTGCCGGGTATGCTCGCCGCCAAAACCCTGACCCCCGTTTTGGGTGTGCCCGTGCAGAGCGCCGCCCTCAGCGGGGTCGACAGCCTGTACTCTATTGTGCAAATGCCACGGGGTATTCCGGTGGGCACCCTGGCTATCGGTAAAGCCGGTGCGGCCAATGCCGCCTTACTGGCAGCACAGATTCTGGCTCTGCATGATGAAGCCCTTGCCCAGCGCCTGGCGGCCTGGCGTCAGAGTCAAACCGACGAAGTGCTGAACAATCCAGACCCGCGGAGTGAGGCATGAGAAGCGTTTGTGTATTAGGTAATGGTCAGCTGGGGCGTATGCTGCGCCAGGCCGGTGAACCATTAGGGATTAGCGTTTATCCGGTTGGGCTGGATGCAGAGCCGGAAGCGGTGCCCTTTGCACAGAGTGTGATTACCGCTGAAATCGAGCGCTGGCCGGAAACCGCCCTGACCCGCGAACTGGCCCGTCATCCGGCTTTTGTTAACCGCGATGTGTTCCCCATCATTGCCGATCGCCTGACCCAAAAACAGTTGTTTGACACCCTCGGCCTGGCAACCGCCCCCTGGCAGCTACTGGCCGATGCCAGTCAGTGGCCAGACATCTTTGCCCGCCTCGGATCCCTTGCCATTGTTAAACGCCGGACCGGCGGATACGACGGACGTGGCCAGTGGCGTTTACGCGCCGATGAAACCGGGCAACTGCCGGATGAGTGCTATGGCGACTGCATCGTTGAACAGGGTATTCTTTTCTCCGGCGAGGTGTCTCTTATCGGTGCCCGGGGTCAGGATGGTACGACGGTTTTTTATCCCCTGACCCATAACCTGCATCAGGACGGTATTTTACGCACCAGCGTTGCCTTCCCCTCTATCAGCCAGCATCAGCAACAGGCAGAGCAGATGCTCAGCGCGATAATGCAGGCGCTGAACTATGTGGGGGTGATGGCGATGGAGTGCTTTATTACCGAAAGCGGCTTACTGATTAATGAACTGGCTCCCCGGGTGCATAACAGCGGTCACTGGACCCAGAATGGCGCATCGATCAGTCAGTTTGAATTGCACCTACGGGCAATTACCGGTCTGCCGCTACCCCAACCGGTGGTGAACGCCCCTTCGGTGATGGTCAATCTGATAGGCACCGGCCTTAACGATAGCTGGCTTAACTATCCCCTGGTGCATCTCCATTGGTATGACAAAGAGGTGCGCCCCGGGCGTAAAGTGGGTCATTTAAATCTGAATGATAGCGATACCCGGCGTCTTCATCAGCAACTCGGCGCGCTGACTGCCCTGCTACCGGCTGAGTATGCCAGCGGCATCCAATGGGCGCAGGACAAGCTGGTCTGAAACCGCCCCCGGTCAGTCCCGGGGCTATCACCGCCGGTTAGCCAATGCCCGAGTCTGTCGGGCATTGGCATCACGCTCCCGGCCTTAGCCGATAAACCTTCTGAATAACGCTTTACCTTTCAGCAAACCTAACCCCAGCCAGGCCCCGCACAGGGAGAGTACCCCCGCGCCTGCAAGGGGGAGGATCACCCACAATCGCCAGTCCGGCTGCCAGCTAAAATCAAACACCCGGGTTTGTAATAAGCCTAACGCCGTTTCGGCGCCAATGGCCGCCACCAGACCTGCCACCGCGCCTAATAGAGCAAACTCTGTCCACAGTGTATGGCGCAACAGGCGCATCCCCGCCCCGAGGGTACGATAGACAATCAACTCCTGATGGCGTTGACGCATACCCACCTGCACCTGGGCAAATAGCAACAGTACACCGCAGGCGGTGACCAGTACCACCATCAGCTCCAGCGCCCGGCTAACCTGTTCCAGTATCTGGCTTATCTGTTTCACTATCGCGCCAATATCCAGCAGGCTGATGGTGGGAAATGCCCGATTCAACTGGGTCAGTACCCTATTATCACCTTCCCAGCGAAAGCTGGTCAGCAGGTTTTGTGGCTGATTGTCCAGCGCGCCTTTGGGAAAAATAAAATAAAAGTTTGGCCGCATACTCTCCCAATCCACCTTACGCAGGCTGCTCACTTTTGCCGAGAAGGCCTGGGTATCACCGGTAAAGGTGATGGTATCGCCCAGTTTGATATTTAAACGTTTAGCGACCCCCTGATCCATCGACACTTCCCCTGCTTTTGGCGGCCAGTGCCCGCTCTCAATAGGGTTATGTTCGGCATTTTCATCCTGCCAGGTCAGATTAAGCTCACGGTTCAGCGCCTCATCCGGATTCCCCTCGGTGGACTGCCCATTAATGGCGGTCAGCCGCGCGCGGATAATCGGATAATAGGTATCGGGCTGAATCTGATGACTGGTCAGGAAATCCGTCAGCCCCTGACGCTGGTCAGTGGCTATGTTAAGCAGAAAATAGTTCGGACTTTGCTCAGGTAACTGTTGCTGCCAGCGTTCAAGTAAGTCCCCCCGGAGCACTAGCAACAGCGCGAGCAGCATAAACGACAGGGAAAACGCCGCTAACTGACTGAGCGTCACCCAGGGCTGACGTAGCAAGCGGTTAATTGCCAGACGGAAGGCAAGGGTCTTAATGGTGAACGTTTTTAACAGCCGTAATAATCCCCAGCCTACCACGCCGCATAATAGCGCCAGCACCAGGGTTCCGGCGAGCACTGACCACAGCAGGGTACTGCCCCCCATCACCAGCGCCAGCAGGGCGACAACAATGCAGACCATCACCGGCAGGTAATAGCGCAAAGGCCAGACATTGGCGACCACATCGCGGCGCAGCACGCGCAGCGGTTGGGTTGCCAGCAGTAACCGGTAAGGGCGAATCCCCACCAGCAGCGAAATCGTCACCATCGCCCCGAGGGCCCACATCCATGGCCACAGACTGGCTGGCGGCAGTTCAGCCGGCAAGACCGGTTTGAGCAGTGTTAGCAATGCCGCTTCAAAAATGACGCCAATAATCCCCCCGCTTATCCCGGACAGCACCAGCACCAGCCCCCACTGACCAATAATCAGTTTCGCCAGTGACGCCCGGCCACCGCCCAGGGTTTTTAAAATGGCAATCAGGTCATAACGGCTGCGGCAGTAATGGCTCATGGCAACCGCCACCGCGGCAATGGCTAAAAGCAGGGTCAGCAAGGCCGATAACAACAGGAATTGTTGTGAACGTTCAAGGGATTTACCCAGTGCCCCCTCATCCTGCTCCTGACCTATCCAGCGCTGCTCCGCCTGCAGTTTAGGCAGCAGATAGTTTTCATACTGTTTGAGCTGCCCGGGGGTGCCGGCAAATTTATAGCGCCATGATACCCGGCTGCCGGGCTGGACCGCGCCGGTGCTTGCCACATCGGCAAGGTTCATCATTAGCCGCGGGGCTATCTGAAAAGGATTAAATCCGGCGTCGGGCTCCTGAATTATCTCTCCGGCAATACGCAGGGTTGTGTCGCCAACATCGATAGTCTCCCCCACCTTAAGGTTGAGCAGGGCCATCAGGCGCGGCGCCAGCAAGACCGTGCCCGCTTGCGCTTTAAGCCCGGCAGGTTCGGTTTCTAACTGGCCATAGAGGGGATAGAGATCATCCACGGCTTTCACATCGGCAAGCTGAGGGGTATCCCCGGAGAAGGTCATGGTGGCAAAACCAAGCTGTTTCCCCACCTTTAAGCCCAGGCTTTTCGCCTGTTCAAGCCACTCCCCGGGCACTTCGCGCGGACTGCGCAGCACCCGGTCTCCGGCCATAAAGTCACGACTTTGCTGGCTAAGCCCCCTCTCCATGCGGTCACTGATACTGCCCAGAGCTAGCACACAGGCAACAGCGAGGCTTAGCGCCAGCCAGACAATCAGCAGGGAGGGTGAGCGCAGTTCACGCCAGAACCAACGGGCAATCATGCTTCCTCCCACAGCTTACCTTCACGTAACCGCAGGCGCCTGTCACAGCGGGCGGCCAGTTGCTCATCATGGGTGACCAGAATTAGGGTGGTGGCATAATCCCGATTGAGAGAAAAGAGCAGGTCGGCAATTTTATCGCCGGTTTGCCGGTCAAGATTACCGGTCGGTTCATCGGCAAACAGCACCCCTGGGCGGCCATTAAAGGCCCGAGCCAGGGCCACACGCTGTTGCTCTCCGCCGGACAATTGCGCCGGTAAATGGTTAAGGCGTTTACCCAGTCCCAATTGTCCGAGCAGCGTTTTGGCCTGCGCGCGGCTGGCGGCATCATTCTCTCCGCGCAGCAACGCCGGGAGTTCAACGTTTTCCAGAGCAGTCAGGGTGGGAATTAACATAAAAGACTGGAAGACAAAGCCCACGTTTTTAGCCCGTAATGCGGCCCGCTGTTCCTCATCCATTTGATGCAAAGGATGGCCGAGAAGAAAAACCTCGCCCTGGGAGCCGTCATCCAGACCGGCAAGAATAGCCAGTAATGTCGACTTGCCTGACCCCGACTCACCAATTAGCGCAATGGTCTGCGCAGGTTTGACAATCAGCTCAACTCCGGTAAGGATGGATAGCTCATGCTCCCCCTGACCCACGGACTTGCTAAGATGATGAACTTCAACACTGTTTTCCGCTGGCATTTGCCCTTCCTGTTTCTGACCTTGATGACATTTCGTGTCGCCGCTGCCGACACGTTATTAATTTTAGGCGACAGCCTGAGTGCGGGTTATCGTATGGCCGCAACCAGCGCCTGGCCTGCCTTGTTAAACACCCAATGGCAGAAGAAAAATATCCAGGTCGTTAATGCCAGTATTAGCGGTGATACCGCAGCTCAAGGCCTCGCTCGCCTGCCCGCCTTACTGAAACAGCACCAGCCTAAATGGGTACTGATTGAACTAGGGGGTAATGATGGTCTGCGTGGCTTTCCTGCGCCATCTATTGAAGACACACTCAAGCAGATTATTACCGATGTTAAGGCCGCAGATGCCCAACCCCTATTGATGCAGATTGGTTTGCCACCCAATTACGGTCGCCGCTACAATGCCGCCTTCAGCGCCATTTATCCAAAACTTGCCGGGGAATTTTCCATTCCACTCCTGCCCTTCTTTATGGAAGAGGTTTACCTGAAACCTGAGTGGATGCAGGATGATGGTATTCACCCGGCCCCGGATGCCCAGCCTTTTATCGCCCAGTGGATGTCAGATAAGCTCACGCCGGTCCTGACAAAATAAGCCTGAGTCAAGCGGGCAGTAAAAGCCCGTTCCCCGCTCAGCGGAGAACGGAATAATTTCACTGAAAATAGTTAACCATGACAACGCATTTAACGGGGCATGTTTCTGGTAAAGTTATGCAAAAATCTATTCTTATTACAGGCTGCTCAAGCGGTATTGGCTTAGCCTCTGCCCAACAATTGTACAATATGGGCTATCGGATACTCGCGGCCTGCCGTAAACCCGAAGATGTCGAACGCATGAACAAGGCCGGTTATACCGGTATTTTGCTGGATCTGGATTGTGAGCAGAGCGTTCAGCACGCCGCCGAAAAGGTGATTGCCTTAACCGATAACCGCCTTTATGGCCTGTTTAACAATGCCGGATATGGCGTCTATGGCCCACTACACACCCTCAGCCGCCAGCAAATAAGCCAGCAGTTTTCGACCAATCTGTTTGGTATACATCAGCTCACCACCCTGCTGTTACCGGCAATGATTGGCCATCATGAAGGCCGTATTGTGATGACCAGTTCGGTGATGGGGCTGGTTGCCACCCCGGGGCGGGGAGCCTATGCCGCCAGCAAATATGCGCTGGAAGCCTGGTCAGATACCCTGCGCATGGAACTTTACCATTCGGGTATTCAGGTCTGTTTAATTGAGCCAGGCCCCATTCATACCCGGTTTACCGATAATGTGAAACAATCCCAGAGCGATAAACCGGTTAAAAACCCCGGCATTGCGGCACGTTTTACCTTAGGCCCGGATGATGTGGCTAAAAAAGTCTGCCATGCTTTTAGCAGCGCGAAACCCAAAACCCGCTACCCGGTTACCCTGGTTGCCCATGCACTTTCCTGGTTACGGCGTCTGCTCCCGACCTGTATGATGGATAAAATTTTGCGGGGCTGAGTTGAGAAGACCGAGCTTGCCCCCACCTTATCAATAAATTATCAACAGAGAATCGCTTATGTCTGCAGAAAATATAATCAACATCACCGAAGCGAACCTGCACCAGACCCTCGAGCAGTCGACGGTCAAACCGGTCCTGTTTTATTTCTGGTCAGCCCGCAGCCAGCATTGCGAGCAATTAACCCCGGTGCTTGATAGCCTGGCCGCCCAGTACAATGGCCAGTTTATTCTGGCTAAAGTCGATTGTGATGCCGAGCAAATGGTTGCCTCACAATTTGGCTTACGCGCCATCCCCACCGTCTATCTGTTCCAGAATGGTCAGCCGGTTGACGGTTTCCAGGGGCCCCAGCCTGAAGAAGCTATCCGCGCCTTACTGGAGAAAGTTCTGCCCCGTGAAGAGGAGCTAAAAGCCCAGCAGGCCGCAGAACTGATTGCCGAAGGTCGTCATGGCGATGCCCTGCCATTACTGAAAGAGGCCTGGCAGCTGTCGGGTCACAATAGCGAAATCGGCCTGATGCTGGCGGAAGTGCAAATTGCCCTGAATCGCAGTGAAGATGCCGAAGCGGTGCTGAAAACCATCCCATTGCAGGACCAGGACACTCACTATCAGGCGCTAATCTCACAGATTGAGTTACTGAAGCAGGCTGCGGACACCCCGGAAATTCAGCAGCTGCAACAGCAAGTTAACGACCAGCCGGAAAACGCCGCACTGGCCAGCCAGCTGGCGCTGCAACTCCATCAGGTGGGCCGCAATGAAGAGGCC
>Ga0153936_100675_pt1 | contig 9919 bp, 9 predicted proteins | sample TSNJ020MetaG_FD_102272 | JGI IMG/M metagenome (GOLD analysis project Ga0153936, IMG submission 102272) | Attine ant fungus gardens microbial communities from New Jersey, USA - TSNJ020 MetaG | ecosystem: Host-associated > Fungi > Mycelium > Unclassified | place: USA: New Jersey, Wharton State Forest... | reverse complement strand
TTTATCAACTAGCATACGAAGTACGGCATCCTGAATGCGTTCTTCACCAGTCCAGTTCTCGTGTTGTTGGACTAGAGCATCGAGCTTCTGACGATTTTGAGAGTCGGCTTCTCCAGATTCTTCGCGTTCAGCATCAGCAAAGAGCTTATCGCTTGCATTTTGGGTAGTATATGAACGGAACGTCTGATAGAATGAGTGGAGATGAGAACGGAAGATAAATATTGTACTTTGCTGTAAGATGAGCATGAGACCACATCGAATGACTTCTCGCACGATCAATCTTATCACACCCGCTCATGGCAAATAAAACTGATACAGGCAGGGTTTACCACACGAGATGTACAGGCGCCGCTCTGGATACTGTCATTAAACATAGCAAAGACGAAGACATTACACTCTTCGGCAGTTGTTTTTGTCCATTTGTTCAACGTGCATGGATCGCATTTGAGTATCTCGGAATACCATATAAAGTACGCTGTTACTACTTTTCATCTTTTCATCAGTGCCTAGATAATGATGTGCATAGTACTGTAAATGAGTTTCCCTCGTGCAGAGTCATGGCCTCTTAACTGATGGCTTATTTCAAGATGAAGTCGATCCATACAAGAAGCCCAAGGGACTGCTTCAAGTTTCACCAAAAGGCCTCATACCCGGACTCAGGTTCGATAACATTATGCCGCCGCGATCTTTGAACGAGAGCACGATTATCATTGAGTACCTTGAAGAGTGCGCAATAAAATCCGCTTTCGCCTTTTGCCTTTATTTAGGTCCACGGGCAGCTTGGCCTCGGAAACCACTCGATGGTCCCTCCTCCCGCCTTCCACCAATCCCTGTAGGCTATACATATTCCACAGCTACTATTGATTGTCCCCCTCTCTTTAATATGCACTTGCAGATGCGCGGGCTTTGGTCAGGTTACAAGCTGATCACGTCAATCGAACACTGATACCGGGATTCTATCGTTTTCTTCAAGCACAAGAAACAAAAGCTCAGGTCAGTGCAGGTAAAGAATTTCATCAAGCAATTGAAACGCTCGTAGGTCTTTTCGAGAGAGCGGAAAGAGAGGTTCTCGATGGCGGTGGAGTTTCTGGAGAGGGAGAACGACAGGCCCTGAAAAAAGGTCTAGGTCTGTGGGTCGATGGAGGAGAGCTAGGCTGGGCAGACGTCATGGTTGCGCCTTGTATGCTCCTCTCCCGTGCACCAAGTTGATCTGGTTTCGAGATTTTGTAAAGGGATGTACCGCGCTCAGGTCGTACTGAAACATTACCGTGGTTTTGACCTCCCCCAAGGAGAAAATTTCAATTCCTGGTTGAAACGCTTGTTTGAACACCGTGCTTTCGTAGCCACATGCAGTGATAAAGAGTTATATATTGATAGCTATGAAAGGTGGGACAGATCATTCTACGTTCTGCAATGCATAGTTGATCTGGAGTATTCTAGATACGCGTTCAACCGGCCTAATACCAGCCAGGTGGCAAATGCTATCAATACGGGACGAAGCCTGCCTTAGAAAATGGCCAACAAGTACATGATGTGTAATCATCCATTTGCCCTGTAATCGACCTCTTTTCACAAGAGATAGCTGTTGTCATGAAAATAGAGACGTCTATTTTTGAGACACACAGCAAATTACTCGCCAGATCTGCGAGTGGCTAGAGTACAGAAATCAGATGCTAGATACGTTACGACTTCATCAGTTGTCATAGCTTGGTGGGTTCTCCACAGGAACATTGTCAACAAGTGTAACAGAAGTTGACCCGGCAGGCGTGGTATATGTAGCTGAAATATGATATAGATGTAAGGATGACTTGACTGGGAACAACGGACACACGCACGCAAATTCTCATCGGCCTCGTCAGCGGCTTGTCTACGCATGTAAATGGACTTTTCTCGTGCCTTCTCTAGCAGACTGACAAACTCAAACATGGGCCGGTCCTTGAAACGGACCTCGGCCTTGGTTCCATCAGTCAGACCACCATCTGGTGACGGTTTGATTTCAAAAACTAGATAATTCCCACTGAAAGTCGGCTGCGAAAATGCTGTCGAAAGTATGGAGTGAAGTGGAACGGATAGGGAATCTAACGAGCTTTTTGAATCGCTAGCGAAGATGAACTGTGAAATCGGCGGGGTAACTATTCCAGGCTGATGAACTGAACCGATATCCACGCACTCGTTGGTCAGTGAGCCAGATCTTTCCCATAGACCTGAGCTTTTTGGCCCCTCCAGAACCCCCGGCGAGAGCGTGACTCGAAGGTGGGCGGTTAGGAATAAAGAGATCGACTTCGACACCGAGATCCACTGTTGTAATGGCTGCCTCATTGGGTAGAGGAATGGGTGTACGGTTAGGTGTGAGCATTGTCCAGTTAAGAGCCATCTTTGGATGTAAGTTGAGAGGGATAAAGAGAGGCGGTCACTGCCTGGGACATTGACATCAAGCATCTCATACACGATCATTGATCTATTAAGCCTGGCACAGCACACTCTATGGTATTCTTCTCATGCTCATAAAGCCTTGTAATTGTACGCCCGGATGGCATAGCAACACCGTGCTGATATCGACGACCGCAGTCGACGTTCACATTAATTGGTACACTACATCCGCAGGATAGGAACTATCATTCCTCATCAATACGGCCTGAATCGTCTCGAGGCCTTGAGCTTCTCAACTTTCGCTTTATCTTCCTCCCATTTCCGCTTCAAGTCCAGGATTTCTAGAACAAATTATGAGTGTCCTTTCGGTTTACTATGTATCGATGATCATACCTTTTCTCTGTTTCTCTGCCTTTTGGAAAGCGTAGAACCCTTCTTTCTCCTTCTTTTCCTTCTTCTTATTGTTGCGTGCCCTTGTCTCCCCTGTTTCTTGAAACTTTTTGGTGGCAACGCGCACACCACCTCCCAGAGTTTGCCCATAGGCACCACCTCTCTTCACCAAAGTGAATCCATCTTCATCCACGATAGCTTCTCCCTTTTTATACTGTGATTTCTGTCTATTCTTTGCCAATTCGTAGTCGTATAATTCCATGTAAGTATCCGCATGTTCTTCGACAATGTCAAGTGGTGGCCGAAGCGAATCATAAAGGGCAAGGTAATGAGCAAAACCACCTGGCTCTTCTGTCGTTGGCCAGGGACGCGGTTTTGACAATGAATCTACTGCTCGATCATGTGAAGAGGAGTCCAAGAAAACGATATGAGCAGAGCCTCCGGTTTTGCGCAAAGTACGCAATGGAACAGTCGGCAAAGGCGTGACTTTGGGTACGTCGTCTTTGGAAATCTTTCTTCGTTTCCGCAGTTTCTCACCCTCAACTTCTGGAATCTCATCGTCTTCCTCTTCTTCAGACGTATCCTCTTCCTCAACATGCCTAGAACCCTCAGTACTATCTGTGTTAAAGACCACCCTTTCGACTGTCCCAGCTTCTTTGAATAGCTGGACCAAATCTCGTTCTGTAGCGTCTGGTGGTACATTGACCAGAAAAAGAGTTCGGCCTATCGGGAGCGCATCATTTTTTTTGGCAACTGAGTGAGAGCGCGCATAGACATAATGAGTTGCTTCACTAGAATAGATGATCGGTATTGGCGTGAAACCGCTGAAGTGTTTCTGTCGGGCCATAGCCTTGAAAATATAATATCAGAAAATCATTGCAAGATGTTATTTATTGTAGACGTGATTGTTAAATACCATCAATAATTGAAGTTCTATATATGTCTATCATCCGGCAGACATGAAGTTTATTGCATCGAGACAGAAGCTGACTGTACCAGCACTTGGTGTTTAATCACTGTACACACCATAGACTCTATTATCAAGTTGAAATTCTTGAAACTCCAAGCACAACCAGTGTTTGTTCTTAACATACCCACGATCTGTATCGCATCGGGCCCCGGGTGTGCAGGACCTGAGGACGAGCTGCCTGCTGCCTGCTGCATCCCCTCTTCAGCCAGCATATGATGCCATGATTTTTTGATTTATCCTTGGATGTCACTTCTTCTGACTGCTACGGTAGCACATTCGGACACTTGTCTACTACACTTCCTCCCTTTTTCTATTTTCACCTTGATAATTCATGTATAATTTACCACCTGCATTTTTTCTTCCTGTGGGATATAAATACGACAAAGAATATGAGTGACCGCTAAGGCTGGTCCCTCAATTGTCAACTTTCTCATGCAGGCCGTCATGTATAAATAGAGAACAAAAAAGAGCTCCCGGCTTGTAGAATGAAACAAGCGAGCAAGTAGCAAAACCCTGCGAACGAGATATGATATGGTATACTACTGACCCCACCTGTGCCTCTGGGGTGCTCTGCCCTGCTTGCTCCAATCCCTAGGTGTAGAAGAGTCGTCAGACGAGGGATGGGAGGGAAGCCCATCACTGCATGGGCTATCATGTTACATGTTGGCTGGCTAGTAGGTTGTGACTAGAATGAAACATGTGAAACCTTGCCAACGGCAATTCATCGGCCAGTGTTCCTATTTTTATACCACCTGAATGTTTGAACCTCGGATACGAAAGAGAAGCTTCGTGCATATTTTCATGGCAAGAAGGAATGAATAACTCAACGATCTGGTTTATGAGCTTGTTTTTCTAATACAAATGTTCAGGCTGCGGTTTTTAATTTTCATTAGACTCGGTGGCCAGTTTCTTCTTTGCATCACCCATTGGATGTCTTCTTGAGAATGGGAGTATTGTGTCAGCATTCTCGTTGACCATAAGTCCGTCAGGTCATCTGAAAGACTGTAAAACTGATGAACATACACTAACCGCCTCCCCAGCTCACATCTCCCTCTACTCGCTACTTTCCCAGTATTGATAGTTTGAGTTTGCTCGCTCCGGAGGTACGTTTCGTCTTTACGGCCCCCACTCAGACATTTTTCGCTGTCAATTATGCGCCTTAGTATATTAAGGGAATCTCGATATTCTAATAGATTTTTATGCTTTTTTGAATCAGGGGGTCTTCGAGTCATAGAGGTCCTTCAGGAATTCTCAGATCTGGTCACGGAACTGAACAACTTAGATATCTCCCAATCTGTCAATCTGGCTCAGAATTGATCTATGAAATTAATGGAACAACAGATACATTTTTATCACCTCATTGGAGGCTCGAGCTATAAGCTTACCATTGATACAGTAGTACCTATCGTCAGAATGACATATCTTGGCAGTCAACGTGAATGTCCATGTGCAAACTGTCATTTCATTCCTTGCCGACTCAGTTATTTTTAGTCTAGCTCATATCAATAATTGATCCAGGAAGTTTTCCATCTCCCGAATCATACAGAAACTTGTTTCCTAATACAAGTGAACTAAGCTCGTGTCTTCTCATTTGTCAAACGCCCATATCATGAGCGGGAAAAAGAGCGTTTGACCCAATCAGCAAATGGGTCCTTTCGTCATGCCGATGCCACGTGCTACGTACCAGGAATAGACGTCCATACAAATTTACGAAATCTGTGTGAGACAGACGCGGGAGTATGAGTCGTGCTAATGACTGCTGGTATTTCATCTTACCGCCATGCTTGTATATGATTATTATAGTATAGATGTAAAGTGAATTTTTCTAGCCAACACTTACACGTCTGGCCTCGTTCCTGCGGAGATACCACTTTCGCTCCATTCGGCGCTATCCGGGGCATAATCTTTGGGGATGAGTCATAGTCAGGTTCACTCCAACACGACGTGAGGTCCTGTCGCAGTCCCAGACACACTAGCTCGAGCCACTAATTGTCTGAGTCACTCAATCACATGTAGTCTGGACCATAGAATCAGAGTATCCTTCCTGAAACTTCCGCACTTTGAAAAATTTTCCATGGTTTCGAACGGCTGTTTAGTAGGTATAGGACAAGTCAACATGAAAACTGAAAAAAATCCGGACATAGGAGGTTTACGGAGCAGGCTGTCGAAAAGAATATGAGATTTCTTAGATCAGGGGGTACTCGGGGGCACCGCGTGCTCCATGACAAATTCATTCTGCCTTAATTCTATATCAGCAAACCCTAGTAACATTCATGTTCGAGTCTTGTTCAGGAGGTGGCCCCGCAGCATATTGAAAACAAAGACAAGGCAAGTATAAAATATTTTCTCGCGCGCATGAGTGCTATTTTTGAACATGTATCAAGATTCCGATGAGACCAAGTTGGTCGGCGATCAGTCACGAATCGTTACATTCCCTTGCTGAGAGACTGCTGTCTCATTACATGTATCTAGTAATGAGCAATAAAAAGTTGAGACATACATATCTGTGTACTGAGCATTACATCCCTGTATGTACCTGCCACTATGCCTATATTGGGACATCAATCATAATCAAACTCCTGATGCGGATAAAAATAGATCTGATTTGTAAATCTCCATTCCAGATTCACGAGGTTCTGAAATCTTGGAACATCTCCACTCTTGTTACTAACGGATAATGATTGTTAGCAGCTCCATGGTGTGTCGCCAAAGCTTATCTCAATTTTACTGCTGCTTTCCTTGTACTTTTTGATTTGGAACCATCAAATACAATTGTGTTCTTGTGGCACATCTATCAACAATGGGAAAAGGTCATGATTTGGTCGTTGAAATGGCTCGTCATGACGATGATAAGAAGGACCGACTCGAAAAGTGTGGAGCATGGAATAAAACTGCGGCACGGAGGATACGGCAGGCCCGATTGCCACATGTCGATCTAATCGAAATTCTAATTATAACTTTTTGATCATTACGTTGATCTTTTTGATGTTTCTTTATATGAATGCTGGTAGCTGTTTCTTTCCCCATTGAGACGGGAAGAAACTTACCAATAACTCCTCAATATCCCTGATGGATCCAGTGCTCCACGTCTTGCAGTTCGCATTTACTGTCACTATTAATCGTAGGCCAACTTAATCACTATTAGACAACACCATCGTATCAAAAGTCTATCCAATCCATTCTTATCAGAAGTGAACACACAAGACTTCTGTCGAACAAATACATTACACCATATCCATAACATTCTTATCAATATTGGGTAAAACCCAGTTGCAAACCATACATCTTCAACACGATTGATTCATTTTACTGGATAATGACATCACTGCATCAACATGGATTTCTATGAGTCTAAGACAGTTATTGTAATTTGTAAACCTACAAGAATGTAACTATGTAGATAGGTAGGTAGTTATATAGGTGTATAACAAACAACATAAAATCCCACCTAGGCTAAAACAATAGAAAACTTGATTGTAACATGTAAGCTAGAAGTTGCTGGCATATATACGATTTGAATGAAATCAACCCAAGAGGCGGATATTTGAGAGCAAAAAACAAAAACAAGCTAAGAGATAGAGACAGAGAGAGTACAATACGAAAGCGTTCAAACTGAAAACGTTGAGAGAAACAGACAAAAGAAAACGGGCTGGGGGGGGTAGTAGACATGTACAACAAAACAGACGGACAACAACACAGATCGAGGAGCGATAAACAAAATTAAGAAAACCAATGAAGAGAAGAGGTTTACACTTCTTTACGAAGTGGCAGGCCATACTGTAAACCATACAGCGGCTCGGACAAGACACATACGAGCCACCTCAGTGAAGAAACGAGGGACCAGCCTGTCAAAAGAGGATAACGTGAAAAGATCAAGAGAGAACAAAGACATGACAGCATCGTAAACTTGGACGGACAACCAACTTCATCGGGTGTAATAAGATACTTGTTCGGATTAGCCTCGCCTCTGCTGATAATTCTGTTCCTTGCTCAAATCCAGGCTTGCAAATGTCGTAGACAGACGATCTGCCTCCGTTTGACCATCCAACGACGATTTTGAGTCAGGTCGACTAACAGCCCGATTGATCCCTGAGTAGGGAACAGGGTATGAAGCAGTACTCGATGGTTCAGCGCCAAACAGGGTGGTCGAATCTTCATTATGAAATGGCGAAAATACTCGGGCTACCTTATGGGTGTTCGGATCTTCAAGCGTAACCAAATCTGAGGAAAATGGAGCGAAAGATGACTGGGCGCCTCCAGTGTCTGACCAAGAGTGTGTCTCTGTCCTTTCAAGGAAGGCGCCATGCCTCCCGAGAATACCATCACTCGACGAGTGATCATTTCTCGACTTGTTACTTACACCAGGTGTTATACTTCTTGCCAAAGTCATCAGTTGATTTGTCGCCGACGTACTATTGTCTCTGTTGGTAGAGTAATTCGCCGCTCCAGCAAATCCGCGATTAGGTTGAATAAGTCCAAGATTACTAAGTTCTTGAAGCAGAACAAGAAGCTGTTCTAGGGTCCAAGAATTACTGGAAGATGGAGACACCTGGGTGTTGCTCGCAGCATGGGCCTGAACTGGGAGATAGCATAAGTATTTGTCAGTATAAATGATTACGATACTTACGGGCACTGTGACCCCAAGCCAGTCGGATGTGGGTCTTGCCAACAGGATAATTCTGCATTGTGGTAATGGCGCATGCAGCATCAGATTTCCTGACATATTGAACAAAGCCGCAGCTTTTATCCGTAACGACTTTGACCTAGAAAATGTCAGGAATATTCTGTACTAGGAAAATAACACAAGAAATACATAGTAAATTGGCCCAAAAGGGTAAAACAAGCTCCAGAGTATCTCCTCGGTGATGTCGGGGGTTAAACCGCCAACAAAGACGGTAGTATTATGGGGATCAGTTGAGGCAAGCAATTCGCCTTTGGGACCAGCGAGATCTCCAGAAAGAGATTTGAACTGTGAGCGATATTTGCCGCTCCTGACGTTGTTATTGCCCCGTTGCATCAGGGATAAAGCAAGTTTGAGAATTTCGGGTTCCACACCTGATAAGTCCTGAGCTAGATATCAGAGGGAATAATAATTTATCAATAGAATGAAAATTACAGGAAGGGAACCACCAGAGCCGGAGCTGCCAAGGGAGGAAGAGCCTTGAGCGGAACCGCTTTCCAGTGAGCTGTTTGAACTGGTAGCGACAATCTGAGAAGAAATGCTCTGCAAAAATTCTTGAGAAAAGGGGTGTGGCTTCGGGTCGTTAGCACGACAAACGCGAACTGGGCCAGTAAGCTGGCTGTATGCATCGCATATAAGCGGTAAGACTTACTCGGGCGGTCTCTGACACACAGCCCATTTGCCTCAGCCAAGGCGCGGTTTCTTTCTTCTTCGGTATCAAATCTATCTGGAATATTAACCGGAATATTTCAGGTGAGTATGAGTGCACATACCTCACAAAAGCGCTTGTGGAGGATTGGCCATTAGGATCAAGTATAATTTTGACGCTGGTGCAGCCATTGAAAGGTTGGATAATTTTAGGTTCTCTATATGGGCTCTGACCAAGTTGGGGGTTTCTGAACACTTGAAGAATGTCATTCTCGTTAGCCGACGGGGAAAGATCAGCAATAAAAATGCTATAAACTGGTTTGGGATTGGTAGGATTCATTGTGTAGGGAGGCATAGGAGCCCAGCAGAGAATATATGGGGTTGAAGAGTAAGGCATCATCACAGGAGCTGTCTCTCTACCATCGCTGACCTGAGCGAGGGCAGCGGCTGCCTGCGAAGAGGAGCGAAAAACAAGATAGCAGTAACCAGGGTTATTGGGTTGCTGGCCAGTCGCTGGAATGGAGTGCACATTTGGGATACGGATGGCGATGGGGAACCAGTTCATGAACTTGCAGGCCCTCCAGAGGTAATCTTCTTCCATCCAGAGCTCCAGCTGGCTCCAGAGAAGAGTGGTGGAGGGGGAAAAAGATTCCGAATGGTCGGCACGGTGGTGGTCCATGGTCAAGTTTGGATCAAATTTGGAATGTTTATCAAGAATGAATTCGCTATCGGAGCGTGGTTTCCCGCGCGTTCCTCTGTCCTGTTCAGGCGAACAATGAAAGATCTGTAGTGTCATCAGTCGGCTTCCTGGCTTGATACTTTATTTGATTGATTAGTCAGCCATCATATCTGTCCTGCAC
>Ga0153936_100674_pt1 | contig 9924 bp, 9 predicted proteins | sample TSNJ020MetaG_FD_102272 | JGI IMG/M metagenome (GOLD analysis project Ga0153936, IMG submission 102272) | Attine ant fungus gardens microbial communities from New Jersey, USA - TSNJ020 MetaG | ecosystem: Host-associated > Fungi > Mycelium > Unclassified | place: USA: New Jersey, Wharton State Forest... | reverse complement strand
CCAAAACAGCTTGAGGTGCCTAAATGACAGGTTGGCCCCTGAGGAATCGCCAGAACCAGCAGCGTGTCGTTATCACAATCCGGGCTGATACGAACCACTTTAAGAAAATGACCGGAGGTTTCACCCTTGGTCCACAGGCGTTGTTTACTACGCGAATAAAAGGTCACATTCCCGCTGCTCTGGGTCGTATCCAGCGCCTGCGGGTTCATATACCCCAGCATCAGGACTTCACCGGATTGTGCATGCTGAACAATGACCGGCATCAGTCCATCGGTTTTTTCCCAGTCGAGCTGGCTATACTGTTGCTCTGTTAACACACTCGAATCTCCACGCCTTGTTGAACTAAATATTCTTTCAAGTCCATAATATTAATGATTTGCTTATGAAAGACCGAGGCGGCCAGCGCACCGTCAACGTCAGCAACACGAAACGCATCATAGAAATGCTCAATCGTTCCTGCTCCCCCCGATGCAATCAGCGGGACATGACAGACGGCGCGTACTTTTTGCAACTGGTCAAGGTCATAGCCATTACGCACCCCGTCCTGATTCATCATATTCAGGACAATTTCCCCGGCGCCCCGGCGCTGAACTTCTTCAACCCAGTCAAGGGTTTCCCACTGTGTTACCCGGGTACGGCTTTCATCACCGGTATATTGATTTACGTGATATTTACCGGTTTTATCATCAAACCAGGTATCAATGCCTACCACCACACACTGCACGCCGAAGCGGTCTGCCAGGCGGGTGATAAGCGTCGGGTCGGCGAGGGCTGGTGAGTTAATCGAGATTTTATCGGCACCGAAGGAGAGAATTTTAGCCGCATCTTCCACCGACTTTATCCCGCCTGCGACACAGAAAGGGATATCAATTTCTTCGGCTACCCGGCTCACCCAGCTTTTATCGACCACCCGGCCATCACTGGAGGCGGTAATATCATAAAAGACCAGCTCATCAGCGCCTTCTTTGGCATAACGCTGGGCAAGAGGGACGATATCACCGATGATTTCGTGGTTACGAAATTGTACGCCTTTTACCACCTGACCATCCCGGACATCGAGACAGGGAATTATCCGTTTTGCCAGCATGAGATAGCCTCCTTCACGTTAAATTTACCCTCCAGCAGTGCCCGGCCGACTATCACACCCTGTACGCCGCTTCCCCGCAGGGCCGCAATATCGTCAAGGGATCCAATACCGCCGGATGCCTGAAAGGCTACCTGCGGAAAACGGGCGCACACTTCGCGGTAAAGTGCGACATTTGACCCTGCCAGCGTACCATCCCGCGAGATATCGGTGCACAGAACGTGCTTTAAACCCACGGGTAAAAACTGCTCAACAACCGACTCAAGGGTGGCACCGGAGGTTTCCTGCCAGCCGCTGACCGCCACCTGCTTCACGCCGTTGGCGTCAATACGCACATCTAACGCCAGCACAATGGCATCCGCCCCAAAGCGCTGAAACCAGCCTTTGACCTTATCAGGGGACGAAATAGCGGTTGAGCCAACGACAACCCGCGTTGCCCCGGCATTCAGCAGGGCGGCAACATCCTCTTCACTGCGCACGCCGCCCCCGACCTGGACCGGCACACTAACGCCAGCCAGCAGGTTGGTTAATAACGGAATTTGCCGGGCAGCAGGGTCTTTCGCCCCGGTCAGGTCAACCAGGTGCAGTACGCGGGCTCCTTGAGCCTGATAATCCTGAAGACGGGGGAGTGGGTCACGACCGTAGTCCCGTTGCTGGCCGTAATCCCCCTGATGGAGACGGACGACACTACCGTCAATTAAGTCGAGAGCCGGTATAATCATCATTACATCTCCAGAAAGTTTTTCAGCAACTGGGCACCCGCTGCGCCCGAGCGCTCAGGGTGGAACTGCACACCCCAAAAATTGTCTTTTTGCACCGCCGCGGTGAAAGCTTCACCGTAGTTTGCCTGGGCGATAGTGTATTCACAAACCGGCATGGCGTAGCTGTGGACAAAGTAAAAATAGGCCCCGTCATCAATCCCGCGGAACAGGCGATCCCCCGCCTTAGGGTAAACGCGGTTCCAGCCCATATGCGGCAGCGGCAGGCCGACATCTTTCATTTTCAGCACCGGCTGGTCGATAATGCCGAGCATATCGACCCCCTGGTTTTCATCACTGTGTGAGCCCAGTAGTTGCATGCCTAAACAAATACCCAGTACCGGCTGTGTACAGGCCTTAATTAATGCCACTAAGTCCCGGGCAATCACCTGATCCATCGCCGCCTGCGCGGTACCCACGCCCGGCAGAAACAGTTTGTCAGCATGCAAAACCACATCCGGCTCGCGGCTTACCAGTGGCGTATAGCCATGGCGTTCAATCGCCGACTTAACTGAGTGGAGATTGGCGCAACCGGTATCAAGAACAACGACGTTCATTACAACACCCCTTTAGAAGAGGGCAGAGTATCCCCCTCAACCCGAATCGCCTGACGTAAGGTGCGGCCAAAGGCCTTAAACAGACTTTCTACCCGATGGTGATCGTTCTTGCCTTTGGTTTTCAAATGCAGCGTCACGCCCATGGTGTAGGAGAGTGAGCGGAAAAAGTGCTCGACCATCTCAGTGCTTAAGTCACCAACCCGCTGATAATTAAACTCGGCTTTATACTCCAGATGCGGGCGACCGGAGATATCCAGCGCACAGCGTGCCAGGCACTCATCCATGGGCAGCACAAAGCCAAAGCGAGTGATACCGCGTTTATCGCCCAATGCAAGGCGCAAGGCTTCTCCCAGCGCCAGGCCGGTATCTTCTACGGTGTGATGGTCGTCGATATAAAGATCGCCGCTCACCTCAATATTCATACGAAAGCCGCCGTGAGTGGCAATCTGGTCGAGCATATGGTCAAAGAAACCAACGCCGGTATTAATTTTGCTGCCACCTTCGCGATCCAGCCAGACCTCGACATCAATCTGTGTCTCTTTGGTGTTACGTGCCACATGCGCATAGCGGTTGCGCTGGGTCAGGGTTTCACTGATTTTTGACCAGTTCACATCCTGGCTATGATAACGCAGGCCCTGGATACCCATATTGTTCGCCAGTTCAATATCCGTCGCCCGATCGCCAATCACATAGCTGGCCGACTTATCAAGGACACCGTCTTCCAGATAGGCCTTAACCAACTCAGTTTTCGGTTTGCGGCAGTCACAGTTATCCGCCGGCAGGTGCGGGCAAATCAGCACTTCATCAAACTGGATACCCTGAGAGGTAAAGACCTGCATCATCAGATTATGCGGGCCATCAAAATCAGCCTGAGGGAAGCTTGCACTACCCAGCCCATCCTGGTTGGTTATCATCACCAGCTTGTATCCGGCTTTTTGCAAGCGCAATAACGCCGGGATAACGTCAGGCTCAAAGGCAAGTTTGTCCATACGGTCAACCTGAAAATCAACAGGTGGCTCGGAAATCAGGGTACCGTCACGGTCAATAAAAAGCACTTTCTGGCTCATTTGTTCTCCGTGGCCTCAGGGCCGGGTTGTTCTTTTAACGCATCGATAGCGCGCAGACACTCTGCGCGGGTACCTACTGAAATACGCAGGCAGCCGCTTAAAGAGGGTTGTTTATTCTGATCACGTAAGATAATGCCTTTATCCCACAATGATTTAAAGACACGGGGTGAGTCAGTGAACTTCACCAGAATATAGTTAGTTTCACTTGCAAAGACCTGCTGGACGCAAGGTAGGCTTGGCAGGGCATCAATCAACAGACGACGATTGGCGATAATCTCAGCTACACGTTCACGCATGGCGGCAATACCGGCAGGGCGCAGGGCCTGGGCGGCAATATCGGCAACCGGGGTGGATAGCGGATAAGGCGCAATCACTTTCAGCAACAGATTAATCACCTCTTCATTGGCCAGGGTAAAGCCACAACGCAGGCCTGCCAGGGCAAAGGCTTTTGACAGGGTACGGAGAATAACGAGGTGCGGATAGTCAGCCAGCCAGCCACTGAGGGTTGCCTGGGGGCAAAACTCGATATAGGCCTCATCGGCGACGACAATGGCTTTACCCCGGGTTGCCTCGAGAATCGTCCGCAGGTCCAGCGGATTAATAAGTTGTCCGGTCGGGTTATTCGGGCTGCAGATATAGACCACTTTAACCCCAGCCAGCTGGCTGATTATCGCCGGGACATCCAGCTGCCAGTCTTCCCGGGTTGGCACGACCCGGCGCTCCACACCAAAAGCTTCGGCGCTGACGGTATACATACCATAGGTGGGCGGGCAGTAGAGAATGGCATCTTTCCCCGGCTCACAAAAGGCACGGATTAACAGCTCAATGCCTTCATCGGCGCCACGGCTAACCAGCACTTGCTCCGGTTTTACTCCGGCATAGCTGGCATAGTGACTAATAACCTCTTTTGGCTGACACTCCGGATAACGGTTCAGGGTTTGCAGGCTAAGCTGAAATTCAACCGGGGTTGGATATTCGTTAGCATTTAACCAAACATCACCATTTCCGCCGAGGCGACGGGCAGATTGATAAGGCGTGAGGCGACGGACATTGTCACGGGCCAGAGATGTTATGCTCATGCTTTTTCCTCTTGCTGACGGGCAGCTAACGCCGCCACACGGAGTGTCACTGCGTTTTTGTGGGCGGTTAGCTGTTCGGCACCGGCCAGCACTTCAATGGTTCTGGCAAGGCTTGCGAAACCCTTAGGAGAAAGTTCCTGAACCGTCATGCGCTTTTGGAAATCCGCCAGGCCAAGGCTGGAACAGGTTGCCGTATAGCCATAGGTCGGCAGCACATGATTGGTGCCAGAGGCATAATCACCCGCCGACTCAGGGGACCAGTCGCCAAGAAAAACCGAACCGGCACTGGTGATATGCTCTACCAGTGAGCGGGCATCGCGGGTCTGAATAATCAGATGCTCAGGCCCATACTGATTAGAAATCTCAACACATTGTTGCAAAGAGTCGGCCACTATCAAGCGGCTACTGTTTAGTGCCTGGCGGGCCGTTTCTGCCCGGGGTAATAGCGCCAGCTGGCGTGTTACCGCCTGGGCAACGGCTGAAGCCATGGCGGCATCAGGGGTTAGTAGAATCACCTGAGAGTCCGGGCCATGTTCTGCCTGAGACAGTAAGTCTGAAGCCACAAAGTCCGGTGTCGCGCCGCTGTCGGCGATGACCAGTACCTCAGAAGGACCGGCTGGCATATCAATCGCAGCCCCATCGAGGCGCTGGCTAACCTGGCGCTTCGCTTCGGTTACCCAGGCATTACCCGGGCCAAAAATCTTGTCTACCCTGGGAATACTTTCGCTCCCCAGCGCCAGGGCGGCAATGGCCTGGGCACCGCCCACCTGGAAAATCTCCTGCACGCCGCACAGGGAGGCCGCATAAAGAATTTCATCGGCAATCGGCGGCGGCGAGCACAGTACCACCCGCTGGCAACCGGCAATACGTGCCGGGGTTGCCAGCATTAATACCGTTGAAAAAAGCGGAGCCGAACCGCCGGGAATATACAGCCCCACGGAGGCAATCGGCCGGGTTAACTGCTGGCAACGGACGCCGGGCATGGTTTCAATATCAACGGTGGCCAATTGCTGGGCCCGGTGAAATTTTTCAATATTCGCCACTGCGACGGCCATCGCCGCTTTTACCTCGTCATCAAGACGATCCATTGCCGCCGTTATCTCAGCCTCACTGACGCGCAGCGAGGTCACTTCCGTTTTATCAAAACGGGCGCTGTATTCACGCAGGGCGCTATCACCGTTAGCTTTAACGTTTTCAATAATGGCGCTCACCGTCTGGCTAATGCTTTCTGAGGCGGAAATCGCCGGGCGCATCAGTAGCGCCTGGCGGGTTTGCGCATCACAGGTATTCCAGTCAATGACAGTATTAAAGGCAGGCATCCGTCACTACTCCATCATCTTCTCGATTGGTAATACCAGAATAGAACTGGCCCCTAATGCTTTCAGTTTTTCCATGGTCTCCCAAAACAGGGTTTCGCTACTGACCATGTGCATGGCTACACGCTGTTGGTCGCCGGCCAGGGGTAAAATGGTGGGGCGTTCTGCCCCTGGCAGCAGGGCAATGACTTCTTCAAGACGGTCGTTAGGGGCATGTAACATGATGTATTTAGACTCCCGGGCCTGAATTACCCCCTGAATACGGGTTAACAGCTTATCGACCAGCAGTTGCTTCACCTCAGGCAGCTCGCCGTCGCGCTGAATCAGGCAGGCTTTAGAGCGGTAGATAACCTCAACTTCACGCAGGCCGTTTGCTTCAAGGGTTGCCCCGGTTGAAACCAGGTCACAGATAGCATCCGCCAGTCCGGCGCGGGGGGCCACTTCCACCGAACCATTTAACAGGCATGACTTAAACTGAATGCCTTTCTGGTCAAGGTAGCGCTTGAGCAGGTGCGGGTAGGATGTGGCAATGCGTTTGTTGTTCAGGCTGTCGATACCTTGCCATTGCCCATCAACCGAGGTGGCGAGTGACAAACGACAGCTGCCAAAGTCCAGACGACGCAGCGTCAGGTAACGCGGGTCGTCGCCCTGAGCCCGGCGGGTTAACAACTCTTCTTCCAGGACGTTTTCACCGACAATACCAAGGTCAACGACGCCATCCATGACCAGACCGGGAATGTCGTCATCACGGACGCGCAGGATATCGATAGGCATATTCTCTGCCAGGGCAATCAGCCGCTGGGTGTGCAGGTTGATTTTTATGCCACAACGGGAAAGCAGCTCGCGTGAGTCATCGCTAAGGCGGCCGGATTTTTGAATAGCTATGCGTAAACGGTTGTTGTCTGTCATGAAAAAACTCTCCTTATAATAATGCTTTACGATGACCCAAAAAAAAGCCCCCGGAAGTTATCTTCCGGGGGCTTTATCGCGCTCTGGCACCACTGGAAGATCTTTTCGTCTCCCAGCACCAACTGCCTGAAAGACTAATCAGGATGATGGTGGTGATGGTGGCTAATCGTGAGTGCGCGTGTCATAAAATTCTCTTGTCTGTCTGAATGTATATTCATTAACTGTCAATTAACCTAAACCAGATTGCCCTGTGGGTGCAAGGGGTTTTTAGGTTAATTATTGATATTCTATTCGGCTGGCAGATTGTCAGTATCCATTTGGCGGCCTGGCCTTGTCGGTAATATAATGCTCAGTGCAGAAGATAATGCTGTCGGTAAAGGAGACGAGGCATGAAACGGGTTGCAATAGTGGGTTTAGGATGGTTAGGCATGCCTTTAGCGCTCTCGTTATTAGCGCGGGGATACCAGGTCACCGGCAGTAAGACAACGGCGGATGGCGTTGAGGCCGCCCGCATGTGCGGAATTGATAGCTATCTGCTGCAATTGCAGCCGACGCTTTCCTGCGAGGCCGAAGATCTTGATGCCTTGCTCAATGTTGATGCTTTGGTCGTCACCCTGCCTGCCCGACGTAGCGGCGAGGGGGATAATTTCTATTTTCAGGCGGTTCAGGAAATTATCGACAGTGCCTTAGTCCACGGCATTCCACATATTATTTTTACCAGCTCGACCTCTGTGTATGGTGACGGGGAGGGCACAATGACTGAGGCCCATCCATTACATCCGGTCACTGCCAGTGGGCGGGTATTAAGAGACCTTGAAAGCTGGATGCACAGTTTACCCGGCACCAGGGTCGATATTCTGCGTCTCGCCGGCTTAGTCGGCCCCGAGCGTCATCCGGGACGGTTTCTGGCCAATAAAACCGAGGTGGCTAACGGTCAGTCGGCGGTGAATCTGGTGCATCTTGAGGATGTGGTAGCGGCGATAAGCCTTCTTTTACAGGCATCCAGCGAGGGGCGGACCTATAATCTTTGTGCCCCGGGCCACCCGAAACGGGCGGTATTTTACCCCCAGATGGCGCGCGAATTGGGCTTGAAAGCCCCTGAGTTCGCTCAGCACAGCGAGGGGGGAGAAGGGAAAGTGATTGATGGTAGTCTGATTTGCCGTGAGCTGGGTTTTGACTATCAATATCCCGATCCGCTCAATATGCCGCTACGCTAATCTACAGTTGTACAGGGGAGTGGGTTACTGGCGGCGGCCAGCATAAGAATATGGCGGCTAAAAGGCCGCCTTGCTGGGGGGTAAAACCAGGGCGTAAATAGCCATTGCTGCCTTATTAATCAGTCACCTGCTTAACGAGTGAGCAAAGTTTTCACCCGCAGATAAAGCAGTATGTTAATTGATTATCTTTTAACGCCTAACCCTAAAAAATAAATGGTGCCATCACCTATAACGTCTTGTCATTTGCCCAGGAAATGGTGCAAAATACGCGGACTGCAAAAATAGAAAACTAACCGACGTTTAAGAGACGTCGGTTATTTTTTTGCAATTTAATTAGTCAGACAAACGGCATTTGCCAAAAAAACCAAGAGGCCGGGCTTCGTACCGGATAGATACTAGCTTTTAAAAAACGACAGTCGTGTCGCCGAGGAAATTAAGATGGGGCAGATTTTTGCTTTTGCGCAGGCTTTCACCGTAGGGGGAAATCACCATGTCGCTTAACGTCACCGCAGGTACAAACAACCGCGTAGGTCTGCAAAAGACGCTGACGCTGCTTCCAGTAGTCATGATGGGACTTGCTTATATGCAACCCATGACCTTGTTTGATACGTTCGGTATTGTTTCCGGTATGACCGACGGTCATGTGCCGACAGCTTATGCCTTTGCTCTGGTGGCGATTTTGTTCACCGCGTTAAGCTATGGCAAGCTGGTGCGCCGTTTCCCGTCTGCGGGCTCTGCCTACACCTATGCTCAAAAATCGATTAGCCCGCTGGTTGGTTTTATGGTTGGCTGGTCGTCGCTGCTTGATTATCTGTTTATGCCGATGATCAACATCTTGCTGGCAAAAATCTACTTTGAAACGCTGGTGCCAACGGTTCCATCCTGGATCTTCGTTATCGTGTTAGTCGGCTTTATGACCGTTTCTAACCTGCGTAGCGTTAAGACCGTGGCTAACTTTAACAGCGTAATCGTTATGCTGCAGCTGGTGCTGATCGCGGTTATCGTCGGGATGGTTATTTATGGTGTTGCCGGTGGCGAAGGCCAGGCGACGCTGACCAGCAGCAAGCCATTCTGGTCTGAAAATGCCCATTTAGTGCCAATGATTACCGGCGCGACGATTCTGTGCTTCTCGTTTACCGGCTTTGATGGCATCAGTAACCTGTCCGAAGAGACGAAAAACGCCGAGCGTGTTATCCCGCTGGCTATTTTCCTGACTGCGTTTTTAGGTGGTATGATCTTTATCGCATCTACCTACTTCCTGCAGCTCTACTTCCCGGATATTTCTCGCTTTAAAGACCCGGAAGCCTCACAACCTGAAATTATGTTCTTTGTTGCCGGTAAGGCATTCCAGGTCGGGGCACTGATTTTCTCCACGGTGACCGTACTGGCTTCTGGTATGGCAGCCCATACCGGCGTATCACGCCTGATGTATGTTATGGGTCGCGATGGCGTCTTCCCAACCCGCTTCTTTGGCTATATTCATCCAAAATGGCGGACCCCGGCGTTAAACGTCTTACTGGTTGGTGCGGTTGCCCTGCTGGCGATTGACTTTGACCTGGTGACAGCGACGGCGCTGATTAACTTTGGTGCATTGGTTGCCTTTACCTTTGTTAACCTGTCGGTGATTTCTCAGTTCTGGATCCGTGAGAAGCGTAATAAGTCACTGAAAGATCACTTAAACTTCCTGGTGTTACCGCTGTTGGGTGCGCTGACGGTAGGGGCGCTGTGGGTTAACCTTGAGCAAAGCTCAATGATCCTCGGCCTTATCTGGGCAGCCATTGGCCTTATTTATGTGGCCTGTGTGACTCGCAGCTTCCGTAATCCGGTCCCGCAATATAATGAAGATGCGGCCTGAAAGGATGATAAAGACGGTCACAATAATCAAAAGTGACGCGGTCTGACCAAGAGGAGAAAGCCTGGCTTTCTCCTCTTTTTTT
>Ga0153936_100668_pt1 | contig 9970 bp, 6 predicted proteins | sample TSNJ020MetaG_FD_102272 | JGI IMG/M metagenome (GOLD analysis project Ga0153936, IMG submission 102272) | Attine ant fungus gardens microbial communities from New Jersey, USA - TSNJ020 MetaG | ecosystem: Host-associated > Fungi > Mycelium > Unclassified | place: USA: New Jersey, Wharton State Forest... | reverse complement strand
TCAAGGGTGGCAACATCAACGCCTGCCACTTTGTAACTGCCGCTACTGGGCTTATCCAGGCAGCCGAGAATATTCATTAGCGTTGACTTACCGGAACCGGATGCCCCGACAATCGCCACCATTTCACCGGCATTAATGGTTAATGTCACACCCTTAAGGACTTCGACAACCTCTTCGCCTGAAGGGTATTGCCGGCGAATGTCCCTGAGTTCGAGTAAGGGGGTCATGACGAGCTGCCCTCACTGCGTTTTCCGGTAACAATCTCCTCCCCTTCTTCAAGCCCTTTCAGTACCTGAGCCTGGGTATCATTACGCATGCCAATGGTCACTTCCCGGGTTTTGGTTTCACCATTACGCAGGACGGTCACGTTATAGCGATTATCACCGATTGACTCCCCAAGGGCCGCCAGAGGAATCACCAGGGTATCTTTCACCCCGGCTAATTGAATATGTACCTGCGCGGTCATTTCAAGTCTTAACAACCCCTGGGGATTGGCGACTTCAAAGCGGGCATTATAAAAAATCGCGTCATTGACCTTATCCGGGGTGGGCAGGATGTCTTTTATTGTCCCTTCATAGCGCACTAATGGGTCGCCAAGAACGGTAAACCAGGCTTTCTGACCCGGTTTAATATGAATAATATCCGCCTCTGATATCTGCGCCTTAACCAGCATAGTGCTCAGGTCAGCAAGGGTCAGAATATTAGGTGCCTGCTGAGCGGCAATCACCGTTTGCCCCTGCAGGGTGGTGATTTGCGTCACTTCCCCGGCCATCGGGGCAATAATACGGGTGTAGTCAAGACTCGTCTGCGCCGAGCTTAACGAGGCCTGATTACGTTTAAGTTGCGCATCAATGGTGGCGATTTGCGCTTTTTTCACCTCAAGATCGGTAGCGGCGGCATCCAGTTCCTGACGTGAAACGAACTGCGTTTTAGCCAGCGCCTGCTGGCGAGATAGGGTAATGGCGGCCAGCTGACGCTGTGCCTCAGCCTGTAAGCGCTGCGCCCGTAGCTCCATCAGGGTGGCCTCGACCTCTTTAATTTGGTTTTCGGCCTGTTCCGGGTCAATCACCCCCAGAAGCTGGTTTTTCTTAACTTTATCACCAATATTAACCGACAGTGTTTTTAGCTGTCCGCTGACCTGGGCACCAACATCAACCTTTTGAACTGCATCCAATTTTCCGGTTGCCAGCACACTTTGCTGCAGCTCGCCCTTGCGCACAATCATGGTTTGATATTGTGGCGCCGGTGTGGATAAAACAGACCAAACCCAGATAAAGAAAACCACCACCAGCAGCGCCAGTAGCCAATACCTTTTTTTTATTTTTCCCTTCTTAACCATAATAATCCTAATAATGTTCCGTAATTGTAGCGTTATTAAACAAAAGGTACGAAATTGGCAGTATTTTATAAAGAAAGTAGCGATTATTGTTCGTTGGTTTATGAAGAATGTGATTTATTCATGAAGATTTTATTATTGTTTGAGTCATGCTATGTCACACATTACCTCTTTCCCAACCAGATTAACCACCTTAAAACGTCCGCTAAATGGCTGGGGTCTTTTTGTTTCCTTAGCCAAAGGAGAGTGGCAACCGGGCCAGTCGTGGGCCCATGCCAGATACCGTCGAAAATTCCTGCTGCGATCGATGGTGATGCCTTTTAGCACCGCCAGGCTGCTTAATACTCTGGTCACTCAGCCTGAGCTGGATAATCTGCTCAGCGCTCAGCCGGGCCTGCCCTGCCGTCTTCATCGTCCCTATCTGTCTGCCCATCTGACACGTAAAGAAGCGCTTAATGCTATTTGTTTCCACTATAAAAAGATGTCAGAAACTGTTCCTGATGTCATGCTGAACGCACATTTTAGCCCCCAGGGTTACTGTCTGGCTCACCTGTCTGGAAAAAATGACGAGTCCTATTTTATTTATGCCTCTGCGGTAGACATGCAAGGTAAAGAGGGCGAATTCACGCTTAACCTGCGTAATCAGCAACAGGTTGTTTTAGCAAAAATAACCTTTACGCTTTGCCAGCGTGACGGCAAAAATACCCTGTTTATCGGCGGTATCCAGGGAGCTAAAGCTTCCGTGCCCCATGAGGCGATTCAGCTTGCAACCAAGGGTTGTCATGGCCTGTTTCCAAAACGACTGCTGCTTGAAACCCTCTCCACGCTGGCAAAAAAATTTAGCGTTCAGCAAATTGTCGCTGTGGGCAATCATAGCCATGTCTATCGCTCCTGGCGCTATGCTAAAAAGAAAAAACACACCGTGCATGCCGACTATGACAACTTCTGGCTGTCAATGGGGGGCAGTTTAGGCCCCGATAATCTGTTCCAGCTGCCGCTGTCCATTGAACGTAAAAGCCTGGAAGAGGTGGCCAGTAAAAAACGCGCGGAGTATCGCCGCCGCTATGCTCTGCTCGACGCCGTCATGCACAGTGTGGAGCACCATTTCAGCACGGCCGGTAAAAGCCGTTAATCGGCCCGCCCCCTTGCCAGCCAAAGCACTCGTGAAAACATATTCTTAAGCAGCGAGGGGATGGCATTCTCGCCTCTGCGCCCGGCTTCCATTGCAATTTCAATGGCCAGATCGGGCTTAGAGGAGCGATGAATCGCTTTAGTGATAATCCGCCGCATTGCCATAGGGACATCGGCTGGGATTTGCGCCACCCGATGAAAAACATCTGAAAAACCCTGCCGGTACATAAAATGTTCCATATCCAGCGCCGGTAATGCCGTTAAATGGTGCCGTAAATGGGCCGGATCATTGTCGAGTAAGCTGCGTACCGTTGTGGCGTATTTTTTCCCCGCCTCGTCGCCGTCCACCAGCACATGCCATTCGATACCCATACGTCGGGCAAACTTGATAAGCGGTTTAAGTCCCGATTGCGCAAACTCAATGACTTTCACCCCTTCCGGCTCAAAATAGTGACCGCACTGCCTGGCCAGCTCATTCATCATCCACACCTCGGTTTCCCCTTCGACCAACAGCCAGCAGCGGGCAAACAGAGCAGAGGAGCGATTAAAGCGAATATGAAAGGCAATGCGCCGGTTGTCTTCGGCATTCAGCCCCCCCGGCCCCAGACGCCAGGCCACCACTTTTGACGACTCGCGTACCAGGCGACACACCTGTTCGACCGGCGTTTGCGATAAAAGCTCTCCAGAATTTGTCGTGGTTATCTTCTGTAAGGGCAATAAATTGAGCAAGCCCCAGGCAACAGAGAGCATAATCGGGTGCAGGCGCGTTTCCGGATCTTCAATCAGCAGCAGCGGCCGGGCATCGCGGATTAGGGTGATGCCCCCTTTGGCATGCAGCAACGTGGAAAACATGCCCAGTAAAATAAGCCGATAGGCCCGGGTATTAGGCCGATCAATCATGCGATTGATGGCATCGAGGTAGCGCCAGTTTCTCTTTTCATCCGTTGCATGGCGGCGGGTATAACGATGATGAGACAGCGCCCCCTGCTCTGAAAAATAGTGCTCTAACAGCTGAGTCATGGCCGTTAATCCCTGGCGCACCTGCTGGTCTGTCAGGTTTTGCGGGCTGGAAACCAGCTCACGGGTCAGGATGTCTAACTGACGCTCACTCAATTCATTTTCAACGACTTTAGGCATACTGCCGCTTTTCAGTCGGCCCATAAAGCGTGAGTCACGCAGGCGTAAAACGGGATTTAACTGGCAAAGCTGCCTGGCTAAACCGTCAATATCATCCAGCGGGATCGGTAATCCCTGATTATTTAAAAAGGATCGCAGGGTTAAAATTGAGCCATCATCTTCCAGCTCGCCTTCCAGACGATAAAAGATACGATGATACTCATCCTTATCTGCCACCCAGACCGGGGCAAGATGCCGACAGCGACGACCCCGATAGTTACCGGGCGCCTGTTCACGAAAAGTTAAAATAATATGCAGATGATGCTCTTTTTCCTGCTTTTCTCCTGGCGGGAAATAGAAATCATTGCCGGTAAATTCATATAAATCCTGATGGGGTGACAGTAACAGTGTCAGGGCATCTAACAGACTGGACTTGCCCCAGGCATTTTCACCGATCAGCACATTATTTTGCTCGAGCATTAACGATAACCGGTTAATACCCCGAAAGCCTACAATCTCTACGCGCTCAAGAAACATATTCCCCCCGTTTCTCTATTCAGCCTAGAGTATAATGGCAAGGTCTGAATAAATGTGTCGCAGGTCTGTTTAATTATCTGAAAAACTTGCCAGGTTTCACTTAGCCGGGGTCATTTTCCTTGCCCGGCGCCCCAGTGCAGCCTGTATGCGGGGGATAATGGCGGGTGATTGCCCCAGCAGAAACCCCGCATCGGCGTGATGACCCGCAGGCTAAGCTTTATGACTCAAGGCCTGCCAGGCGCGATAAGCCACGGGCGGATAAATAGTATTTTCCTATGGCTTGCCATGCTGCTTTTCACGATACCATAAATTCAAGTACGCCTTTGTCTATCTGTATAAAGGCGATGATTAATATGGCTTTGCTGCACGGGCATCTCCCCCTTAGCGATTGCCACTTTTATGCCCTGCGGACTGATAGCCGCCCCCGCCTATCGGCGTCATCTCCCTACGGGCAGGGGCGGATAAATGGGATGATAGCCGCTCAACAAAGCGGTCAGCCCCGTCACTCCGGGAAAAAGGTGAGTAACAGCAACGGCCGGGGAAGAACGGCACAAGATAAGACAGACTTAGCACATTTAAAGGCTTTTGCCCAAGGACAAGACTCTCCATGTTTTCTGGTTTATTAATTATTCTTATTCCTCTGATTCTCGGCTATCTCATTCCGGTTAAACACGCCGGAGTGATGCAACTTACTAACCGTTTTTTGAGCTGGATGGTTTATATCATCCTGTTTTTTATGGGAATAAGCCTCGCATTCCTTGACGATCTCGCCCGTAATTTATTGACTATTCTGTATTACACATCAATTACCGCCCTGGTGATTATCCTGTGCAATATCCTGGCGCTGATGCTGCTGGAGCGGATTCGCCCCTGGCAACACCAGCATAAGCTGGAAAAATTACCGTCGAGGATCATGATGGCGCTGGAGTCTTTAAAGCTGTCTGGCGTGGTGGTGGTCGGTTTTCTGTGCGGACTGAGCGGGCTTGGCATGATGCAATATGCCACCCTGGCCAGCGAATATACGCTGTTATTTTTACTGTTTCTGATTGGTATCCAGTTACGCAATAGCGGTATGACCCTGCGGCAGATAATCCTCAATCGCCGGGGCGTTATTATTGCCCTGACCGTGCTTGTCAGCTCCCTGCTGGCGGGAATGATTAATGCTTTTATTCTCGATCTGCCGTTTAAAACCACGCTGGCGATGGCATCCGGCTTTGGCTGGTACTCCCTGTCGGGCATTTTAATGACCGAATCCTTTGGCCCGGTGATTGGCAGTGCGAGCTTTTTCAATGACCTGATCCGCGAATTACTGGCCATTATGCTTATCCCAAGCCTGGTCACCCGGCACCGCTCAACGGCGCTGGGGCTCAGCGGGGCCACCTCAATGGACTTTGCGTTACCCGTCCTGCAACGCAGCGGCGGTATCGGGATTGTCCCGGCGGCCATTGTCCAGGGATTTATTCTCAGCTTACTGACACCGCTACTGATTGCCTTTTTTGCGTCCTAACCCTCCCTGCCGCTGCCGCTTATCCCCGGTGGCGGCATCCATTTTTCACTAATTTTTGCCATTCCCTGGCTAATCCATTAGCTTGGTTAATACGCCGGATGATTGAGCAACAAGTCGGTTAACTCAGCCCAGCCCCATCAGTAAGACAGCCGATAGGCTGGCCGTCACTGACATGCAGACAGGCCCTGAAAATAGGTTTAATGGCATGTTATAGTCAGTTTTTTACCGGCCATCATGCGGCGACAGAGGTCACATAGGCGGTTCGAATTTGAACTAAACTTCTGGAATTCAACCAAGGGATGAAGAAAACTCATGAAACATAATGTTGCAAGCTATCTGGCTAAAACTCTCGAAAGTGCCGGGGTAAAACGTATCTGGGGTGTTACCGGCGACTCACTGAATGGGATCAGTGACAGCCTTAACCGTATGGGGACGATTGAGTGGATGGCGACCCGGCATGAAGAGGTTGCCGCTTTCGCCGCCGGGGCTGAGGCACAACTCACCGGACAACTGGCGGTCTGTGCCGGTTCCTGTGGGCCTGGCAACCTTCACCTGATTAACGGCCTGTATGACTGCCATCGTAACCGTGTACCGGTGCTTGCCATTGCGGCCCATATTCCTTCCAGCGAAATCGGCAGCGGTTATTTTCAGGAAACCCATCCCCAGGAGCTGTTTCGTGAATGTAGCCACTACTGCGAACTGGTTTCTAACCCGGAGCAAATCCCGCAGGTCTTAGCCATTGCCATGCGCAAAGCGGTGCTTAACCGTGGCGTCTCTGTGGTTGTCCTGCCCGGCGACGTGGCTCTGCAGCCTGCACCTGAGTCAGCCAGTACCGACTGGTATCCGGCCCCGCAGCCGATTATCACGCCGCCCCATGAAGAATTGCACAAGCTGGCTGAGCTTTTACAAAGTCACGACAACATCACCCTGATGTGTGGCAGCGGTTGTGCCGGGGCCCATAGCGAAGTGTTACAGCTGGCCCGCAAGTTAAAAGCGCCTATCGTTCATGCCCTGCGCGGTAAAGAGCATGTTGAATATGACAACCCATACGATGTCGGCATGACCGGACTTATCGGCTTTAGCTCTGGCTACCACGCCATGAACAATGCCGATACGCTGATTTTGTTAGGCACACAATTCCCTTATCGGGCTTTCTATCCCGCTCACGCAAAAGTGGTACAAATCGATATTAATCCGGGCAGTATCGGGGCCCATAGCAAAGTCGACATGGCGCTGATTGGCGATATGAAAGCGACGCTAACCGCCCTGCTGCCGCTGCTGGCGGAAAAAAACGATAGCCACTTCCTTGATAAAGCCCGGGAAAATTACCTCAAAGCCCGGGAAGAGCTGGATGCCCTGGCTCAGCCAACGCCTGACAAAGCGATTCACCCGCAGTACCTGGCGCAACAGATAAGCCACTACGCTGCCGAAGATACCGTTTTCACCTGTGATGTTGGCACCCCAACGGTCTGGGCGGCACGTTATTTAAAAATGAATGGCAAACGTCGCTTACTCGGCTCCTTTAACCATGGCTCAATGGCTAATGCCATGCCGCAGGCAATCGGTGCCCAGGCGACCAATCCCCAACGCCAGGTTGTTGCGATGTGTGGTGATGGCGGCTTTAGTATGCTGATGGGGGATTTTCTGTCCCTGGCCCAGTTAAAACTGCCTGTTAAGGTGGTGGTATTCAATAACAGCGTCCTCGGCTTTGTGGCGATGGAGATGAAAGCCGGCGGGTATTTGACCGATGGCACCGACCTGCACTCAACGAATTTCGCCCGTATTGCAGAAGCCTGCGGTATTGCCAGTTTCCGGGTGGAGAAGTCTGAGGACTTGAACGGCGCCCTTGAAAAAGCCTTTAGCACCGACGGTCCGGCGCTGGTTGATGTGGTGGTCGCCAAAGATGAACTGGTTATGCCGCCTGAAATCAAATTTGAACAAGCGAAAGGATTTAGTCTGTATATGATGCGCGCCATCATCAACGGACGTGGCGATGAGGTGATTCAGCTGGCGAAAACCAACTGGTTGCGCTAAAACGCGACCAGAGTCTGAGTGCCTGCCTGCCCCGGCAGGCGCTCTTTTTTTTCAGGAGCTCCCATGATTGACCTTCGCAGTGATACCGTGACTCGCCCTTCCCGCGCCATGCTTGAACAGATGATGACCGCGCCAACCGGGGATGACGTTTATGGTGATGACCCAAGCGTTAACCGCCTCCAGGCCTATGTTGCAGAGCTCAGTGGTAAGCAGGCTGCGCTATTTTTACCCACCGGCACCCAGGCTAATCTGGTGGCGCTCTTAAGCCACTGTCAGCGGGGCGAAGAGTATATTGTCGGTCAGGTTGCCCATAACTACCTGTATGAAGCCGGGGGAGCGGCGGTATTGGGCAGTATCCAGCCCCAGCCGATTGATGCCGCAGCCGACGGCACGTTACCCCTCGATAAAGTGGCGGCAAAAATCAAACCGGATGATATTCACTTTGCCCCTACCCGCCTGCTCAGCCTTGAAAATACGCATAATGGTAAAGTGCTGCCGCTGAGCTATTTTGAGCAAGCCTGGCAATTTACGCGTGAGCATCAATTGGCTCTGCATATCGACGGGGCCAGATTGTTTAATGCGGTGGTCAGCTATGGCGGCTCCCTGGCCGACATTACCCGCTATTGTGACTCCTTTACTCTGTGCCTGTCTAAAGGGCTGGGCGCCCCGGTTGGCTCTCTGTTAGTTGGCAGTCATGAGTACATCCAGCGCGCCCTGCGCTGGCGTAAAATGACCGGCGGGGGGATGCGCCAGGCAGGTGTGCTGGCGGCCGCGGGCTTGTATGCCCTGGAAAATAACGTCGAACGCCTGCGGGAAGATCATGATAATGCCCGCTGGCTTGCCCAGGCCCTGGGTGACATTGGGGTGGATGTGATACGCCAGGACACCAATATGGTGTTTTTACGCCTGCCCCAGCAGCAGGTCGAAGCCTTTGCTCAGCATATGCGTGATCATCATATTCTTATCAGCGCCGGGAGCGCTATTCGTCTGGTGACCCACCTTGATGTCAATCGTCACCAGTTACAACAGGTGGTGGCTTGCTGGCAGGCATTTCTCCAGCGCTAAGTATCAGTGAGGTGGGATGAAACACCAGCAGCGGATAACCGTCCTTGGCGCCAGTGGCTATATCGGCCGGCAGCTAGTCTCCCGTCTGGTTGCCGCTGGACATAGGGTAATGGCGGCCGGCCGCCAGCTTGATACATTGCAAAAAACCGCCGGTGCCCAGGTGGAGTATTGCCGGGTCGACCTGTTAAAGCCGCCTTTTCCTGCTTCACTGCTCGCCGGGGTGGATACCCTGTTCTATCTGGTACACAGCATGGGCGATGGGGCAGATTTTGTGGAGCGGGAACGGCAGGCCGCCCTGAATCTGCGCGCGGCTCTCAGGCAGAGTCCGGTTGGTCAGATTATTTTCCTTAGCGCGTTGCAATCCGCAGATGGCGAGCTCTCCCCTCATCTGCAGGCCCGGAAAACCACCGGTGATATTTTGCGGGACGGTGCTATACCGGTCACCGAAATACGTGCAGGCATCGTCATTGGCGCTGGTTCGGCGGCCTTTGAGGTGATGAGGGATATGGTGGTCAACCTGCCGATTCTGACCCCGCCGCGCTGGGTACGCTCCCGCACCTCGCCAATTGCCATTGAAAATTTACTCTACTATTTGCTTCACCTGCTGGATAAGCCCTGCGCTGAGCATCGGTTATTTGCCGCGGCTGGCCCGCAGGTTCTTAGCTATCAGCAACAGTTTGAGCATTTTATGGCTATAACCAAACGCCGGCGTCTGCTGATTCCTATTCCACTGCCCCTTAGCTTGATTTCGACGCATTTTCTCAGCCTGATTACCTCGGTCCCGCCATCCCTTGCCAGGGCATTGATTCAGGGCTTAAAGCATGATCTGCTGGCGGATGATCGGGCTTTACGCAACCTGCTGCCACAACGGCTTATCCCCTATGATGAAGCGGTGCGTAGTGCGCTGGCCAGTGCCCGCCAACTGGCATATCCCGAGGCATGGGGGCACTCCCAGGATGCCCGCGCGCGCTGGCGTGATGATTACGGCTTTTTTGCTAAACAGGCGGGCTGCCAGCGCGATACCCAGGCAGGACTCGATGATTTATGGAAAGTGGTTAATCAGATAGGCGGACAAGAGGGGTATTTTTTTGGCAATTTCCTGTGGCGACTGCGCGGGCTGATGGACACACTTATCGGCCATAAGCTGCATAAAGGCCGACCACGCCGCCCCCTGCTGAATGTCGGTGACAGGGTCGATAGCTGGCGAGTGATTGTCGTTGAACCGCATAAAGAGCTCACGTTAC
>Ga0153936_100665_pt1 | contig 9976 bp, 9 predicted proteins | sample TSNJ020MetaG_FD_102272 | JGI IMG/M metagenome (GOLD analysis project Ga0153936, IMG submission 102272) | Attine ant fungus gardens microbial communities from New Jersey, USA - TSNJ020 MetaG | ecosystem: Host-associated > Fungi > Mycelium > Unclassified | place: USA: New Jersey, Wharton State Forest... | reverse complement strand
GTGATAGATAAAATCGTATACCATCAATGTAGCAACAATGACTTGAGAAGGCATCAGCTATTGCTTCGAGAAAGATAGAATGAGAAACAGCAGTAACATTCAATTGACGAACTCTTCAGGTCACAAACATATAATCTTGTGGTGTTACTCCGTACTGATCAGCCATTTGAGTAGAAGATGCAGGAGGGAGTACGAAACTTGATGACCATGGTCCGACCATATATCAACTGGTGTTTTCAGACAAATATTCTATTCGATTGCGCGCAGACCGATAAATCTGATCAAGGTCAATCATCTGATATTGTCAGTCCAGTACATGGATCAGTCCATTGCAGCTGTGATGCAACCTGATCTCAGTTGAAACTGACGAGCCGTTCCAGCATCTCAGCTTTCACGATGAGTGATGGGAGATTATAATAATTAAAGGAACTAGGCTGCGGCTCACATTATTCTCCAGGACTTTCCATTCAATTGTTAGTTGGTAATGGACAGGTTCTTAAGCCTGGACTATAGAACTACTGGACTAGAACTCATTCTTTTTAAAGTCTACTCATGCCTGCAAGCTGCTCTTTTCCAAAATTCATCTGATCTTATTCTCAGTATCCTGGGCTAGTATGTTATTATTGTTGCTAGTCTTTCCCTTACTAACCCTAATTACTAGTGCTCAATTCTTCATTTATCCCTTTATTGTATGCTTAAATCCTTGTTCCTTGCATCTCTACCATCAGCGCTAATTTGGGTGTTTCCAGGTGTCGCGGTTGATACTCAATTCACTCGAGGAAAACTGTCCTTCAGACGAAAGTATAGATTCCATGAAAATGGAATCCATCAGGTTCTGTCATTCAGAGTCCAACAGGACACTGAAACAGATATTTTACTAGGTGATAGAGGAGCTACCTCCATGGGTGAAGAACTACATGAAGCGGCAAGATGATGGATAGGATGTTACTCCCAGTAGATAATGCTATATGTATACGACATAACAACCATTGTTTTACCTGCTCATTTTGAACCACATGATTATTGAGTTGTGATGAATCAAGCGGGACAATTGATACCAACAAAACGAGATAATGCACTAGTTATATTTATGTGATTGAGAATAAAGCAAGAATGGAAGTCTATGCCACGACAAATCATGGACTATAGATATTATGTTGCCTATATCTTAGTCTTTGTGGGGTAGCACTCATGGGTAGAAACCATTGAGAGGGATCGAACGAGACATGAGTTTGAACAAGGAAAGCCTGATAAAAACATCAACCAATCTTAACCAAAACATATTTATTTCATAGATGATGCACCTTGCATAGGGATCAACTTCGAGACCAGTCAAAGTAGGATCTAAAAGAGAAATCTCACGGGCGAGATGTTGTTCTTTTATTGTTCTTGGAGTTGAAACGAAATAGCTCTACTGGCCACTTACATCGATAATAAATAGGTCATGGAGAGTGAGATGCCAGAGTTTTTCATGATGAGGACACTAAGAAATACTCTCTTGCTAGTCTTCGCACCACGAACACATGCCCTTTCCAGACTATCTTTAATATAAAAAAATTCGAGCGAGATGATAACATGACAGCATACATAATATGATGAGGAGAGATAGTGCTTATATCACCGAATAGCTGAGTTTTTTGTGTGTTGTTCTGGAAAGAGTGTCAGTCCATGGTTGTCATAGGGTCAAGAGAAAGAAATAATGAGTTGGGTTAAATCATGACAAGACTGGTGTGATTGACTGGACATCTCAGTTCTCGAGAACAATATTATATGAGCAATTAATCATTGATGGACATTTTTATATTCCACTCACCCTCCAGTAACTGCTCTCTTTGATTCTCTTTAATTGAATCTCTCAAATGTGTGATATGATTTTTCTACTTTACATGAAGAAGGGTTAGAAAATCCTCTAGATTCTTCCCACTTAGATCCATCCAAGTGAAGCAACAGTTCTCGATTCATGGACCATGGATATTGTGTCTCACACACCGTGGTCTTTATGGAGTAGCAGCTATAGATATAAAAACCATTGATAGGATCGAACAAGGCATGAAAAAAAAGTTAAACTTCAAGAGCTTCAAAAAATGTATGGGTGTATTTGATTTATTCTGATACATTTTTACCGTAGCCTATTCCAAAATTGCCAGTGTACCATTTACTTCAAGTCTATTGTGGGCACACATTGACACCAGCAGTGGCTGCAGAGTTCCTATCCAAGTCTAAGTCATCTCCACTTCAATTTCCAGAATGCACTGCTATGTACCCAGATAATCTACATGCCAAAGGAGTAAAGAAAGCTTCCCCTGTGTAAATACGATACTGTGCAGCGCTAACGACCTGGCTTCCTCATACGCGGGGGTCATCGAGGTCATCGAGATATGTGTCATACCTAGCACAAGGTTCGTTGTCGGTGGTAAATGAAAAAAAACATGGGCCGAGACGGGGAGAGCGTAAACTCAACCTGTACATTCCTATTGAGATATTGCGAGGCATATGACGTTGCCATGAGTGCGAACTCAAGGTTTTCAATACTCTCAATAAGCCTATGTTACTCTTTGTTAGTCACGTGGCCGAGTAATAAGAGCAGAAACATGAATCTTGAACCAACACAGGTTATGCGAGGCTGGGAATGGTCGAATTAATCCAACGACGTCACTGAGAAAAAATAACCTGGAAGGTATTAGGAACAGTTTTGCAAACCGCTTGATGGCACATTTTTCCGCTTGGGAACATTATGAGAATAGTGAGATATTTATCTTCACCGAGAAGGAAGCGATTTTTCTTGTGAGGGCATCGGCAACATTCTCAAAATAGTGCTCCACAATGTCAGGATTCGCGAGAGTAGGAAGGAACCCATGAACTAGTATCACCCTCTGGTGCTTTGATACAATACATACTGAAACAACCGGGTCAACATGTAACACTACCGAACACGAACTCAAAGGGTTTAGTCGTGTAGTGGAAATATAGTACTCAAAGGTGAGATGAGTTCGCAATCTTTGTTTCCCCACAAAGATGTATGATTTGTTCGTCATACACCATACAACTGACCTTCCAATCAGGGATCAGGGATAATCTTGGTATCAGCATTTACACATAAAACCAGCTCGTATCTAACACCAGTTACCCATCAAGCTGAAAATTCGTACTCGAAAGTTGTCACCCTCTCATCGAACATCACGTTCTGCAAGGATGCCATCAGCACAATTTGGCTGTCGTGCTTGCCACAATTACCCAGTTTCGTGTCATCAGCTTCGAGAGGGTTGCCACATTCAGCGACAAGGACAATGGGCACGCGTTGTTGCTTTCAGCATTCAACGGCAGCATCATCATAATCAGAAAATCCAGCACAAACTTTAACCATATTGCGACGTTTGTGACCATCTGCGATGGCGACATAAGAGTAAGGTTCAATGCATTGAGGAGCAACAACAAAGTCAGTCATCATGGACAAAAATATTTCAAGACTCGTCAACGTATTTCGGGCACCCTTAGCCATACCACTACTAATGACCACAATAAGCTTGAGGCTGTTCGGGTAATCCGTCGTTGTTGAAGAGTCAAGAGCAGTGTAAAGACCCTCACCGATTCGGAATAGGTGGTGATCAAACATATTGAGTGAGCGAGGGGGAAATTGAAGAGCTCATATTCTGGAGGAGGCTGAGGAATGACATTGATGAAGGAGAAGGGACAGGGATCATCAGTAAAGCACTACCAGGCAAGGACACGGCGCTTGTCGAAAACTTGTAGCTGAGCGAGTATGAAGATCGAGAACATAACTAGCAAGGGAGCGTTGGTTTGAGCGAATCAAGCATGTATACAAAGATGACCAAGTTTCAATCAGTATCCTTGACATCATCCCAAGTATAGTAAACCTGGTCAGACGGACTCATCTGACAAAATAGTGAATGAGCCTTTACCAAGATGTGCCAATTGGCTCTGAGCTCATAACCGGTCGAGTCGGCCCCACTCCTTCTCATACGGCTATGGATGTTGCGATGCATATACCACTCGCGAAAATTGCTTCCACCAGTTATAATGAACCAGAGGCTCTGGTGACAGCGCCAAGGCAATGCTAGTTGACTTTTTGAAAGGGGAATGAGGCATCATTTCCAGCGAGATTCCGACCGTCATAATAGGATCAGTATTGCCATGGAATCCCGTTGCAGCAAGGAGCTTAAAGTTGGTCATATCATAACTATAGCCGCGAATGACAATGAACATGTTTGAAACACTCTCCCATGAGTCGGGGACACCATGAGACATGGTTGCAGGTGTCCCACACACAGCTTCAGTGAAACCGACACCTGCCATTAGGGTGAGGATAAGACTGAGAAGGCTCATCTTCTCTCACCATGCACGTTGCTGCTCTGGACTACAAAGACCTAAAGCGAGTCAATGTGAGATGACAGATAACAATGGCATCACAATCCACCACATTGACACATGAGAAAAGTCGGAAGCCAAATCGTGATGATGTAGCAGTGGGCCACTAGGTCCAGGGTCCTTCCAACACCTCGCTTTTTATCTGGAAAAGGATGCTGACTGATGGCCTGATTCACGTACATTCTCCTCAGGGCCAAGGAATGACTGCCCCCGTCGAAAGGTGTCTTACTGTGGGAAGTTTTGCTTCGCTGTATGCGTAGAAAAGAACAAACCACATGAGCCTGAGTGAAACTTTCTACAGACGCGCTCAATGGCATCACACCCACTCAGGCATTCCCCTTGAGTTCAAGTTGAGCGATATGGCTGCGATAGGACCACTGAGGATGACCAGGGTTGATGAGTTAAACTCTTCTTGCGGCAGACTTCAGAGTTATTTGAAATCTCTGGGCTTTCCAGATCACCTGCATAAGGGAGATGGGCCAGATAAGCGGAGGGCATGTTACGCCTTCTGAGAGCGCCAAGTTGAGAATTGCGATCAGCACGCTCGGTATTCTGAAAGCAAACATTTGTGCAGTAATCTGTGCCTACGAGAGAGGGGTAGAAGAGTTGGGCATAGGCTGGGGTTGGAGATCGTGGGGTCTGCGTGGTCGTGCAGCATCATTCTTGGGATGGTAACTGTCTCCTGGTTCCCACGCTTTTGGCTCTGATAATATAATAGTGTTTGATTTTGCTGAAGAGCACCGAGCTCAGTACTTTCAAATCAGTGAGCAGAAAAAAACCATCCGAAGTGTTTTATTTTGCTTTATATCCTTTGCTGCCATCATGTTCACTTGTATTGGCTGTGGAGATGCATTTCGAAAGCGACGTGACTCATACCCCATGGATGGCTTACTGAAAAAAGAGCTCGCAAGAAATCTCTTCATTATTTTCTACAGGAGATTTAAGCCAACCATCTAGGCTCTCGGGTTACTGACGCAAGTAAGCCCATTTCCCCACCCTTGATCCTCTTGCTCATCTTTTCCTCCACTCTCCCGACGAGCGACCCACTTTTCTCGCCAGCTCTCTTGGCTACGTCGCCCCCAAGTAATCAAAGACATTGGCCATAGGGAAAGCCGTCGACGTCTGGTTGACAGGTATGATCGCTTCCATATGCATACACAAGCGAAACACAAGCTCATTGCTCTCTCTCTACACAGCCATCGTCACCTACATTTGCCTTTGCGGTAATCTCCCTTTTCGTGCTGACAACACTACCACCCTTGCCCAGCAAAATGCCGATTTCAAAACCATATCTCAGAGTTCATACTGGAACCCTGTTTTTCCGATAAAGCCAAATCTTTTATCCGACCTCCGCCGCTCTCGATCCACTCCATTGTCCTACCGCCCAGAAGGCTTTACGCTACCCTTGGTTTTCCCCCGCTACCACCATCAACCCGCCATCCCGCGTCGATCTCTCCCCTACCCTCAGACAAACCTCAAGTAGTAGAGCAAAGTGGTACAGTGACTTGACTAGCATGAGGACCGCCAACATGTTTAGCTATCTTTCTGCTGCTGTTGCGAGTCTCTCGAGCACGAAAATTGGGAGGGTAGAACGATTTAGATCCGAATCTACACGTCGTCACTCAAGTGCCGTTGAAGGAGGAGGAGAAGGAGAAGGATGACCTTGACCGTGGCGACACCATGCTTGGTTCATTCGGACCTGCTCATCGAGAACTATTTCTTCCCCGTACGGATCCAGTCGGAAAAATCTAGATGATATTCTGACGCTTCTTCATGTAAAGTAGAAAATCTCATCATACATTTGAAAAATTCAACTAAAAAAATCAAAGAGAGCAGTTACTGGAGGGTGACCAGGATATAAAAATATTCATTAATGAATAATGCGCTGCGTCATGTTCGTCACCATTGTCCTCGACACCCAGTCAATCACATCGTTCTGGCTATGATTCAACCCAAGTCGTTGTCTCTCTCTCTCTTGACCCTTTGACGGGCATGGACTGGCTGTCTTATCAGAATCACACACAAAAAACCCAACTATCCAATGGTATGGGCACTATCTCTCCTCATCATAGTATGTATGCTGTTATCATCTCGCTTGTATTTTTTTACTTGAGATACAGTGTAGAGACAGTACGTTTTCGTGGTGCAAAGACTAGCAAGAGAGGACTTCTTGGTGTCCTCATCATGAAAAAAACTCTGGTATCTCTCTCTCCCTGACCTATGTATTATCGACGTAAATGGTCAGTCCAGCTATTCTTGCTAATTTGATTTACTTCTGAATGCCTACGTAATGAAGTCATAGGCTTTCGCCGCAGAGGTGACATCACGTTTCAACTCCAAGAACAATAGAGAAGAATAACATTTCGCCCGTGAGATTCTTCTTTCTCTTTTATATACTGCTTCGACTGGTCTCGAAGTTGATCCCTATACAAGGTGTATCATCTATTAAACCTGTTGTTATTGAAATTGGTTAATGCTTTTGTTGGATTCTGGATCTCATGCAAGCCTGCACGATGCATATGATGAGATCAATTCTACTATTTCATATTTTGATACTGGTAGCTACATTACATGACGAAGACACAGATATATAGATAATGTAATTTGTGTATTTCAACAGTTTTCATCAGGTTTTCCTTGATCGAACTGGTTCGATCCCTCTCAGTAGTTTTCTACCCACAACTGCTGCCTCACAAAGACCAAGATGCGTGAGACGCAATATGCATGGTCCATGATCGTCGGTGGTGTAGACTTCCATTATTGCTTTATTCTCAGCTACGTGAATGTGACTAGTGCATTATCTGATCTTCCCGTTCTGTTGGTATCAATTGTCTCGCTCAATTCATCACAACTCGCTAATCATGTGGTGGAAAATGAACAGACAAAACAATGGTTAGTATGTCGTCCACATCTAACATCATCTACTGGGATGAATAACACTGAATGTCCATCATCTTAATTCTTCATGTATGTCTTCACCCAGGGAGGTAGCTCCTCTATCACCTCGCGAAATATCGGTTACAGTGTCCCTATTAGACTCTGAATGACAGAACCTGAGAGTCTCCATTGTGCTGGAATCTATACTTTCGTCCAAAGGACAATTTGCTTCGAGTAAATTGAGTATCAATCGCGACACCTGAGCAGCACACGAATCAGCAGTGATGATAGAGATAAAAGGAAAAAGGATTTGAGCTTACAATAAAGGGATAAATGAAGAAGTCAGTGCTAAAAATTAGGGTCAATAAGGGGAAGGCCACCAACAATAACAACGTACTAGCCTATGATAGCCAAAATAACATTAGGAAGATTAAGGACAGGAGCGGCGTTCATGCATGAGAGGACTTTGAAAAGAATGAGTTCTAGTCCACTAATTTTATGGTCTATGCTTACCCAAGAGACTGAATAGATAGGCCATCAGTCAAATCAATAATATCTAGTTCTCGACTCACGGTATAAATAATAAGGTTCCATCACGGTAAAACACATACAATAAACGAGTCGAGGTTTTCATGTGAGAAATATGGCTGCATATTCCATCACCCACAACTGCCTGTGTTTTGTATGTCATGGTAAACCTGATAAAGGTCAAAACGACTTCAATTGCGGTTGTGGTCGCCCTGATAATGCTTTTTTGTATGAGATTATGTGTGCAAGTCAGCAAAGCAAAATATGTCAGAACACATACTTGAAGGCACTAGCAACGCTGTTGTATATATGTTGAAGACGTGTGCCATTCAGAAGGCAACCGTGGACAGGGACTAGGACTGCGGAAACTGATTCGATGTATATTTCAACTATCATCATAGATACCATAGCCTGAAAAGTATCATCAGTTGGTGGGCCAAATATCATACTGTTTTCAAAGCCTACCAAGACCTCAGCTAATTTTCGACTATCAGTCGTCTATATCTGTCAGAGATAAAATTCTAACATACCTGTCGTGATGAAGTATAGAATTAGTGTAACTAGGATCGAAAAAAACATCAATATGAGGAGTCCATTGGCCCATGTTTTTAGTGCTCTCACCAAATAAATCCTTGTTCCAAATCGCTCGAAGACGCAGGACAAGAAGACTCTTTACTACCAATAAATTCAGAGTTGCGATGAATCTATTGTCATCAGCTACTCTAGTCCTGAAAGGTCATGATGAAACTCACTCTGTCACTAGTATAAGACCAAATGTACACCTAGCAAGAAGGCAGGTCAGAGTGTGCAGCAAGTACATTTGACGCATACCACTAAGACATCTTAGTCAATGAAGATATCAAAGCTGGATCAAGAGTAATGTCTTACGGATCTCGATGCCCAGGCTTTATTGCCACCTGGTGAAGTTGTTATCATTATTAATATGCGTTTGATTTATGTCAGATGATTTCCTCGTACTATATGACTGTATTCTGGAAATTTGGATCAGTTGTCTCATTCAATAAAGTAAAGTATTATAGTTACATGATTCCTATCCAATTCATTATTGGGACAGAAAAATAGATAACATGCAATTTTGACCACTTCCTCCTGAGATTTCATATGTAAGTGGCAATAGTTGGCTATATTAAATGAGAAACATGCCTGTGTAGGTGCTGAATCTAGGAGAGAAGAGATATGTGGAATGATTATTTTCAAATGGAAAGTCTCACCTGTCGAGGAATGTGATGAATAAAATCATATAGCAGCGAAGTAGCAATAACGACTTGAAAAGGCTTCAGCCATTGCTTTGAGAACGATAGAATGAAAAACAGCATACCTTGGCCATAGCGTTCATTTGACAGGAGGTTCAAAAAGTAAACGTAATCTTCGGGTGTTAGTCCGTACTGATCAGCCATTTCACTTGGATATGCAGTAGGGAGGTATTTTGTACAAAACTCGATGAAAATGGTTCGATTATATATCAACTGGTGTTAGATAAATATCCTATTCGGCTATGCACGGAGCAAAAAAGTCTGATGAAGATCAAATATCTGATATTCTCAATCCAGGATCATGAATAAGACATTGCAGCCGTGATGAAACTTGATCTCAGTTGAAACTGACGAGCCGTTCCAGCATCTTAACTTTCACGATGGGTAGTGAAAAGTCATGACAACTAAAGGAACTTGGCTGTGGCTTACATTATTATCCAGGTTCTGCTATTCAATTGACAGCTGGTAGAAAACGGGTTCAGCAAAGTCTCGAGCTTCAGAAAATGTTATTTGGGATAATAAACCAGTGAATGCTTTGGCGGTGTAATGTTCATCACTTTGTCTTCGAAAAGCAAGATGTCCGATAAATCACATCTTTGATATCTAGTGAAGCCTCAACTTACATCCCGATAATGCTCATCCCTTGAAGCGTCTATACCCACGATCCTACCTTCGATTTGCATAACACAGCCACCTCTCAAACCTCCATCGATTGCTCAGCTCGAGCTCGACGAGACGCCGTCTCATTTCTACCTTTCAAGCACCCTTGTTTTCCTCTCTCTCCCTCCCTCCTTTCACCTACTTCAGACTCGAGAAAATCCTCTACCGTTCCAATGACCCCGACAGCATCGTCGACCTTGGCATGTAAGTCCATTTCCCACTCTTTACTCATTACCAAGAAAACCTTCTCG
>Ga0153936_100661_pt1 | contig 10000 bp, 10 predicted proteins | sample TSNJ020MetaG_FD_102272 | JGI IMG/M metagenome (GOLD analysis project Ga0153936, IMG submission 102272) | Attine ant fungus gardens microbial communities from New Jersey, USA - TSNJ020 MetaG | ecosystem: Host-associated > Fungi > Mycelium > Unclassified | place: USA: New Jersey, Wharton State... | reverse complement strand
TTTTTTGGCGTGATGGGGCGATATTACTGTGTGGCAGCGATAGAGTCAGCCGAACGATACTGTCTCCGCAGGAGCGGCCAATTGACATTATTATGGCGGATATTGTTGGGGGAGAATTTCATGTTACTCGCCCGTAATTCGTCGGGAAGTACAGCTTGTTAAGGTCATTTAAGACAGGGAATATAAAATCACTTTTTGCCTTTTTTCTTAGTTGCAGAAGATGAGTCCGCTGGTGCTAATTATAAATTAACCAACCAACATTCCTTACTGATGGTCATATTTATGATGACGTCAACTAAGGGGGGGATGGCTGTTATATATTCCAAATTTTATTTATTGTCAGGCTCGATTGCAGTCATTATTCTTCCTGGTGGTTTAACCCTTCCCTCGACAATCAGGGCAAATTACCTTAATTTCAATATCTTTTTTTTGTACAATACAACCATAGTCTATTGCTTTTCCCTCAATGTAGGGATGGATGAAATGGTCAGTATGTTGAATTATTTTTCCGCAATTTGAACAAATCAAAAAAAAAGTCACCATATCAGATGATAAATTATTTTTTTTGATAAATTTGCTACAGGATTCTATTTTTACGATAACCCCTGCCTGTTGTAAATAATCCAGAGAGCGATAAACCGAAGTCGGTTTTGCATTCGGATTATATCTCTTCATTAATTCCAGGATCTGGTATGCGCTAATGCCTTTTTCTTTAGCATGACTGACGAAATTATAAACTCTCTCCCGGAGTGGTGTGATACGTAGCTTCTTACTGTCAGTCAGTTCTCTCAGCCCGGAATAATCCCTGGACGATAATGCAATGTCAATTGTAGTTAGAGAATAGGGTTTTTTACTCACCGGGCCTCCTATAATTTTCAGACGATATGATCTTTTCTTGTCCTGAAGTGATGGAAATTCACTGCTGCTTTTATCGTGCCATGTAAGAAAGAAGGACTGGCAAACGTAACTGTTACGTTATAACATAACATATAGTGAATGAGGTGCCAATGTTCCTCTTACTGGAAAAAGCCCATGCAGGTGCAGTGGTTCAACGTGAAGATATCCTGGCATCACTAGTCTGGGATTCTCATAGATTGATCGCTTTGATTGCCCGGCAATATGACGGTGGAGAGGTGGTGATGCCTGCCTGGATAAATCAATAGACTGTTGATGCAGCCTTATTGACTGGCAGAGCCTGCTAGTGGTGGCCATCTCTGTCATGCCCTGGCGAAAAGGTGAGACCTCCGGCTGCATTCAGCAAGTACAGGGTATCCGTCTGGAGCGTGACAGAGATGCGGGACGACTTCTTGTGGCTTAACCAGCTGGAGCCAGCCATACAGGTCAGCGCAGTTGTTTTACAACCTCATTAAAGGCGATGAGCTAACCATGCTCAACGAGCCTGATTAATCCGAACACAACGAATATCTGAGGAGACGTAAGGTAATGTCCGAAGTCAGCGCAAATTTTCATGGCGATAAACGCCTGCCGGTTACCGTACTATCGGGATTTTTGGGAGCAGGGAAAACGACCCTGCTTAACCATATTCTGAACAATCGGGAAGGCCGTCGTGTTGCTGTCATTGTGAATGATATGTCTGAGGTGAATATTGATGCCGCCCTGGTGAGGGAAGGCGGGGCCGAACTCTCGCGGACGGATGAAAAACTGGTTGAAATGAGCAACGGATGTATTTGCTGCACATTGCGCGAAGATCTGCTTCTCGAAGTTAATCGTCTGGCAAAAGAAGGGCGTTTTGATCAGCTTGTTATTGAGTCCACCGGTATATCTGAGCCTCTGCCTGTTGCAGAAACATTTACTTTTGCGGGGGATGACGGTGAAAGCCTTTCGACGGTGGCCCGCCTTGACACCATGGTCACTGTGGTGGATGCCTACAATTTTCTGCAAGACTACGGTTCGCAAGACAGCATTCAGTCACGGGGAGAATCGCTAGGTGAAGAGGATGAAAGGAGCGTTGTTGACTTGCTGATTGATCAGATTGAATTCTGTGATGTGCTGATCCTTAATAAAGTTGACCTTATCAGTGAAGCACAAAAAGAAAAACTGATGGCGATTTTACGTTCGCTTAACCCGCGAGCCAGAATGGTTGTTTCACAGTTTGGACAGGTTGCGCTGGACAACATACTGAATACCGGTCTGTTTGATTTCGAGCAGGCCGCACAGGCACCCGGCTGGCTTAAAGAACTCCAGGGCGAACATACACCTGAGACAGAAGAATATGGCATAACCAGCTTTGTCTTTCGCGCCCGCAGGCCTTTTCATCCCGCCCGTTTCTGGCAGGTGATGGAAAATGAGCTGGATGGCGTGGTCAGATCAAAAGGTTACTTCTGGCTAGCCAGCCGTCCGGAATTCGCCGGTTCATGGTCACAGGCTGGTGGCATTGCGCGCCATGGGTTGGGGGGCGTGTGGTGGGCGAGTGTGCCGAAAGAACGTTGGCCAGAGGATGCTGAGTCACTTGAGTTCATCATGTCTAACTGGTTAGAGGGCATTGGCGATGCCCGGCAGGAGCTCGTTTTTATTGGAATGGATATGAATGAATCAGAACTGCGCAACAGACTGAATTCCGCCCTGTTAACGGATGCCGAAATGGCGGAAGGGCCTCAAAAGTGGCGGTATTATTTCGATCCTGTTGAGCCCTGGTCCGAAGATTGAATCGAAGGCATCCGCATTTGTCGGGTGCCTCCCTATAAAAATGAAAAGGGGGCAGATTTACAACAATTCTCCCCCGGTTTTTTTGAACCCTTGCTAATCCCATTACAATGAATGTTTACATCCACACTGCCTTCAGCATGCACAGCCATCATCGGCACAACAGCTGGGTTCTGAAGGCAGATCCCACCAGGTCTCTAGCCCTGCAAAGGGCAGACCCAGATGACGAGTAATACTTTTTGCCACTGCGGGAAAGCGCTGACGGAACTTATAGATAAAGCAATAAATATTACCGCTATGCCGCACATGTGGGCCGACCAGATACAATCCAGCAAAAAGGGTTGAGCAATCTTCGTCAGTTAATAGTGGGTAGCCATCATCATTCCATTCGAAAAAATCAGTCAGTTGCCTTGCCCCACCGCCACGCTGAAAGCCGGTAGCAAGCACAGGTACCTCGTCGCTAGCCCAGACGCGCCCGTCGGTGGTATAAACTTTGTACGAACTTCCCGGGCCGGACATTCTGATTACCTCGCAGACATCCGCATCTTGATAAATTTCGAAAAGACGGTGGTTCATCACGCTGTTCAAACGCTCCCGGCTATAAGGGGAAAGCGATACACTGGGATCGCTGATATGGTTAGTTGCCTGGGGGGATGAGCGGGTTAACATTTTTACCGATGAGCCATTTTCCAGCAGGTTTACCGCGGCATCCACTGCGCTTTCATAGCCGCCTATCACCAGGTATTCACTTTTCCTGAAATCCCTCCAGCTGGTGACATCACCGTAATGGCAACAAATATCTGCTCCAGCAAAAATCTGCCGGTCTGGGAACTGGAATTCACCTGTAGCCCATATTAAACAACGTGTTTCCAGCTTCTCTCCTGCTTCTGTTGTCAGTATAAAATTACCCGAACTGAGCAATGCAACCTTTACAACCCTGGCGGGAGCCATGACGGGGATCTGATACTCATCCAGTACGGTCTTAAGGTAACTGGCATAAGTTGTGCCCCCGGGATGTTCTTCACCGCAGAAAAGCGCCAATGAACTGTCAGGAGTCACAGCGTTCAGATCTGGTTGGCCAAACGGATTGGAAAAAAAAGAAGGCGTAATAAAACGGGTTTCTTCCGGCCAGCGCATAAAGGAGGCGCCGACCTGGTGACTGTCAACGACCAGGATATCCTGTATGGCACTGCGACGAAGCAGCGCTGCAATACCCACCCCGGCCGGACCCGCACCGACAATAATTACATCGCGTAATTGGTTCATAGCACCAGTCAATTAATTACGTTATAACATAACGTTTAATGTTGAAATTTTTTTCATCCACAGTGATAAATTACCGGATACGCCATGAGGTATTTTCGCCGACGTCTTCAAGCTCAATGCCTTGTTCCGCTAATTCATTTCTTAAACGATCGGCCTTGCCCCATTCTCCCATACGTCGTGCCTCACTGCGCTGCTCAACTAATTTTTCAATAAGTTGCAATTCTGCAGGATGAAGATCACTGTGATTTTTCAAAAAGTTATGGGCTGGTTGTTCCAGCAAGCCCAGCACATTTCCCAGGTATTTCAGCGTGGTGGCAAGGGCTGCTGCTTCATCATCATTCGTTCCGCAAAGCCTGTTAATCTCTCTGGTCAGTTCAAATAAAATGGCCAGTGCCTGGGGAGTATTGAAATCATCATCCATTGCCTCACAGAACCTGGCTCGCCATACATTGTGCTGTTCTGAGCGGGACCCGTCAGCCAACTGACATGCGCTGTAGAGCCGTCTTAGAGAAGCGCGGGCAAGATGAATATTTTCCTCGCTATAATTTAATGGCTTGCGATAATGTGCGCTTAGCAGGAAGAAGCGCACACTCTGGGCATCGAACCGATTCAGAATATCTCTCAGGGTAAAAAAGTTATTCAGCGATTTCGACATCTTCTCTTTATTTACCGTCACCATGCCGGTATGAAGCCAGTAATTGACGTACGAGCCATCATGGGCGGAGGTAGATTGGGCAATCTCATTTTCATGATGGGGAAAGATCAAATCCGCACCACCGCCATGAATGTCGAAATGGCTGCCAAGGTAATGACAGTTCATGGCGGAACATTCAATATGCCAGCCTGGTCTCCCTTCACCCCAGGGTGATGGCCAGACGGGCTCGCCAGGCTTTGCCCGCTTCCAGAGAACAAAATCGAGCGGGTCACGTTTATACTCATTGACGTCGATGCGTGCCCCGGCGCGAAGCATGCTAATATCCTGTCCTGAAAGCTTTCCGTACTCTTTTGCTGATGCAGTAGAGAACATAACGTCACCACTCTCCGCAATGTAAGCATGCTGCCGATGCAGAAGTCGTTCAATCATACTGATGATTTGTGGGATATGCTCTGTAGGGCGGGGTTCAATGTCTGGTGGCAGAATGCCTAACCTGGCAAAATCAGTGTGCATTTCATCCACCATTCGCTCTGTCAGGCTGAGCCAGTCCTCTCCCGTTTCGCGGGCACGCTGAATAATTTTGTCATCGATATCGGTAATGTTACGCACGAAAGTCACATCGTAGCCACTAAAGCGCAGATAGCGTACGATCATATCAAAAGCCACAAAGGTTCTGGCATGTCCCAGATGGCAAAGGTCATAAACTGTCACGCCGCATACATACATGCCAATTCTGTTCTCTTTAATGGGAACTAATAGCTCCTTTTGCATACCAAGCGTGTTTGTTAATTTAATCATTACGTTTACCTCATTATTTTTAGATAGCAGCACACGAATACGCCTGGCGCTAATTAACAGTCGTCCGAAATAAGAAAAATTATTTGCTGAGAGTACGATTACAGTCCTGACAGATACCGTGACTGGAAAGAGTTATTTCCCGTTCGGTCATACCATGTCCGGTAAGATGTGATTTGACCAATTCAATGGCCGCTTCCAGGGCTGGATCCTGTTCAATAGGAATAACATGATGGCATTTATCGCATTCAAAAAGTCCTACGGCAGCCCGTTGGCTCAGAGCGAAACGCTGAGTTCTTGCCGAGTCGGTATATCGCTGGACAAGATTAACCTGTATTAATCGTTCCAGTATCCGGTAAAGGGTCACGCGATCGGGAGCCTGTTCACCCAGCTGCTGAGTTAAATCTTCGTGGCTCATGGCCTGGCTGGCATGTTCAAGGCACTGCAGTGTTGCAAGGGTGGATGGCGTTGCCCGCAAAGCATGTGCGCGCAACCTTTGCTTCCAGTCATACATTTTAGCCACTGGTGTCGTCATAGTTTCCCCTCGGGGTCATGTCATTTGAATTTTGGCAGGAAGCCAGTATTATTGCAACTTGATTGCATTAATGTTTAGCAGCATAAGGCTGGATGCTATGAAAAGAACTCCGCTCATTATCCTTAATGGATTTTTGGGGGCAGGGAAAACCACGTTATTAAAAAACCTTCTTACACAGGCGCACAAACGGCGAATGGCGGTATCGGTCATCGTTAATGATATGAGCGCACTTGATGTGGATGGTGTCCTGATAGCCAATACGGAAATCGTTGCTACAGCCAGTAATAATCTTGTGAGTATTTCAGCAGATAATATCAGTAGCAGAAGCGGGATCCAGAAGCTGGATTCCGCGCTGAAAAACCTGCTCGAAAAACGGTCCGCAGACTTTATTTTACTGGAAACGTCAGGTAGCAGCCATCCTCTTCCCCTGGTCCGCTATTTGCGTGAACATACTCAGGTATGCCTCAAAGCATTTTTATCTCTTGTTGATACGGTCATGCTTAATGATGACTATAAGGGTGGAAAGAAGCTTATTCCGCTTTTCCAGCAGCATCTCAGCAAAGGGACCCGGGGAGTGGAAAGTCTGCTGGCAGAACAAATTATGTTCTGCAATAAGTTGTTGCTAACCAAAAACGACCGGTTGCCCTCCTATATTGTCACTGAGGTAGCCCAGGCTATACATCCCCTTAATCCGCAGGTGGCAGTGATGGCTGTACCATGGGGAAATATACAGCTGGATGAATTGCTTACCATGCCCGATTACGATTTTCATCGGATAGCGTTACTTATCGATGAGCTTCAGGATGATATTGACGCAGTTTTGCCTGATGGAACCGACAAAAAAAATGATATTTGCTGGCGAGTCATCGAAGATGATCGTCCATTTCATCCGCAGCGACTGTGGGATACCTGCCATCGATTTATGGGCACAGGCGTTTACCGCAGTAAGGGTTTTTTCTGGCTAGCGGGACGGGATGACCTGGCGTTATTGTGGAACCAGGCAGCAGGAAGCATTAATCTCGAATTCATAAGCTACTGGAAAGCAGGAGTGCTGGCTCACACGGATAATTCCCTGACCAGAGAAGAGCGTTTAGCTCTCCGTCAGCAACTGGCAAAAATGCCGGGCAGATTTGGTGACCGGTGTTGTCGACTGACGGTGATTGGTCAGAGCGGTGACATCGACGATTTTTCCCATGCTTTGCGGCAGTGTTTACTCACGGAAGAAGAAGTTCTCTACTGGCAGCAGGGCGGGGATTTCGACGATCCCTGGCCAAAAAAAGTGGCACGGCTGACTTTATAGGTTATTTTGTGGCGACAATTGTTGTTATGTTATAACATAACAACAATTGCTTTTATCGGTACAGTACATGACTAAACCTACGCGAGCTGAAAGAGAGCAAATCCTGACGATGCCGCCAGCTGATTACATGAATGCTGTGCAGCAGGACTATTTCCGGAGGCTTATTCGTCACGAAAGGCTTGAGCTGCTTGATCATATCGATCAAATGAAGCAACAGCTGCGGGATAATCCAGAAACAGGTGACGAAGGGGACATCGCCCTTCGTGAAGAACAGCTACGTCTGCTGTTCAGACAGATAGATAGGGAAAGCCGTCTGTTGCCGAAATATGATGCAGCGCTTAAACGGCTGGAGAAAGGGGAATATGGTTTCTGCCGGGATACAGGCGAAGCTATCGGGCTGCAACGCCTGCTACTCAGGCCCACGGCAGAATTAAGTATTGAAGCCAAAACAAAGGAAGAAAAAGTTGAGGTTCAGTACCGAAATAAATAAAGCGCTGGTTCCGGCAGCAGGCAGACTGGGGTGAGTCTCCGGCTTAATCCTGAAGCAAAATCACTGCCTGCGGTTGAGCGCATTGATTATGCTGAAGTTGCTCTCGGGACTGCCGTGCAAACAGCCGTCAGGCGAAGTGACGAACAGGCGTTGGCAGTGGCTAGCGGTCAGAATTTGATGTTTTGCGAAGATGCTGCCCGTCGGCTCAATAACGCTTTTCGTTCTGCGTTCTTTTATAAAGCATTTGATATCTGGGTTGCGCATCAGGAAGGTCTCTATCTTCATGATGCCGTTGCCCATATTTACTGGAAAGGAAGTAAAAATGTTACGTAAAAACCCATCAGGTCATAGCCCCGTGGTGTCCACCAGGGCTTATATCGATCCCACGGCCGTTATTTGTGGACGTGTCATTATTCATGATTATGTTTACGTCGGCCCCTATGCAGTTATTCGTGCTGACGAGCTAAATGCAGAAGGGGACATGGATCCTATTATTATCCATTCTCACTCTAATATTCAGGATGGGGTGGTTATTCATTCAAAAAGCGGCGCGCCAGTGACGATAGGAAGCGGAACGTCTATTGCCCACCGGGCTATAGTTCATGGCCCCTGTCAGGTTGACGAGCGGGTATTTATTGGATTCAACAGTGTGTTGTTTAACTGTCATATTCAGACTGGATGCGTTATTCGCTATAATGCAGTTGTGGATGGCGTTACCTTGCCTGAAAATACCTATATCCCATCAACGGAACGTGTAGGCTCTGATTCCGATCTTAACAGTTATTCGAAAGTAGACCCCGCCTCTTTACAATTTTCAGAAGAAGTGGCTAGCACCAACGTCAAATTAGTTGAGGGTTATCAGAAGTTGCGGAATGAATTTTAAGTACGGTTCGGCTTGCGCCATTAACATCACACCGTATTACTAACGATTTTTTATTAACATAGCAAAATGCTACTTGCCTCCTCAAATTTTTTTGCGGAGGCGGCCTTTCTGTTTTATTTAAAGAGGTGGCGGTGAAACTTTTTATTAATGATCTTACGGTCATGGATTTTAGTTTCCTTGATGAGGAAGCCGGGCTGATTGGCGATAGCCTTATCGTTGATATTATTCTTGAGGGAGATCTGAATAATGAATCAATGGTAATGGATTTTTCACATGCAAAAAAAAGTATCAAACATGAAATTGATAAATTGGCCGATCATGTCCTGATTGTACCGGAAAAAAATAGTCATATTATTGTTAGCCATGCAGGCACTACGACGGAAGTTGCTATGCTGAGTAAGAATGGGCAGACCCGCTGTTTTATGTCCGGTCCACAGGAGAGTTTCTGGCTGGTCCAGACAGATAATATTACCTCCCGCTGTCTTGCATCCCAAATAGAAAAACATTTACTGGCTTGTTTGCCACGGGGAGTAACGGACATAACGATAACGTTACGACCAGAAAGTATTAACGGTGAAAGTTATCATTACTCCCATGGACTGAAAAAACACCGCGGAAATTGCCAAAGAATAGCGCACGGGCATCGCTCTGCAATTAACATTTTTGTTGATGGTGAGCGAAGCCATATATGGGAGCAGAAGTGGGCAAAGCGATGGAATAATGCTTATCTGTTAAGTCTGGAGGATGTTGTTACAGTCAGAACACTTTCACCGCGCGCCATAGCATACTGGCATAATGGGCTGACATGTTCTTCCTGGCGGAGTACTCAGGGATACTTTGAAATCATGCTTTGTTCTGACGTAGTGAATATTTTGCCCTGTGATACCACGGTAGAATCGCTGGCTTTATTTATCAAACAGTCAATTGAGCAGGATTTACCCACAGCGAGAATAGAAGTTCATGCTTTTGAGGGAGTGGGTAAAGGCGCTATTGCCTGAGCCATTATGATACTTTTCAGAGTATTGTCCTGTTTTCTCGCGTAAAACTGCAATACCTGATTCTCTACCTCTGGCCTGATAAAAGTCGGGTTAACCAATTTTGTTGAATAAACACTCATATTATCAAATGCCTGTTATCTATCGCAGACCACTTTATCTACTGCTGAAGTCAGCATATAGCCGCCTCACCCTGAGATAATGTCGGGCACATCAACATAGTACTTTTTATTCTTTTGGATTGGCACTTGATTGACAGGAGGAGTAGATGGGCTGCTTTCAGCGTCGCAATACGCCATTTTAACGCAACACAGTTGCGTTAGTGTATATATTAATGCAACATGGTTGCCATTAATTGTTGAGCTATGTTGGGATATGAATATGTCAGAAGCGCTTATAACAGAGTCAGAATCTCTC
>Ga0153936_100655_pt1 | contig 10029 bp, 10 predicted proteins | sample TSNJ020MetaG_FD_102272 | JGI IMG/M metagenome (GOLD analysis project Ga0153936, IMG submission 102272) | Attine ant fungus gardens microbial communities from New Jersey, USA - TSNJ020 MetaG | ecosystem: Host-associated > Fungi > Mycelium > Unclassified | place: USA: New Jersey, Wharton State... | reverse complement strand
CTGACCTCTATATCGAGTGGGTTCGTAACTAGTTTTTTACTATCAGCTCTGTGCTACCAATCCATTGTGACTGGTCTATACAGAGGAATAACAGCAACCTCTTAAAGGCCCATATAGCTTAGGGATTCCCTTCTTAGAGATAGTACTGTTTCATCCTTCTTAGTCAATAGTTAGCTATAAGTATAGATGAAGAAGATCATTTATCCTCCTATAAGGAATTATCACCATCACCATTACCATTGTATATGTCTTGCCAACAACAATAGCAACAGAGGGAAGTTCCTTCGGCACCTGCCCTCTACCAAACTAGAGAGGAGCAACTCCTTGCCATAATTGTGACCCTGCAGTAGTAAATCAATACCATGCTCCTTCAGCAACAGGGGAGCAGAGTAGAGGTTGCAAGACCTCAAGTTTTCAGTAGGAAGATGGAGGAGGTGAGCGTATTTGTTAACCCAGCTCACCTATATATTAGAATGAAGATAACAGAAAAGATAGCAGTGACCTAGGTGGTCTGGGTATTGTTATATGTATAGGGAGGAATAGCAGAAGCATAGAAGGATAATTTGCTGGATGAACTGACCAAAGGAGAGTCAGAAGTAGAATCAGTGGAGTAACTGTTCACAAAAATAAAAAACAACTTTGGGGAAACATTGGAAGAAGAGAGGAAAATAGAACAGCTGAGAACAATTGAGCAAAAAGGAAGGACCTGCGATGAGTATGTACAGGAATTCAAAAAGATTGCTAAGGGGAGTAGCTATGAGGGAAGACCCCTTATCAAAGAATTTAAAAGAGGATTGAATAGGAGTATTAGGAGAAAGTTGGCAGAAGCAGAAGAGCTGCCAACTACCATTGGAAAGTGGTAAGAAAAAGCAGTGAGGTTGGATAGAAATCAGAGGCAAAGCAGAATGGAAGAGAAGATGTTGAAGAGGAATATAGTACATCTAGGGGGAAATACACAGCCTAGGGGAGGCTATGGAGGAGGATTATATGGGAGAAGAAGGAGGCAAATAACATAGAAAATAGGAGGAGGGTACAGAGGAGAAGGAGAAGGAAATATGTTTCATAGAAGGGGAACTCAAATAGGTCCAAGAAGAGACCCAAATACAATAGATATAGACAGAGGAAGAGAAGGGGACAGAACATGCTATGTGTGTGGGAAGTGGGGTCATATGGCCAAAAATTGTTGGGAAAGGCATAAAGGAAGGGTAGTGGAAATACCGCAAGAGTCAACAAAAGAAAATAGAGGATAGTAAGCTCTCAGCTGGCCTCCAATAACCTGTATAGTATATCGCACCCAGAAAAGCTAGGAAATAAATTCAATTGCACCAATACAACTGAGAGAGTAAAAGATATATGGTATACTCTATAGCTACTAAGAGAAGTCTGGATGAAGGTGAGGCTAGAAAAACTGGAAAGCCATGAAGGGGTAACAGTAAGGGTACTACTAGATAGTGGGGCAACAGGCCTATTCATGAATACAACCTTTGCCTGAAAAAAGGGGTTTAAAATGGAAAAGCTAAAGAAACCTCTGTTAGTTAGAAACATAGATGGAATGGTAAATACAGGGGGAGCCATAACACACCAGGTAAAGTGCAATATATTCTTTAAAGGACATGTGAAAAGGGCAAGGATAGATATATGTAATTTAGGAAAAACAAAGATGATATTAGGAATGCCATAGCTAGCAGTCCATAATCCAGAGATAGATTGGGAAAAAGGGAAAGTAAAAATAACATGTTGCCTGCCTATATATAAAAGGAGAAAGCAAGAAGAGAAGGAGAAGAAAGTAAAAAAGATAGAAAAGGACAAAGATAAAGAAATATTGAAAAAATTGGTATCTAAAAGGTTTTGAAAGTAGAAGAGGGTGTTTGGAAAAAAGAAGTTGGAGAGAATGCCAGTGCAAAAGACCTGGGACCACACCATAGAATTGAAAGAGGGGTTCATGCCAAAAAAGGGAAAGGTATACTCATTGTTGAAAGAGAAAAAAGAAGAAGTGTAGGCATTCATAGAGGATCAGTTGAGGAAAGAATACATTCAATCTTTCAAGTTGCCCCAAATGTCACTAGTACACTTTGTAGCAAAAAAGGATGGCACATGGAGAATGGTACAAGACTATTGACACATAAATCAGTGGATGATAAACAATGGATATCCTTTACCTTTCATCGTAGACATACTAGATGGAGTAGAAAAGAGAAAGGTGTTCATGAAGCTGAACCTGAGGTGGAGATACAATAATGTCAGGATCAAAGAGGGAGACAAATAGAAGACAGTGTTTACAACACATATTGGGGCTTATGAACCTATAGTCATGTATTTTGGGTTAATAAACTTTCCTGCTACCTTCCAAACAATAATGAATGACCTGTTCTACAATCTCATAAACCAAGGAGATACAGCAACATTTATCAACAACATCCTAGTAGCCACAGATACAAAGGAGGGGTATAATTGTCACAAACTTTATTCAGACCATAACTCTAGAAATACTTGACCAATTTCAACAATCTAAATGGCTACAGAAAGCCCTTAAGAAGACCTTTCAAATGGTACCAAAAACATCTCAAAGCAATCAGTATTTACCAAGTTATCAGCAGATTAGTCAGTGATCACTAAGTTACCAGACACTAAATCACCGATATCTCAGGAACTGCTTAATATAATCATTTGCTTCAATGACCATTGTAAAGCTCTCTTCAATGCGCTTCTTTAGGCTATAAATAGATCCAAAGGCGATAAGATCCCATGGAGATACAAGGTCCTCAATGTTTGCATATGATATTGATCTTTACTCATAGATTATCATCTATCCTTGAATAGAACAAAGGACTGTCCTAAGATGGTTAGGTTATCTCTATTTCAAGAACAATAGCACTCCTATATATAGAACAATAGGTAGTGATCATATGGTAGGCTGTTCTGGTACACAGACCACCATAATTATGTATTTAAGAACTATATGTCTAAGGATAAACCTCAGACTTAACAACATCTTTTGCTGCTTGTCTAACTTTGCTTTTTTGAACACTTTGATTATCAAATCAAGCAATCACAAATCAGTAAGTGGCCACTTGTGATAGTTTGTTAAGTCTACTGTTTTCTGTTCCTATTGTCTCTGCAAAGGACATGGAGTTGTGTTTATTCTAGATGTGGGTCTAAAGGACTATAAGGGAGTCTCTTTGTCTCTGTTATAGAACAAGATGACTTTCCTGAGGATGTCTCTGTTTCTGTTACAGAACAGATAACTCACTGAGGGCTCAGAGTGGATTTCTGTCAAGGACCTATCTCTATAGTAGGCTGGACCCCAGGCATAAAAGGGAAGATCTATTTCTCAAACTATTGAGAGTAGGCTAGCTTGTATATCACAGCTGGTCCTGAAAGACTTTGTATTTATGTAAACATTTCCAAAAAACCCTTGCAGGTGGCTGGAACCACTCTAAGACCCCTATTCCTTCTCCATGAGCCAGTGTAAGAAACTGGATATAATATCGAACTCTTCCCTCAAGACAAGACCTACATCGTTGGAAGAACACTTTTAGTATAGTTGTAGTATAGCTTCTGCCCACTGTTATTGATAGACAGTGAATGCCCTTAGTGATCACTCTAGGTAGATGTTTAAGAAGAACTTAATGGAGTTCTTTGTTGAATTGGTCTCTTACTTATACTACTTTTACAGTGGCTATGCTACTGATCCATGATCACATGTCCTTCCAGAATGTTCTGTGGTCACTTGACCTTTGTCATGTGACTTTATTTCCTATACTATCTATATCTCAACCCTATTATATGTCTTGAGGTTTTGGATCAAGTGTTTAAATGCTTGGGAAACTATTCCTTTTTTAGGGCTCTCATAATACCCACTATACTTTATCCATTAAACTAGGGATGTTGTGCTTACTTTTGCTCCCAAACTATGCCCGCCATCAGAAATACCAAGACTCTTGCTAAACACCTCTTGCTGAAAAAGGAGAGTATGACAGAAAAGTCATTGCTGGAAAGGATAGGAATGGAATCCACTCTATCCACCAAACTTTATGATAGACTTGTTGAAGCAGACCCTTGCTGGTACAAAGTAGATGATTTCTACTTTGTATCCTATCCTCTAGAATTACATTTTTGCAAAACCAAGAAGTTATTATGCATAAAGGAGTACAAAGAACTCCTGGAACCCACCTTAGATTGTATATTACCATTCTTTACTAAAATGAGTAAAAACAAGACCTGGGCTGAAGATCCACAGTATGACTTACTGTAGAAATGGTTCAATTGACTGTAGGATGTAATTATAGAGCTGGATGAAATTGGTCACAAGCTTACAGCTAAGGAGTAGAGAATGCTAAAAGATGCTTATAAACATCTAAAGAATATAGATCTTTCTAAACCAGCTACTAGAGTACCAGAGATTTGTAAAGCTCTTCTAGAGCTCAATATCACTATTCCATAGACATAATATTATTGGAATAGTATTCGGTATAACATAATGGTATTAAGAGGCTAAATTTAGGTATTTTTTTCTTTTATCCCCTTGAAAACATACTCAAGAACCATAATTAATTACTTAAATAGATATATTGACTTTCAACAGCTTTACCACTACTGTTTCCTTTTCTGATTTCAGTGCTGAGAATTGGGATGTGCTTGTTAAAGATAGTATAAGCGCTGAGTATATATCCTGGAATGAGACTGAGATACAGATGCTGCAAAATGCACATCAAGAAACTTTTCTCCTTCTCAAAAACTACATTGACCAGGTGCTCAATAGAGCAATCAACCATTATAATGGTGCCTTGACCACTACATACAACAGGATTACAACTTTGGAGGCAGAAGTTACCTATCTTTGGGAAGAGCTGACAAGGCTCCCTGGAGGAAACATCACCTTCAAAACCAAGGTGCCAGAGCCACTAACATTTGCAGGCTCTGAAAATAAGATGTATCTACATGATTGGTTGAGCCAGATTGCTCTCTATTGTTCGGCATCTGGTATTATATCAGATAATCAGAAAATCATATGTGCCCTTATCCATTTACATGCTCCCACCAGCATATATATGAAATTATATTATGACAAGGTTCAGGCAAGATTAAGTGTTGGTTTTTGGGATAACTTTGCCCAAGAACTCAAAAATATTTACGGACAATGAGATGACAAAAAGAGAGTGAAGAAGAAATTAACAGTGCTCTGGGTTAACAAGGACCTAGTAAGAAAGAACTTTGTCAAATATGTAGAATGATACAGGATATTGGAAAAAATTGTCAACTATAGTAATGAAGTTCATATTGACAAAATAAAGGAGGTCATTCTTGATAAGCTGCAAAATACACTTGTTATCTATAAAATTACAAATCAGTCTCCAAAAACATGGGATGACTACCTCAAATTGTTGATGCAAGCATATAAGGCCTTACATCTGGACAAGGCCCAGGGCACAATTTTTGGTCCAGAGGCAATTGGAGAGAAGAATGGAGGAAAGAAGAACCCAGATGCAATGGAAATAGATGAGATTCAGAGAAAGGAAGAAAAGAGCTTGTGATACTATTAGATATATACTAGAAAAGGCTTTAAGAATAAGTTAAAGACATACAATATAGTAAACTGTTATGACAAGCCTAGTAATGAGGACAAGCATCCTCATAAAACCTCTTCCCAGAAACCATCTCCACTGGGTCCAAGCAAGAATAAAAATCAGTCATTTAGAGCATGGCTGATGAAGATGTTGGAGGAAGATAGTGATGACCCAAATTCCCCTCCTGAAGATGTCAGAATTAATAGTGTGTCAATTGAGGAAATTTTTGATCCTGTTCCCCCAAGTGGAAAGGAAAAGGGGATACCCAAATTGGATTTTCCCTTGGGACTATAGAGTATAATATCTGTGATCTACAGTCAGAGGAAAGTGTACCCTCTATTAGCTTGCAAAAGTTAGAAGTAGTACTGGAATCTTGTAATAATATAGTACACAACAAGACTACCTCCTTTAAAATTCCAGTTACACTTTAGGTATATAGAAAAAAAATATAGACCTAGGCTTTAGTTAATTCGGAAGCTACTATAAACTTCATCGACAGAGTTATCGTAGAAAATAATAATCTAGTAACTTATAAACTGGCAAATCCATATTATGTAATCAATGTGGATGGCACTCCCAACAAGGCAAAATATATAACTGAGTATATCTGAGCTTATGTAGAAATTGGATTGCACAAAACGATCCAGCATCTCTTTGTTACCAACTTAGGGAATAAAGAGATGATGATTGGGTATTCATACTTGTATAAGCATAATCCAAATATTGATTGGTGAAAAGGTCAATAGGAGTTTACTTGGTGCCTGGATACATGTGCTAGTAAAGCCCATAAAATACGAGATGTAGAAGTAGGAGCTAATGAACTTCACCTCGAACTAGATGTCAGTAGATCTTCCTCATTGGACAACATAGGAGATGAGGACCCCAACAACTATATTCTTAGCTGGACAGACATGACTGATCCAGGCAGTCATTAGCAGGCAATGATAATTACAGCTATACTCAACAATCGAGACTAATATAGAGACTCAGATTGCAAAGACACAAAGACCTGAAAGGCTCATATACCAGAATGGCTATACAAGTATAGGAATGTGTTTTCAAAAAATAAGTCAGAGAGAATGCCAATACAGAAACTGTATAACTATGTAATTGACTTTGTAGAAGGTACAACGCTTCCCAAACCAACCAAGGTCTATTTGCTCTCTCTAGCGGAAAGAAACTCTCTTGACATGTGGATCAATGAAAAACTCAGAAAGGGATATATCTAACTATCTACTAGCCCAATAGCAGCTCTATTCTTCTTTGTAAAGAAGCACAATAGAAGCTTATAACTTGTCATAGACTATAGAGCCCTCAATAGAATTACCATCAAAAATTGCTATCCAATCCCTAGAATAGCTGACTTAATTGAACCACTTAGCAAAGCCTCAATCTTTATCAAAATTGACTTGAGGTGGGAATACAACAATGTTTGCATCAAAGAAGGGAATAAATAGAAGACAGTGTTTATTACAAGATGAGGTCTTTTTGAGGCAACTGTTATGTATTTTGGTTTTTCCAATGCACTAGCAACCTTCCAAAGCATGATGAATAACATATTGGGAGACCTAATTTGCATATGACTAGTAATGGTGTATTTAGATGATATTCTGATATTTGGGACATATTTGAAGAAACACAGGTGATTGGTCAAGGAAGTGCTGAAAAGGCTCTAATTTAATGACCTCTATACTAAAGTAGAAAAGTGTTTCTTTGAGCAAAGTAGTATTAAGTATTTGGGCATAATTATTTCAGAAAATAAAGTATAGATGGATAAGGAGAAACTTTCAGGAGTTCTAGAGTGGTCAGTACTGACAAAAGTCAAGCAAGTACAAGCATTCTTAGGCTTTGCAAATTTCTATTGTAGGTTCATTGAGAACTTTGCCAAGATGTCAAAGCCACTTTCCAACTTGACCAAGAAGAATAGTATCTGGACTTGGGGCAAAGAGCAACAGAATGCTTTTGAGGTGCTGAAAAAGGCCTTTACTATAGCTCCAGTCCTGAGAATACCAAATGATGAAGATCTCTTTAAGTTATCCACTGATGCCAGTGACTTTGCAACAGGAGCTGTCTTATCACAAAAGGACATGCAAACTAACCTGTGGTATCCAGTAGCTTTCTTCTCTAAGTTATTAGATGTCTATGAAAGGAACTATGAAATCTATGACAAGGAACTACTTGTAGTAATTTGGGAACTAGAGAAATACAGATACCATTTGGAGGGACATCCATATAAAGTTGAGATCTAGTTAGATCATCAGAACCTCACATTTTTCAGAACAGCTCAAAAGCTGACCAGGAGATAAGCAAGATGGGTACTTTTTATGACTTGTTTTGACTTTGTGCTCTATCATAAACCAGGAAAGACAATGCAGGTAGAAGATTCCTTGTCCAGACAAGCAGACTATGAGATAGGGACAGATCTTAACAATACAAACTAGGTGTTGCTAAAACCTGAGTTCTTTGCTATCAATGTACTAGAGGCTACTCATGAGATGCCAATAAATGATGAGATAATCCTAAAGAAGGTCAAAGCAGCACTCTTATTAGACAAAGTTACCAAAGACTATAAGACATTACTCAAGTCTAGTCCAAGAGAATTTGGAAAATCCTTGCAAGACTAGAACTATGAGAACAGACTACTCCTGTACAGAGGGAAAGTTTATATTCTCCATAGTATAGAAGACACCTTACGACAACAGATTGTTAAGATGCACCATGATTTGCCATCTGCCAGACACCTAGGTTGGTAGAAGACCTATGAGTTGGTCTCTAGAAATTACTGATAGCCTGGGATGACAATATTTGTTAAGAAATACATTACAGGTTGTGATATGTATCAGTGGATAAAAAATCACCCACAGTAACCTTTTGGACCACTTGTGCCTAACAAGGTGCCTAACAGGCCTTGGGAAATAATCTCAACAGACTTAATCATACAATTGCCAGAGTCAAATGGTTACAATGCTATCTGTGTTATTGTCGACAGGCTCACCAAAAGGGCTTATTTCATTCCTATCAACAATCAGTTCTCATCCAAAGATATAGTGCAGTTACTATATGACAAGGTCTATCTATTGCATAGACTACCATTACAAATCATTTTGGATAGAGGAGTACAATACTCAGCTGAGCTATTCCAAGAATGGTACAAGATTTTAGGAATAGAATCTACAATGTTAATAGCATATTATCCACAAACAGATGGACAAACAGAACAAGTAAACCAGGTGTTAAAGCAATATCTTTGGTGCTATGTAAATTATAATCTTAGTAATTGGTTGGATCTACTCCCTAGTGTAGAGTTTGCATATAACAATCAAGTACATGAAGATATTAAAGAAAGTCTATTCTTCCTTGAATATGGCAGATACCCAAGAGCAGGCCCAATTTTAGTCAAAGAGTCACCACAAAGAGACTTGAATGACCTGACATATAAATGACAAAAAGCCTTGGAGCAGGCAAAAGTAGCTCTTATTCTTACAGTGGAAAGAATAAAGTAGTACTATGACCAAAAAGTCCAAAGTGTCCTATTTAAAGTTGGCAACAAGGTGTTACTTAATCTGAAGGATTACCAGACTACAGAGCAAGCATTATGACCCTGGTATGAAGGACTATTTGAAATAATAGAAAAGTTGTCCTTGGTTACATTCTGGCTTAGGATGCTACCTCGCTACCAAGTACTGCACCTAGTCTTTTATACTAGTAAGTTAGCACAGTACTCTGAATCCACCATCTGTGGACAGAAATCCACACCACCACCACTGACCTTAATATAGGGCCAGAAAGAATAGGAGGTAGAGAAGATCCTAGATTCACGATAAAGATATAGAAAAAATGAATTCCTTGTTAGATAGAAAGGATACAGTCAAGGAGATGATACATGGGAATCTGAGGAAAATCTACATAATGCAGGCAAAAATCTGCAGGAATATCTTTAGAGTTTACCAAAAATAAGATAACTTCTCAACAGAGCTCAAACTAAGAGAGAAGATAATGTCACAAACTTTATTTAGACCATAACTCCAGGAATACTTGACCAATTTCAACAATCTAAATGGCCACAGAAAGCCCTTAAGAAGACCTTTCAAATTGTACCAAAAACATCTCAAAGCAATCAGTATTCATCAAGTTATCAGCAGATCAGTCAGTGATCACTAAGTTACCAGACACTAAATCACTGATATCTTGGGAACCACTTAATGTAATTGTTTGCTTCAATGACCATTGTGAAGCTCTCTTCAATGCGCTTCTTTTGGCCATAAATAGATCCCAAGGTGATAAGATCCCATAGAGATGCAAGGTCCTTAATATTTGCACATGATACTGATCTTTATTTATAGATTATCATCTGTTCTTGAATAGAACAAAGGACTGCCCTAAGATAGTTAGGTTATCTCTATTTCAAGAACAATAGCACTCCTATATGTAGAACAATAGGTAGTAATCATGTGGTAGGCTG
>Ga0153936_100653_pt1 | contig 10041 bp, 7 predicted proteins | sample TSNJ020MetaG_FD_102272 | JGI IMG/M metagenome (GOLD analysis project Ga0153936, IMG submission 102272) | Attine ant fungus gardens microbial communities from New Jersey, USA - TSNJ020 MetaG | ecosystem: Host-associated > Fungi > Mycelium > Unclassified | place: USA: New Jersey, Wharton State... | reverse complement strand
GGAATGCTGCAAATGATTATTTTCACCATTGGCATTGAAGTGAGCAAACATGCCTATCTGTTTGGCGGAAATGGTCTGTTCAGCCTGTTTAATCTGGCGGGGGGCATTTTATGGCTGGGCTTCATGTTTGTATTTTTAAAAGATAAAAGCGTGGGGCAGATGCAAAACGCATAAGGCGATCCGCCCCGGGGGGCAAGGCTTGCCAATAGCCGTGCAGACCTGAAAATAATCTGAAAAGAAAAGGGGAAAACGCCGTTTTCCCCTTTTTTATGCTCAGCCCCGCGGGTTATCAGCGGGACTGGCCGGGCGCCTGCTAGCCCGTGGGCCGGCAAGCGTCTGAGTCAGGATAACCTTACTTAACCGCCATACCCGGCGTTGCGCCGCTATCCGGGCTTAACAGGAAAATATCTGTCCCGCCAGGACCGGCGGCCATCACCATGCCCTCCGAGAGGCCAAAACGCATTTTGCGCGGCGCGAGGTTGGCGACCATCACGGTTAAACGACCCACTAATGCCGCCGGATCCGGATAGGCGGAGCGAATGCCAGAGAAGACATTACGTTTCTCGCCACCCAGGTCGAGGGTCAAACGCAGTAGTTTATCGGAACCATCGACAAATTCCGCGTTTTCAATAAGCGCAACCCGCAAGTCGACTTTAGCAAAATCATCAAAAGAGATGGTGTCGGCGATGGGATCATCCGCCAGCGGACCGGTCAGCGCAGGGGTTGATAAGGCTTTTACCTCTTCTTTTGAGGCTTCAACCAGGGCTTCAATCTGTTTGCTGTCAATCCGGGTATACAAGGCTTTAAAGGTATTAACCTGATGGCTGAGCAGCGGGGTGAAGATCCCCTCCCAGCTCAATTCGGTATTGAGAAAGGCCTCTGCCCGTTCAGCCAGGGAAGGCAGAACCGGTTTCAGATAAGTCATCAGTACCCGGAACAGGTTAATGCCCATAGAACAGATGGCCTGCAGGTCGGCATCCCGACCTTCCTGTTTGGCTACCACCCACGGAGCCTGCTCATCGACATAGCGGTTAGCGCTATCGGCCAGGGCCATAATCTCGCGGACGGCGCGGCCAAATTCACGCTGGCTCCAGGCTTCACCAATGCTTTCAGCCGCATCGGTAAAGGTCTGATACAGCGCAGGGTCGGCGAGGCTTGCCGCCAGTTGTCCCTCAAAGCGTTTGTTAATAAAGCCGGCATTGCGTGAGGCCAGGTTAACCACTTTATTGACAATATCGCTATTAACACGCTGCACAAAGTCTTCGAGATTCAAATCGATATCATCGATATGCGGTGAGAGCTTGGCGGTGTAGTAATAACGCAGGCTATCGGCATCAAGGTGCTTCAGCCAGGTGCTGGCTTTAATAAATGTGCCGCGAGATTTGGACATCTTGGCACCATTGACGGTCACATAGCCATGCACGAACAGGTTGGTTGGCTTACGGAAGTTGCTGCCCTCAAGCATGGCAGGCCAGAACAGGCTGTGGAAATAGACAATATCTTTACCGATAAAGTGATACAGCTCGGCATCGGAGTCTTTTTTCCAGTAAGCATCAAAGCTTTCGCTATCCCCACGCTTATCGCACAGGTTTTTAAATGCGCTCATATAGCCGATAGGCGCATCAAGCCAGACGTAAAAATATTTACCCGGCGCATCAGGAATTTCAAAGCCAAAGTAAGGCGCATCGCGGGAAATATCCCACTGTTGCAGACCCGACTCAAACCACTCCTGCATTTTATTGGCAACCTGCTCCTGGAGCGCGCCGCTGCGGGTCCAGGCCTGTAACATTTCGCTAAAGGCAGGCAGGTCAAAGAAGAAATGCTCTGAGTCACGCAGTACCGGAGTAGCACCGGAAATGACCGAACGTGGGTCAATCAGTTCAGTCGGGCTATAGGTAGCACTACAGACTTCGCAGTTATCGCCATACTGGTCCGGTGATTTACATTTCGGACAGGTGCCTTTTACAAAGCGGTCAGGCAGGAACATGCCTTTTTCCGGGTCGAAAAGCTGGGAGATGGTCCGGTTTTTAATAAAACCGTTCTCTTTCAGGCGACCGTAAATCAACTCAGACAGTTGGCGGTTCTCTTCACTGTGGGTTGAGTGATAGTTATCGTAACTGATATTAAAACCAGCAAAGTCAGTTTGATGTTCCGTGCTCATTTCGGTGATCATCTGTTCCGGCGTAATGCCAGACTGCTGTGCTTTCAGCATAATCGGCGTACCATGAGCATCATCGGCACAGAGGAAGTTTACCTGGTGGCCGCGCATTCGTTGGTAACGGACCCAGACATCTGCCTGAATATGCTCCAGCATGTGACCTAGGTGGATTGAGCCGTTTGCGTACGGCAGTGCGCACGTTACCAATATTTTTTTCGCGGTTTGAGCCATAGTAAAAATTGCATCTTCTGATTAGAAAGGGGCTTCGATATTACCGGATCGGGAAATGTTTAGTAACCCCAAAGCCGGGAATATCGGATATGAATTACCAGGACGCTTTCTGGTATGATGATTCCACTGCAATGTTCGCTATTATAATAAGGAGCCGGGATGAGTTCGCAATCCCCGTCCAGTACGTCCCCTGAGCAATTACAGGCAATCGTTGCCGGGACGCTGGCTAATTTTCAGCACCCCACCCTGAAACATAATCTGACTGCGCTGAAAGCGCTGCATCATGTTGCTCTCTTAGACGGCACGTTGTTTATCGAACTCCAGATGCCCTTTGCCTGGAATCGGGGTTTTGAAAACCTGAAAGAAACCTGCAGCCCTGACTTACTGCGTCTGACCGGCGCCCAGTCTATCGAGTGGACCTTAAAACATAAGATAGCCACCCTTAAGCGGGTGAAAAACCAGCCGGGCATTAATGGCGTAAAAAACATCATTGCCGTGAGTTCCGGTAAAGGTGGCGTTGGCAAGTCAAGTACCGCAGTAAACATGGCGCTGGCGCTGGCGGCTGAAGGGGCTAAAGTGGGCATTCTTGATGCCGACATTTATGGCCCTTCCATACCCAATATGCTGGGTACGGAAAAGGAGCGTCCCACCTCGCCGGATGGCAAGCATATGGCGCCGATTAAAGCCTTTGACCTGGAAACCAACTCAATTGGCTATCTGGTGACCGATGACAATGCCATGGTATGGCGTGGTCCGATGGCCAGTAAGGCTCTGATGCAAATGTTGCAGGAAACCTTATGGCATGACCTCGATTATCTGGTGCTCGATATGCCGCCAGGTACCGGCGACATTCAGTTGACGCTGGCCCAGAATATTCCGGTTACCGGTGCCATTGTGGTGACAACCCCCCAGGATATCGCGCTGATTGATGCCAGAAAAGGCATTGTCATGTTCGAGAAAGTTGAGGTGCCGGTGGTGGGTATTGTTGAAAACATGAGCATGCATATCTGCAGCCAATGTGGTCATCATGAGCCGATTTTTGGTACGGGTGGTGCTGAAAAACTGGCACAAACCTACCATACCCAGTTACTGGGTCAGTTGCCGCTTCATATTACGCTGCGGGAAGACCTGGATGCCGGTCAGCCTACCGTTATTCGTCGGCCTGACAGTGAATTCACGAGTCTCTACCGGGAACTGGCCGGACGCGTTGCCGCCCAGCTTTACTGGAATGGGGAAGTTATCCCTGAGGACATCGCGTTCCGCGCCGTCTAATTCCGGGGGGCGGTGGGCGAAGTGAACAGCTAAAAAGGGAACCCATGGGTTCCCTTTTTGCGCTATGGTGCCAGCCCGGGGCGAGGTTAAATCAAAGGGCAGCGTCCCGCGGCTTAGCCTGGTTATCAAGGGGGCATATCAGCGGCGCCGGGGGATTATTTAGGGTAGCGCATCAGATAATAATCACCGTCCGGGCCAGGATGCTGACTGGCAATCTGCCAGCCCTGGCGCGTATAAAAAGACACCGCATGGCGATTTTTTACCAGGCATTTCAGCGACCCGGTGGCCGTGAACGCCTGCTGCACATGGGTTAACAGGGCTTTACCCACCCCCAGCCCCTGCTGGTCAGGGCTGACAAACAAATTATGCAGGAAATTGTCAGGGGTCCATACTGAGGCAAAGCCCAGCACCACCCCGTCTTGTTCCGCGACCCAGAGTTGCTCATCGGCAGTGACACGGTCAAAGTCTTCTTCCTGCCAGCAAGTACTATCCAGCCATGGCCAGGCCTGGCGCCGGGCTTTGAGAAAAAGCGCCTGTAAAGACAAGCTATCTGTTGCCTGTCCCGCTCTGATTTTCAATGGTATTGACCCTTTATGCGCCATCAGCTTCCGGCATGTCAGAGGCCGGCTTAACGCTGATCTGATAAATAAATATGGTTTACTTAAAACGGCCTTAAAACCCGCCGCAGGGCCTATCCCCTAAGGCGACAAGGCGAAATATGTCTCACTTATGGCATGATAACTATTAAACCGCTATCGTTTTTCTTACAATATGAGCGCATATCTATATACTGCCCGTTTTTAATGCCGAGATTGTGCTCCATGCTAAATAATGATGTTTTGCGCAGCGTGCGCTACATGCTGAACCTGAATAATGAACAAATTGTCGCCATTCTGGCGTTAACCGGCACCGAGGTGTTGCCTGCCCAGATAGCGACATGGGTCAGGAAAGAGGATGAAGAGGGGTTCAGCGTTTGTCCGGATATCGTTATGGCGCAATTTCTTAACGGCCTGATCTACTCCCGTCGTGGCAAAGATGACAGTAAGCCCGAGCCGAAAATTGAGCGGAAAATGAGTAATAACATCGTGCTCAAAAAACTGCGTATCGCCTTTGAACTGAAATCAGACGATGTGCTGGAGATCCTCACCGCGCAACAATTCCGCATCAGCATGCCGGAAATCACCGCCATGATGCGTAATCCCGATCATAAAAATTATCGTGAGTGTGGCGATCAGTTCCTGCGCTATTTTTTACGGGGTTTAACCCAGCGGGTCAAACCTGGCAAAGCTGAATAATCGGCCTTAAGTCGGCTCCCGCTAACCGGCAACGGCCTGAGGCGGGGGAGGATAAACGAGGCTGGATAGTCAGGGGAATCTGAGAGGCGAAAAGGGCGGGGAGCATAAGCTTCCCGCCCTTTTTAATCAGCCGCCCGCAGGACGACACAGGTCAATCATGTCAGACGGCGGCAAGCGTTATGCTCCCCGCCGCTAAGTCATTAGAAAGCGACTGAACCCTGAACAAAGAAGGTTCTTGGCTCGCCGACATACTTACCGGAGTTGTTATCGTTAGAACGCGTGTAGTAACGCTGGTCAAAGAAGTTTTTCACCCCGGCGCCAAGAGTCAGGTTAGACAGGGATGGCCCGAAGTTATACTCACCACGCAGGTTCCACACCATAAATCCGGCAATGTTACCAAACTGACCATCGGCACTTTCATCCGTGATGTAGCCCGGACCGGTACCCGGTGAACGTTGCTGGGACTGAGCGTAGCTGTCAAGGTTCCATACCCACTTACCGGTAGCATAACGGGTACCCACGGTATACACCTGACGGGAGTAGAACGGCAGGTCTTTACCGGAGAAATCACCTTTATCTGAATAGGCTTTGGTGTAGGTATAGCTGCTATAGACGCTGGCGCCATCCAGCGCACTGTTCAGTTCGCTCAGGTCATAACTCAGGGCCAGTTCAAAGCCTTTATGAGCGGTCGCGCCAAGGTTGGTCCAGCCCACGATATTGTTGATATATTGCAGCTGGTTGCTGAAATCAATATAGAACAGTGTGGCTTCGGCTTTGAGGGCGGTATCGTCATAACGGGTACCGACTTCATAGGTATGCGCTTTTTCCGCAGTCAGACCCATTGCAGGTTCATTACCGCTACCGCCACGGGTCAGCTGGAAGTATTGCATACTGCCAAAGGAGGTATTGGCGTTAGCAAACAGTTTCCACTCATCAGACAGGTGATACATTACGTTCAGAGAAGGTAACGGTTCGCTGTATTGGCGCTCACGATTAATCTTGAGGAATTCATCGTTCACATGGGTCTTGATGCTTTCATAGCGCAGACCCGGGGTCAGCGTCCAGTTGCCAATATTGATGTTGTCATCAATATAGAAGGCATTGGCGGTGGTGCCGCCTGAGCTGTGCTGATAATAGCGGGAGATATCAGGCCGGTTAGGGGTGACATCCGGGTTGTACCATGCAGAGGTATAGCCTTTCTCGTCCATCTTTTCTTTCAGGAAGCGATAGCCAAGGGTGATTTCGTGGGTCATGCTATCGAACTGAAACAGCTGAGAATAGGTTGGCTCAATCGCCCAGGTTGAGTATTTACGCGGCGCAGAACGCAGCAGCTGTCCCTGGACGTTGTCTTTGGTGCTCAGGGTGGCAATATCGCTGGTACGGAAGCTGTCCGTATAGTAGGTCAGCAACTCAAATTTCTTGTTATCGCCGTCATGTTTATACTTCATGGAAACGTCTTTACGACGGCCGGAGAAGTTGTCCCATGGGCGGGTACTTTGGAACGGGTTCTGCGCATACTGGGCGGTGGTCAACCCGCCAGGCATACCGGCTTCGGCATCATAATAGTGGAAGTTGGTCTGCAGCGAGTCTTTATCGGTAAAGTCATATTTGGTTTTTAACATCACATCATCGATGTCTGTTCGGTCATTATTATCCCGGTAGCCTTTACCATGCAGGCCGGAATAGAGCAGTTCGGCGCCAAAACCGTTATCAGCGGTGCCACCCACCGAGGTGGTGGTTAAGGTTTTCAGCCCGCCGTGGGCCGCACCCTGAGTCTGGACGCTTGCCGTGCCGCCAAACTTCTGCGGGATATCACGGGTAACAAAGTTAATCACGCCGCCGACGTTCTGCGGTCCGTAACGTACCGCGCCACCGCCGCGCACCACATCAACCATCTGCAGGTTACCTGCCGACAGCGGAGCCATGGAGAGCTGAGGCTGGCCGTAAGGGGCAACGGCCAGCGGCACACCGTCCATAAGAATCGTAGAACGAGGTGACAGACGGGAGGTGAGGCCACGTACGCCGACGTTTAAGGAAATATCACTCCCACCGGTTCCGTTGCTTGGACGAACCTGCACCCCGGGGATCCCTTTCAGGCTATCGGCCAGGGTAACCACACCCTTATCCTTCATTTGCTCCTGAGTGACGATAGTACGTGCGCCAGCATGGTTGAGCAAAATAGTGCTGGTATCAGGGTTGTCCAGCCAGTTACCGACCACGGTTATTTCGTCAGCTGCCCTTTCTTTTTTGGCAGGCTCGGCTGAGTCTTGAGCAAAGGCGGGTAATGCACTGGCTACGGCACAAGCCAAAAGAGAGACACGAAAAAGGGACGACATCATCTTTCCTTTAAAACGAACGCTGGTGTATTTTTGAGAAAGACAATCTTAATGATAATTATTAGCGAGTAAATACATTTGTTAAAAAGTTCCATTTTTTTTTAAAAAAAACGTCGATGCTGACCCATGGCAACACTTTTCACTATGGCGGGGCCGGTGCGGGGCGTTTAAATCGGGGATTATAAGAAAAAGTAATAAGTCAGAAGGATTATCGTTGGTCATAAAGCCTTAGAGAAAACCTGCCCTCTCTAAGGCTTTAACCCGCGATGGCTTTGACGCGCCGCTGGCCGTTATTTGGCCGTCAGCCAGAAAACCCCACTGGAATCAAGGGCAGTATAGTCACGATGCACGCTTTCAATATCTGCCTGGGGATCGATATCGGTAAACAGGGTCGGGTGCAGGAATTTAGCAATCGCCTCTACCGCAAGAAAGTTAAAAGGCGAGTCATAAAACTGGTGATAAATGGCCATCACCCGTTTGTTCTTAATCGCCGGTAACACATTAATTCCCGTGCGGTTTAACAACGCATCAAATTTTTGCTGGCTGCTGGCTTTATCTGCCACATAGCCCAGAGGAACCGATTCTGTTTTACGCTGACTACGGCCCCAGTCGCCGCCGGTCATCAGATAATAATCAGGATTGGCGGTGATAATTTGCTCCATATTGACCTGACCGCCCATTTCCGGGAACAGCTTACTGCCAATATTATCCCCGCCAGCGGCTTCGATAAATTGACCGTAACTCCCCTTACCAAAGGTGTTACAGCATTCACCTGGGCGGATACCGGCGCTACGCTCAATAAACACGCTAGGACGCTGGTTTGGCTGCAGGGTGGCAATACGTTGCTCTACCAGGTCCATACGCTGTTGGTAAAATTTAATATAGGCATCGGCCCTTTCTTGCTGGTCAAACACCTCACCCAACAGCTTCATACTTGGAATGGTATTCACTAAAGGCTGCTGACGAAAATCGATTATCAGTACCGGAATGCCAATTTTCTCCAGCTGACTTAAGACACCACTCGACTTGAGCTTGGGCAAAATCCCTAAGTCAAAAATCACCAGATCAGGCTGCATAACAACGGCCTGTTCCACATTGAAATCTGAGGAGTAAGGATTTTCAAACATCTGGATTTTGCTGGCCTGAGGGAATTTTTTCGAGTAGGCCTCGAAAATATCCGGGGCTTTGACTTTCAGCGAGTTATCCCAGGCAATGATGTTTTCCAGCGGATCTTGTGGGTGAAGAACATTTAGCGCTAACAGGGCCCGGCCATCGGCAAGGATCACGCGCTTGGCAGGGCTATTCAGCGTCACTTCCCGCCCGGCGACATCCGTCACCTTAATCGGGGCGGCGAACAGCACGCCACTAAACAGCATCAGACAGGCAAACAACCAGCGGACATTAAACAAAGACATGATGTTCCTCAGACAAAAAACGCGAGTGAGGAATGATAATCGATATCATATCGTTTCGCATGGTTGGCAAAGATTTTAATTGCTAAAAAAAGTGAACAAACCCACGCCAGATAGCCAATAGGTAACGTCATGCGGGGTGAATACCTATCCCTCGGTCGGGCTAACAGTTCCCGCTTGGCCTTTTAGCCGCGAGAGGCTAAGCCATTGATAACCGGCCTGTCCCAGGGGCTTTGGCTATAAGACATAGCCAGGACTTCTTTACGCATTGAATTCTCTTTCCTTTATGCTGCTTAACACCCGCTATCGATTGTCGATTGTGCTTAAGCGGGTAAGCCCTTTTCTGAAAAGGCCTGGTTCAGGTTAAAGCCGATTATCCCGCGTTGCTGCCAGGCGCGACTGAATATGTTTTTGAGGTAAGACGATGACAAAATCAAGACGTGTCGCCACCCGCCATGGCGAAATTGCGGTGTATGAAAGTGAAGGGCAGGGGCCTGCTCTGCTACTTATTCATGGTAACTCTAGCTCTGCGGCTATCTTCCATTACCAGCTAAGCGGTGAAATCGGCCAACAGTACCGGGTGATTGCCCTTGATCTCCCCGGGCATGGCGACTCTTCCGACGCCCCCGACCCTGAGGCAACATACAGTATCGAAGGCTATGCCGATGCTATCAGTGACCTGCTGGCGATTCTGGACATCCAGGATGCAGTTATCCTCGGCTGGTCACTGGGGGGACATATTGGGTTAGAACTGATTTCACGCTATCCCAGCCTGCGCGGGTTGCTCATAACCGGAACACCGCCGGTGGCAAAGGATGAACTCTCCCTCGGCTTTAAAAGCAATCCCGATGTGGTATTAGCCGGCAAAGCGCATTTAAGCCCGCACGAGGTGCGCATATTTGCCCGCAGTACCAGCGGGGAGCCATGCAGCGAAGAGCTGGTGCGGGCCGTAGCCCGTACCGATGGCCGTGCCCGTCGTTTGATGTTTGAAAAGTTTGCCGCAGGCAGCGGGGCTAACCAAAAAGAGATTGTTGCCAGAGCCACAATACCTATCGCGGTGATCAATGGTCGCGATGAGCCTTTTGTTAACCTCGACTTCCTTGCCAGGGTTAAGTTTAATCATCTCTGGCGTCAGCAAACCTTTACCATTGCCGGAGCCGGGCATGCTCCTTTCCGGGAACAGCCAGAAATATTTAACCGCTATCTGCAGGAGTTTATCAGCGAAATAAACCAGAAATAAGCAGGCCGAGCCCTAACTATCCGGCTTTAAAAACGCCGGGATAACGGTCAGGATAATCGGTCGGCTAGCCCTGATATTTACCCGTTTGCCTGCTATC
>Ga0153936_100649_pt1 | contig 10056 bp, 8 predicted proteins | sample TSNJ020MetaG_FD_102272 | JGI IMG/M metagenome (GOLD analysis project Ga0153936, IMG submission 102272) | Attine ant fungus gardens microbial communities from New Jersey, USA - TSNJ020 MetaG | ecosystem: Host-associated > Fungi > Mycelium > Unclassified | place: USA: New Jersey, Wharton State... | reverse complement strand
GCGATGTCGGTCAGTCGCTGTCTGGCCGACATCACCGGCGTTAGGCGTTACGCAGATTTTGTGCGGCTTTAACCATGTTGGCCAGGGCCTGGCGTGTTTCGGTCCAGCCACGCGTTTTCAGGCCGCAGTCAGGATTAACCCACAGACGCTCTGCCGGGATGCGGTCCGCCGCTTTTTTCAGTAATGCTTCAATCCACTCAACATCCGGTACGTTCGGGGAGTGAATATCATACACACCCGGCCCAATTTCATTGGGATATTCGAACTCTTCAAATGACTCCAGCAGTTCCATATCCGACCTGGAGGTTTCGATAGTAATAACATCGGCATCAAGAGCGGCGATGGACTCCATAATGTCGTTGAACTCGCAATAACACATATGGGTATGGATTTGGGTATCATCCCGCACAACCGCGGCGGTCAGGCGGAAGGCTTCAACTCCCCAATCGAGATAGGCCTGCCAGTCGGCACGACGCAGGGGCAGCCCTTCCCGCAGAGCCGGTTCATCAATCTGGATAATACCGATCCCCGCCGCTTCCAAGTCAGCCACTTCATCACGCAGGGCCAGGGCAATCTGTTTAGCAATCGTCTCGCGGGAGACATCTTCCCGAGGGAAGGACCAGCACAGAATCGTGACCGGGCCGGTTAACATGCCTTTTACTGGTTTGCTGGTTAATGATTGAGCGTATTTTGCCCACTCAACGGTAATAGGCTCGGGACGACTGATGTCACCAATGACAATCGGGGGCTTAACGCAGCGCGAGCCATAGCTTTGTACCCAGCCATTTTGGGTAAAGACGAAACCATCCAGGTGTTCACCAAAGTATTCCACCATGTCATTACGCTCGGCTTCGCCGTGAACCAGGACATCGAGACCCAGACGCTCCTGCTCAACAATGGCCTGTTTAATGTGTTCGGCAATACCGGTCCGGTAGTGATTGCTATCGAGTTGACCTTTCTTAAAGTCCAGACGCAGACTGCGGATTTCCGTCGTTTGCGGGAAAGACCCGATAGTCGTGGTTGGCCAGGCGGGCAGATTAAAACGCTGACGCTGGGCGATTGCCCGCCCGGTGTAGGCACTTGCACGCTGGCTGTCCTGGGCGGCAATTTTTGCCAGCCGCTGTTCAACCGCCGGGTTATGTACCCGGGATGAGTGACGACGGGCCTGCGTCGGCGCGCTCCATGCGGCAATCTTAGCCGTATCGCCACTGTTCAAGGCATCGGTCAGTAATGACAGTTCTGCACATTTCTGCAAGGCAAAGGCAAACCAGCTTTTCACCTCAGCATCGAGACGCGTTTCAACGCTTAAGTCGATTGGGCTGTGGAGTAACGAGCATGAAGAGGCAACCCACAGGGGGCGCTTACCGGCCACTTGTTTAAGCTGGGCATATTTTTCAGTTAAGTCAGCACGCCACACGTTACGGCCATTTATCACCCCGGCAGACAATAGCCAGTCTGCGGGTAATTTCTGATGAATGTCATTGATATCATCTTTACCGTTAACAAAATCAACGTGCAAGCCCTGGACGGGCAGCGCGGCGATGGTTTCAAGGTTAGGCGTTACGCCTTCAAAATAGGTGGTCAGTAACAGTTTTACCCGCCCGCTCAGCGCATCGTAAGCCGGTTTGTAAGCATCCAGCCAGGCCTGAGGTAGCTCCAGAACCAGGGCAGGTTCATCAATTTGTACCCACTCGATACCGCGATTAGCCAGTTCAGTCAGTACCTGTTGGTAAACCGGCAGAATATCTTTTAGCAGGCTTAGGCGGTCAAATGGTTCACCTTTTACCTTACCCAGCCACAGGTAAGTGACCGGCCCGAGTAAGACAGGCTTCACCTTATGGCCCAGGGCTAACGCTTCGTCAACTTCATCCAGCAGTTGAGTCCAGGTCAGTTTAAATGTCTGACCCTGAGTGAATTCAGGGACGATATAGTGATAGTTGGTGTTAAACCACTTAGTCATCTCTGCGGCGGCGGCGGGCTCACCGCCAGGGGCACGCCCGCGACCAATACGGAACAGGGTGTCGATATCAACGCTGCCGTCTTTGTTCTGATGACGAGCCGGCACGTTACCCAGTAGCAGGCTGGTGGTCAGAACATGGTCATACCAGGCAAAGTCACCGGCAGGGAGGAATTCTACGCCAGCCTGCTTTTGCTGCTCCCAGTGGCGGGCACGTAATTCACGTCCCGTGGCGAGGAGTTCTTCACGAGAAATATTACCCGCCCAGTAGCTTTCCTGCGCTTTTTTCAGCTCACGTCTCAGACCAACACGCGGGAAGCCGAGAGTATGGTTATGGATTGTCATGTTCTTACCTCATTTGAATTAGGCTTTGGCTGAATCTCTGGGTCGGGCAAGTGCCTGGCCACGGGTTGCCGGTGATGGACAGTGGCAGATAGACGGGAAAAATGAACACCGTTTCTGCATTTGGTTTCAAAAGATACCTGTTTTAGCCATCCAGATGTTTACACATCCATATTCCGCAGGTACTGTATATTCCTCAAGCGCAATTTGTTCATGCCGAAATGAAGGACTTTCATGATCGAGATAAAACACCTGCGGACGCTGCAAGCATTACGAAACAGTGGCTCTTTAGCCGCCGCTGCTTCAGCCCTGCATCAAACCCAGTCAGCCCTTTCACATCAATTTAGCGATCTGGAGCAACGGCTTGGATTTCGTCTGTTTGTCCGTAAAAGCCAGCCGCTGCGTTTCACCCCCCAGGGTGAGATTCTGTTACAGCTGGCTCAGCAGGTCTTACCGCAAATCAGTCAGGCTTTGCAGGCATGCAATGAACCGCACCAGACACGACTGCGTATCTCAATTGAATGCCATAGCTGTATTCAATGGCTGACTCCGGCTCTTGAGCAGTTCCGTCAGCACTGGCCGCAGGTAGAGATGGACTTTAAGTCAGGGGTCACCTTCGATCCGCAACCGGCATTGCAGCAGGGGGAACTGGACATTGTTCTGACCTCCGATATTCTGCCGCGCAGCGGTCTGCACTACTCGCCGATGTTTGATTTTGAAGTTCGTCTGGTGCTTGCCCCCAATCACCCGCTGGTCAACAAAGCCTGGATTGATCCGCACGATTTAAGCGATGAAACGGTTCTGATTTATCCTGTACAGAAACAGCGTATCGATCTGTGGCGTCACTTTTTACAGCCTGCAGGGGTGAGTCCTTCTTTTAAAAGCGTCGATAACACCCTACTGTTGATTCAAATGGTTTCCGCTAACATGGGGATTGCCGCCCTGCCACACTGGGTCGTCGAGAGCTTTGAACGCCAGCAGTTACTGGTGACTAAACCTTTGGGAGAGGGGCTATGGAGCCGGCTTTATGCCGCCGTACGGGATGGGGAACAACGCCAGCCGGTGACAGAGGCGTTTATACGTTCAACCCGTCAGCATGCCTGCGATCACCTGCCTTTTGTACGCAGTGCCGAACGCCCCAGCCTTGAACAGCCCAATACGCGGCCGTTATCCGCCTCTTTTCAGTAGCCGGGGCAGCCGGGGCATATAGCGGGCAGGATGACGATATGACCAGGCGCTGAATTCCCGGATTATCCCGGGCAGTAGCTTACCCTTCCCAGCGGACTGATCTTGCAACAAAGCATCAATCGACGGCATCTGGCAGGCGATACCAGGGGAAATCAGAAGGATGCCAGACAGGAAGTCCGGCACAGAGAGAGGATAAAGCCCCGGTTAAGGCGAAGAAATGACGGAATATAAGCCGAGGGCACCTTCCGGCATTCGTCATATAAGCCGCTCAGGAAGGTGACTGTCGGGCAAAACTCGGGGTTTACAGGTATAGCTTGCGCAGGTAATGGGCAACCGCATCATCAACGTTAGAGCCAATAACTTCAAGGTTCGGCAGCCTGTCTTTAAGGCGCTGATGCGCATTACTCATAATACAGCCCTTACCGGCAACGCTGAGCATCTGTTCATCATTCATACCATCACCGAAGGCAATGCAGTCTGACAGGCTATAGCCCATCGCCTGAGCCACAAACTCCAGAGCATGGCCTTTGGAGACATCACCCGCCATCACTTCAAGGCAGGTGAGCATGGAAAAGCTGACATTAACCCGGGAGCCCCAGCGCTTATTGATAGCCTGCTCCAGCGGCAACAGACGCTCATGGGTGTCTGCGGTAAAGTAGACCTTACTCACCCCATCGCTTGCAAGCTTACCGGCTTCAAACAGGGTGTACATGAAATTCGCTTCCTGAAAATATTTCATATCCTCAGGGCTGTGACGGTTAATAAACCAGCGATCGCCGCGATAAACGTTGGTGAGGATGTGCGGATCGTCATAGACAATGCCAAACAGATCGCTGGCAATATCACCGTCCAGATCATGCTCATAAACTAAGTTATCTTCCGGGTCGTGTACACGGGCACCGTTAGAGGTGATCATGTAAGCTTTGATCCCCAGTTTATTGCGGATCTGCTCGACATCAACGTGATGACGACCGGTGGCAAAGACAAAATGGATGCCTTTGTCGGTCAGTAATTTAAGCGTTTCTTTCGCGTAGTCAGAGAGTAAATGATCCGGGGACAGCATCGTGCCATCTAAATCAGACGCAACCACATGGTACATAGAATTCCTTAACCTCTGGTGGATTGAGTTGTTATAAGCTATAGCGTTCAAAAAAACCCAGGATAGCGCATAGTGCTTTAGTCCGCATATCATCCTTCTCAAAGAGAATTTCATGATAAGCGCCTTCTATGACATAAGGCACTTCACCCTCACAGGGGTGCCCCGCCATCGCTTTAATTTCACAGAATTGATGGTGTACACGGTTATCAACAACCCGCTCTTCACCGGCTTGCAGTAAAAAAATCGGTGTTGTGATAGCTGCCGCACTGGCAAGGATTTGCTCACCGGCAATAATGCTTTCCCGTACCCAATGGAACGTGGGTCCCCCGACGCGCAATTCAGGGTAATCGGCGTAAAAGCGTAGATTACGTCGATAGCGCTCCTGGCTATGGGTGACCACATTCAGGCTAAAGGGCAGCGCGCGCCAGCGCCCGGTGCCTGGCGCATATCCCTCACGCAACCGAGGGTGGCTTTCCGCCCAGTTGAGTATCGGCCGGACAATCCACTCCGGCCAGCGCAGGGTGATACCAAACATCGGCGCACAGAGCGCGACGGCATTAAAAGCATCAGGGTATTTTTCAAGCCAAAGCGCGGCAATGGCCCCTCCCATAGAATGCGCCAGGAGATAGCGCTCTTTCCATTTACCGGGTAGGACTTCATGCTGATAAAATCGGTCAAAGTCGTCAACATAGTCGCTAAAGTTAACAACATGACCGCGATGTGAGTCTGAGAGTAGGCGCTCAGAACGCCCCTGACCGCGATGGTCAATAATCAGGACATCATAGCCACTGTTGAACAGGTCGTAAGCCAGCTCGGCATATTTGATATAGCACTCTATCCGCCCGGGACACACGACTATCACTCTGTCATTGTCCGTTGAGCAGAAGCGTACGTAGCTGACCCGCACGCCATCAACGCCGGTAAACTCACATTCCTCTCGCCTTCGCCAAAAGTCCGTTAACGGGCCGGTGACAAAAGCGGCAAATCCATTTTCACGATCTAACCATTCGTTTATCTGCGAAAACATAAGGGTTTGCACCACATATCAGCTGTCTTTTAAGGAGATAGCGCATACATCCACAATAGCGTATTGTGGCATAAAAGTTCGTTTTTCGGGGAATAATGCATGACTTTCGAATGGTGGTTCACCTACCTCATCACCACAATCATTCTCAGCCTTTCTCCCGGTTCTGGGGCGATTAATACGATGACTACCGCCATCAGCCACGGCTATCGTAACACTTTTGCCTCTATCGCCGGATTACAAACAGGTCTGATTGTCCATATCCTGCTGGTGGGGATAGGCCTGGGAACGCTATTTTCTCAGTCCATCCTCGCCTTTGAGGTGTTGAAATGGGCCGGTGTTGCCTATTTAATCTGGCTGGGAATCCAGCAATGGCGAGCCGCAGGAGCCATTGATTTTAAAACGCTTGCCGCCACTCAGCCACGGAGCAAACTGTTTAAGCGCGCCGTATTCGTCAATATTACCAATCCTAAAAGCATCGTATTTTTAGCCGCATTATTTCCACAATTTATCGCACCTCATCAGCCCCAGGCGATACAATATCTGATTCTGGGCGCCACCACCGTCGGGGTGGATATCATTGTGATGATTGGCTATGCCACCCTGGCTACCCGCATCGCTTCATGGCTGAAAGGGCCGCATCAGATGAAAGCACTCAATCGCGTGTTTGGCTCGCTGTTTATGCTGGTTGGCGCGCTACTGGCCAGTGCGCGCCACGGTTAAGCCTAGCGGGAAATAATCAGATGGAGGCCAAAGGCGGTAAACAGTGTCCCGGCCATGCCATCTATCCATCTGGCCATGCGCTGGTAACCCCGGCGCATTTTAGGCAAAGAAAACAGACAGGCAACCAGCGTAAACCAGGCCAGGGTTTCCACCGCTATCAGTACAAAAATACCTACACGCTCACTCCCCCCGACATTGTCACCGACAAACAGTGAAAAGACGCTGCCGAAGTATATTATCGCCTTAGGGTTAGCCAGATTGGTCAGCAGGCCTTTAAAAAAGCTCTGGCCGCTCTTCACCAGCGTCGGCTGCGACTCATGTGTTGTGCTCTCTTTACGCAACGCCGAGCGGATCATTTGGTATCCCATCCAGCACAGGTAAAGCCCGCCACCGACCATAATGATGTTATGCAGCCAGGCCATTTTTTCGAGAATAAGATGCAGGCCTAATAAGGCGATACCCGCCCAGACCATCACCCCCAGAGTGATGCCTGCCACCGCCAGCATGGCCTCTTTGCGTGAACGGCTAATCGCCGTTTGCGAGACAAAGAAAAAATCGGGTCCCGGCGTCAGCAAGGCCACAATGTGCACCAGTGCAACGGTCAGAAAAAGCATTAACATCGTTTTATCCTCGTAATACAGGTTATTAACAGCACTATCACCCGGCTCGCGCTAAAATAGCGGGCGGATCTTGATAACGCCGGTGGCTCGCACCGGCAAACAAAAAGAGCGGGTCAGGCGTCTTCGACCCCATCGAGGTGATCGCGAATCAGCGTCATAAACGGACGCCCGAAGCGTTCGAGTTTACGGGTACCGACACCGTTAATGCCTAACATTGAAGAGGCAGAGAGCGGCATTTGCTCGGCCATTTCAACCAGTGTGGCATCATTGAAGACGACATAAGGGGGAATATTTTCCTCATCAGCAATCGACTTACGCAGCTTACGCAGTTTGGCGAACAGCTTACGGTCGTAATGACCGCCAAAGACCTTTTGTGTCGTTCGGGGTTTGAGCACAACCACACGAGGGACTGCCAGCATAAGCGGGACTTCCCCCCGCAGGTAAGGCCTGGCGGCCTCGGTCAGCTGGAGCGCCGAGTGCTGGGCAATATTCTGCGTCACCATCCCTAAATGAATTAACTGCCGGATAACGCTAACCCAATGTTCGGTGGTATGGCTGCGCCCTTCACCGTAAACTTTAAGCTTGTCATGGCCTAAGTCGCGAATACGTTGCGAGTTTGAGCCACGTAGTACATCGACCACATAGCCCATACCAAAGCGCTGCCCTACCCGATAGATGCATGACAAGGCTTTCTGCGCATCCACCAGGCCGTCATACTGACGGGGCGGATCGAGGCAAATATCGCAGTTGCCACAAGGCTGCTGACGCCCCTCGCCAAAGTAGTTAAGCAGCACTAAACGGCGGCAGGTCTGAGCCTCCGCAAAAGCCCCCATCGCATTGAGCTTATGCCGCTCAATATCCTGTAGCTGACCTGGGGATTTTTCTTCAAGGCATTTACGCAGCCAGGCCATATCGGCGGGATCATAGAACAGCATGGCTTCAGCCGGCAGGCCATCACGGCCGGCACGGCCGGTTTCCTGATAGTAAGACTCGATATTGCGGGGAATATCAAAATGGGCAACAAAGCGTACGTTTGGTTTATTAATTCCCATGCCAAAGGCAACGGTCGCGACCACAATTTGCAGGTCATCGCGCTGGAATTTTTCCTGAACATCGGCGCGGACGCTGTGTTCCAGCCCGGCATGATAAGCCCCGACGCTTAACCCTTTTGCCTGCAGGCGCGCCGCAATATCTTCAACTTTAGCCCGGCTATTGCAATAAATAATGCCTGGCTTGCCACTTTGTTGCTGTACATAGCGAATCAGTTGATCGAGCGGTTTAAATTTCTCCATCAACATATAACGAATATTTGGCCGGTCAAAACTGCTGATTTGAATGAAGGGATCGTTCAGACCGAGCAGACGCACAATATCCAGCCGGGTTGTGTCATCGGCGGTGGCGGTTAAGGCCATAAAGGGCAAGGCAGGAAAGACCTGCCGTAGCTGACCGAGGGCGGCATATTCCGGTCGGAAATCATGCCCCCACTGGGATATACAGTGTGCTTCATCCACCGCTATCATCGACAGCTGCCAGCGGCTCAGGTGGCCAATGAAGTTATCCATCATCAGGCGCTCTGGGGCAATGTACAACAGCCGGATTTCACCGCTGCGACAGCCAGCCATCACCTCAAGCTGCTGTTCGCGGCTTTGCGTCGAATTAAGGCAGGCTGCGGCCACACCATTAGCCAGCAGTTGGTCAACCTGGTCCTTCATCAAAGAGATAAGCGGCGAGACCACCACCGTCAGCCCAGGGAAAACCAGGGCAGGAATCTGATAGCACAGTGACTTGCCGCCACCCGTAGGCATAACAACCAGACAGTCACGGCCTTCCAGCACCGTATTAATCACCGTTTCCTGGCTTGGGCGGAACTGCTGATAACCAAAGGTCTGCTGTAAGAACCGCTTTGCCAGCGATGCCTGGTCGATTACATCCGCCTGAGTCACAATATCCCCGTCTGCCAAAAAAACCGGATCATTGTCGACCCTGGCTGATAAAACTGCAATGCTTTAAAAAAGAGCGCTAAGCATAACGCTTACACCCCTCTCTGTCTGGATAAAGTTGCAATCGATGAGCGATTCGCCGCAAACCGCCGGCTTTGCTGACTAAAAAAAGCCCATTGTCAGCGGTCCGTCGGCGGCTCTATCCGGCATAAAATGACCTGTCTGATTGACAAAGCAAAAACAAACAATTATTTAACATGTTTTTGTATGAGGAATTGTCCGTGTCTTATCCCCTGCTGAACTGTGAAGCAGCCCTTAAGCTGATTGGTGAAATTTTTGTTTATCAGATGCCCTTTAACCAGGCGCTGGGGCTTGAACTGGAGCGCTATGAACAATCTTTTGCCGAATTAAGTTTTAACCACCAGCCGATGATGGTGGGTAATGCCAGCCAGTCTATTTTACATGGCGGCGTTATCGCCTCCGTCCTCGATGTTGCCGCAGGCTTAGTGTGCGTTGGTAATAGCCTCACCCGGAATGAAACGATAAGTGAAGAAGAGCTACGCCAGCGCCTGTCGAAAATGGGCACCATTGACTTACGCGTCGATTATCTGCGCCCCGGACGCGGTTCCCGTTTTACGGCAACCAGCAGTCTATTGCGGGCTGGTAACAAAGTGGCGGTTGCCCGCGTGGAATTGCATAACGAAGCGCGGCTTTATATCGCCAGCGCAACGGCAACCTATATTGTGGGGTAAGAGACTAAACTCTGTTACTCTTACCGGCCTCTTCTCATACTGTACTCACGAGTTGCTCATGGATTCGACACAAACCCGTCAGGGCGTTTTACTGGCGCTGGCGGCCTATTTTATCTGGGGTATTGCGCCAGTCTATTTTAAATATCTCTACCATGTCCCCGCAGAAGAAATTCTTACCCATCGCGTGATTTGGTCGTTCTTCTTTATGCTGGCGTTAATTACCCTATGCCGTCAGTGGCCGCTGGTGAAAAAGGCTTGCAGACATCGCAAAAAAATCCTGGCGCTAGCCCTGACCGCCCTGCTTATCGGCAGTAACTGGTTGCTGTTTATCTGGGCGGTTAATCATGACCATATGCTGGAAGCAAGCCTCGGCTATTTTGTTAGCCCGCTGGTTAATGTGTTGTTGGGAAT
>Ga0153936_100647_pt1 | contig 10070 bp, 4 predicted proteins | sample TSNJ020MetaG_FD_102272 | JGI IMG/M metagenome (GOLD analysis project Ga0153936, IMG submission 102272) | Attine ant fungus gardens microbial communities from New Jersey, USA - TSNJ020 MetaG | ecosystem: Host-associated > Fungi > Mycelium > Unclassified | place: USA: New Jersey, Wharton State... | reverse complement strand
GCTCATGGAGGAGGAATAGGGATCTCAGAGTGGTTCCAGCCACCTGCAAGGGTTTTTTGGAAATGTTTACACAAATCCAAAGTTTTTCAGGACTAGCTATGATACACAAGCTAGCCTGCTCTTAATAGTTTGAGAGAAAGACCTTTCCCTTTACACCTGGGATCTAGCCTACTATAGAGATAGGTCCTTGACAGAAACCCACTCTGAGCCCTCAGTGAGTCATCTGTTCTGTAACAGAAACAGAGACTCCTCTATAAAGATAGGTCCTTGACAGAAACCTACTCTAAGCCCTTAGTCAGTCATCTGTCCTGTAATAGAAACAGAGACACCCTCAGGAAAGTCATCTTGTCCTGTAACAGAGACAAAAAGACTCCCTTATAGCCCTCTGGACCTACATCTGGAATGAACACAACCCCATGTCCTTTGCAGAGACAATAGGGACAGAAAACAGTAGACTTAATAAACTATCACAAATAGCCACTTACTGATTTGTGATTGCTTGATTTGATAATCAAAGTATTCAAAAAAGCAAAGTTAGACAAGCAGCAAAAGATGTTGTTAAGTCTGAGATTTATCCTTAAACATACAGTTCTTAAATACATGATTTTCTTTTGCCGACTCCTGTAGCATTTCCACTACCCTTCCTTTATGCCTTTCCCAACAATTTTTGGCCATATGGCCCCACTTCCCACACATATAGCATGTCCTGTCCCCTTCTCTTTCCCTTTCTATATCCATTGTATTTGGGTCTCTTCTTGGACCCATTTGAGTTCCCCCTCTATTAAATGTATTTCCTCCTCCTCCTTCTCCTCCTCTGTACCCTCCTCCTATTCTCTATGTTATTTGCCTTCTGCTTTCCCCATATGATCCTCCTCCATAGTCTCCTCTAGACTGCGTATTTCCTTCTGGACATGCCAAATTCTCCCCAACATCTTTTCTTCCATTCTGCTTTGTCTTTGATTTCTATTTAACCTTACTACTCTTTCTTGCCACTCTTCAATGGTGGTCAGTGGCTCTTCTGCTTCTGCCAACTTCCTTCTAACACTCCCATTTAATCCTCTTTTAAATTCTTCGATGAGGGGTCTTCCCTTATAGTTGCTCCCTCTGGTGACTTTTTTGAATTCCTATATATACTTGTTGCAGGTCCTCCCTTCCTGCTTGATTGTTCTCAGCTGTTCTATTTTCTTCTTTTCCTCTGATGTCTCTCCAAAGTCATTCCTCATTTTTGTAAACAGCTGTTTCACTGATTCCACTTCTGATTCTCCCTTGGCCAGCTTGTTCAGTAAGTTATCTTTCTATGTCTCTGCTATTCCTCCCTGTACATATGACAATACCCAGGCCACCTGGGTTGTTGCTACCTCTTCCATTATCTTCATTCTAATGTATAGGCAAGCTATATTAACAAACACGCTCACCTCCTCCATCTTTCCACTGAAAACTTGGGGTTTTGCAACCTCCACTCTGCTCTCCTGTTGCTGAAGGAGCATGGTGTTAACCTGCTACTGCAGGGTTGCAATCATGGTGAGAAGTTGCTCCTCTCTGGTTTGGTAAAGAGCAGGTACCAAAGGGGGTTCTTCCTGTTGCTGTTGTTGTTGGCAAGACATATGCAATGGCAATGGCAATGGCAATGATGATGATAGTAATGGTGATGATTTCTCATAGGAGAATGAATGATCTTTTTCATCTGTACTTATAACTGACTACTGACTAAGAAGAGTGAAACAGTACTATCTCTAAGAAGAGAATCCCTAAGCTAGATGGGTCTTTAAGAGGTTGCCATTGTTCCCCTGTGTAGACCAGTTACAATAGATTGGTAGCACAGAGCTGATAGTAAAAAACTAGTTACAAGCCCACTTGATATAGAGGTCAGGTCTCGGGCAAAGACACAAGCTTTGTTTAGGCTGTCTATCCACTGTCCCTAACTGACAGTGAAGTCCCCTTTATAGCTAGGGCCCACTATCCAAGATGCCTTCGAGCACTGTACTTATTAGCAAGGACAATGAAAGAGTAAGTGGAAATAAGGATGTTGAGGCTATGAGGTATAGGGTCAATAATGGGGATTGAGTTCTTATGTTATTGATAGACAATGAATGTTTCCAGTGATCACCCTAGATGGATGTTCAAGAAGAACTCAATGGAGTTCTTTATTGGATCAGACTACTACTTATACTATTCTTACAGTGGCTGTACTACTATTAGTCTATGGTCACATATTTTTCCAGAACATTCTATGATCACTTGACCTTGTCACATAATCTAATTACCTAAGTTCCCATGCTATTTATATCTTAATCTCTTTGTATAGTTAAGTACTTGAATGCATGGGAACCTATTTCCTTTTTGGGGCTCTCATAACAGTTGTATTGATCTAGAGACATAGTGCTATATCTCTAGAGAAGTCAGAATAGGAAATGATCTCACTAATGTTATGTCTACTGGGGTGCAAGATCTTCACCCAGCTAGACACCTACTGTCTTACTTACTACTGCCCTAATACTATGGTTATACTATCACCCCAAGGAGAGGATCTCTAATCTAATTATCTTCCTAAGGATGTGGCATTACTCCTCTGCATGTACAGCCCACAATAGGACTTCAGCATAAGGTTTATAAAGTGAAAAGAGTACAAGTAAACTACTAAGCACTACTTAATTATAAGGTCAGGTCTTAGATACAATACCTGAGCTTGGTACTGTGCTTCCACTAATAGTCCCTAACTGACTATCAAGTTCCCTTAAGCCAAGGACCTAGCTGTCACAAACTTCATTCAGACTATAACTCTGGGAATACTTGACCAATTTTGACAATATAAATGGTCACTGATAGCTTTTAAGAAGACCTTTTGAATGGTACCAAAAACATCTCAAAGAAATCAGTATTCACCAAGTTATCAGCAGATCAGTTGGCAATCATCAAGTTACCAGACACTAAATTGCTGATATCTCAGGAACCACTTGACATAATCATTTGCTTCAATAACCATCATGGAGCTCTCTTCAATGTGCTTCTTTCAGCTATAAATAGATCTCAAGGCAATAAGATCCCATAGAGATACAAGGTCCTCAATATTTGTACATAACACTAATCTTTATCTATAGATTATCATCTATTCTTGAATAGAACAAAGAACTGCCCTAAGATGGTTAGATTATCTCTATTTCAAGAACAATAGTACTCCTATATGTAGAACAATAGGTAGTGATTATATGGTAGGCTATCCTGGTACACAGACCACTACAATTATGTATTTAAGAACTGTATGTCTGAGGATAAACCTTAGACTTAACAATATCTTTTGCTACTATCTAAACTTTGCTTTTTTGAGTCTTTTGATTATTAAATCATCAACTTACAAATCAGTAAGTGGCCATTTGTGATACTGGCTATATATGAAGGTGACTAGTGATTGTAATGACTACTGGTCAATGGTTGAAAAGATTATAAAAGTTAAGATGAGCAAGGTCCAAGACAAATGGTGCTCTAGATGTAGAATTGAGTTCTGGTATAGTGACTTAGCCTGAGATAACTTAATCACATTAATTACACTCCAAGTCTAAGTTGACAAGGAGAACTCAATAGAGTTCCTATTTGATTCTATACACTACTTATACAACTACTACAATATGGTCTGTATACTACTTTTCTATACTTATCATGTGACATCCTGACATGTGACTGTGACATGTAACATTGTCATATGACACTTTCCCACACTCCTTTCTTGTGTAATAAGTCCAAATAAGAAAAGAAAAGAAAAGAAAAAGAAAGTAAAATAAAATAATAACTTAGCTGTTTTGTTAAGTTATAACAACTACTCTTTTATACAACCTTGCCATATAGACTTTCCTAACTTTTTCTTCTAAAGTGGCATATCAACCTATCACTACTATGTGCCTCTGCTCCATCTCTATACTACTACCTCTAAACATCCCCTTATAACTTCCTACCCAGCTGTTTTCTATTCTGAATTCAATCTAGAAACTGGCTTTAATATATGCAAGTGTCCCAGCTCATGTGTTGATCTAGCACAACATTGTACTCTTTGGCTGAGCTTATGCTGAGGCAATCAGAGTCTATTGCTAGACTTGTTGATTAATCATCTAGACTTCATACTCATCTAAGTCTGTTTTAGATTCAAAGTATATAGCATTCCAGAATATAACCAAAGTTTCTGAGTCCTAGAGAGTAACTTCTAAACAGTCTACCTCTAATCAATCTGATGCTAGCCTGTCATGTTTATCTCTTGAAGTGTGTACTAATTGATAAATGACAATTTGGTTATTGTGCAGTAAAAAGGGCCTTTCTAAAGGTCCCCTTGTATGGCTAAGGACTTGTAGGGGGCTTTTAGAGTAAACTCAAATACTGAATCCAGGAGTATAAAGTATATCCTATGTTATAAATCTACAGAAAATTCATTGGCAGTGTAACACCAGGAAAACTCAGGACTTAGAGAATAGACAGAAGAAGATGACAATGAAATGTAAAATATTAGAGACCCATATAACAAATTGTGAAAAATTCTGGGGACAAGGAACCTTGAGAGAGGAGTGATATTATAACTTGGTAAAATGGCTAAGTCATTATTTACTTTATTTTACTTTTCTTATCTGGACTTATTATACAAGGAAAGAGTATGGGAAAGTGTTATATGACAAATGTCATACATTATAGTTATATGTCAGAATGTTACAGAGTTATGTTATATGATAGAGTTATATGATAAGTGTGGGAAAGTAGTGCACAGACCATGTAGTAGTTATATAAGTAGTGTACAGAATCTAATAGAAACTCCATTAAGTTCTCCTTGTCAACTTAGACTTGAAGTATGACTAAGTCATCTCAGACTAAGTTGCTACAAAGGGGGACAGAGACTAGAAAGAGACCCCAATACAATGGATGTTAAGAAGAGAAGAAGGAGAGATAGGATGTACTATGTACATAGAAAATAGGGTTATATAGCCAAAAACTGTTGGCAAATAAAGAAAAGAAAGAAAAGAATAGTAAAAACACTACAAGAGTTGGCAAAAGACAATAGAGGACAGTAAGCTCCTGGTTGGCCTCCTCAAATATATACAGTGTATTGTTCCCAGAGCTGGGAAATAAAGTTTCTTGTCAAGGCAATACTAAGAGAGTAAGAGATATATAGCATATACTGCAGCCACTAAGAGAAGTATGGATAAAAGTAGGGTTGGAAAAACTAGAAAATCATGAAGAGATAACAGTAAAAGCATTGTTGGATAGCAGGACAATATGTCTATTTATAGACACAAAGTTTGCAAAAGAAAAGAGATTTAAGCTAGAGAGACTAAAGAATCCCCTGTTAGTACAAAACATAGATAAGACAGTAAATATAGAAGAAGCAATTACTTATCAGGTGGAGTGCAATATGTTCTTCAAAGGACATATTAAGGGAGCATGAATAGATATATGCAATCTGGGAAAAACAGAGGTAATATTGGATATACCCTGGTTAGCTACCTACAACCCAGAGATTGACTAGAAGAAAGAGAAAGTAAAAATGATGCAGTATCCACCTATATATAGAAATAGAAAGCAAGAAATGCAGAAGAAGAAGCAAGTGAAGAAGATAGTGGAAGGGAAAACAGTGGAAGAACTAGTGTCTAGGAGATTCTGAAAGTAAAAGAAAGTATTTGGAAAGGAGGAGTTAAAGAGAATGCCTACAAGAAAACTATGGGACTATGTAATAGAACTAAAGAAAGGGTTTGTGCTAAGAAAAGAAAAGGTATACTCCTTATCAAGAGAGAAAAGAAAGGAGATACAAGCATTTGTGGAGGATTAACTGCAAAAAGGGTACATTCAGCCATCAAAGTCGCCACATACTTTACTAGTACACTTTATAGCAAAGAAAGATAGCAAAAGGAGAATAGTACAGGATTACCACTATGTTAATCAATGGATAGTAAAAAACAGGTACCTATTACTCTTGATTGTAGATATTCTGGATAGAGTAGACAAGAGAAAAGTGTTTACAAAACTGGACCTTAGATAGGAGTACAACAATATAAGAATCAAGGAGGATAACAAATAGAAGGTAGTATTTACAATGTATATTGGGGCCTATGAACTAATAGTCATGTACTTTAGATTAATAAACTCCTTTACTTTTTTTTAAACTATAATAAATGACCTGTTCTACAATATAATCAATCAAGGGAATATAGCAACATTCATTGATGACATTATAGTTGTAACAGATATAGAGGAAAGATACAATGAATTAGTGGAGGAAGTATTAAACAAGCTGGAAAAGAATGACCTGTTTGTCAAACCAGAAAAGTATTAATGGAAAGTAAAAGAGATAGAATTCTTAGATATAATAATCAATCCCTGAGAAATTAAAATGCAAAAAGAAAAAGTAGATAATATTACAAATGGCCACTTACTGATTTGCGATTGAGTGATTTGATAATCAAAGGGCTCAAAAAATCAAAGTTAGATAAGCAACAAAAGATATTGTTAAGTTTGAGATTTATCCTCAGATATACAGTCCTTAAATACATGATTGTAGTGGTCTATGTACTAGAACAGCCTACTATATGATCACTACCTATTGTTCTATATATAGGAGTACTATTGTTCTTAAAATAGAGATAAACTAACCATCTTAGGGCAGTCCTTTGTTCTATTCAAGGACAGATGATAATTTATAGATAAAGATCAATGCTATATACAAACATTGAGAACCTTGTATCTCTATGGGATCTTATTGCCTTGAGATCTATTTATAACCAAAAAAAGTGCATTGAAAAGAGCTTCACAATGGTCATTGAAGCAAATGATTATGCCAAGCAGTTCCTGAGATATCAGTGATTTAGTGTCTAGTAACTTGGTAATTGTCAACTGATCTGCTAGTAACTCAGTGAATACTGATTGCTTTGAGATGTTTTTGGTATTGTTTAAAGGGTCTTCTTAAGGGCTTTTGGTAGCCATTTAGATCATCAAAATTGGTTGAGTATTTCCAGAGTTATGGTCTAAATAAAGTTTGTAACACTAGCTTTGCTCTTAATTTGGCGAAAGCCTGCTATTAATTGAACATACTGCTTATTAAAGAGTTGTATTGTTTAAGAAATATGGTATTATGTCCCTTAAGATTGAATAAGATTTTAATCTTACTAAATACTACTATATCTATTAGAATATAAGATCTTGATCTAACCAAATACCTACTGCTGTATTAACTACTGCTCTAATCAAATAGTAAATAATCATCTCAAGAAGAGGATCTCTACTCTAATAGCATTTTCCTAAGGGGTCAATACTATTCCTCTATGTATATGGATGACAATGTACTTCCAGCACAAGGTTTCTACTAATCAAAAAGGTATAGGTAATCTACTAAGCAACACTATCCAATTGCTAGGTCAGGTCTTAAACACAATATCTGGGTTTGGTACCAAGTCTCTACTAGCAGTCTCTAACTAACTACTAAGTTTTCTTTATACCTGAAACCTAGCTTCTAGAAAGACCAGTAATTGAGCTAATTACCAATTGAGAACAATAAAAGAGTAAGTTTTAGGTAAGGTTTAAAGTGAACAGTGCATAGAGTATGATATCAAGTTATTCTATCAGAAACTGACTCAAGAATTTTAAGTTAGGGTTTAACTCAAGAAGATACTTCAGAATTAGAAGAGAACTTAATGAAGTTCTTGATCAATTGCAGTCTACTATATATACAAGTATAGTATTTGTCCTTGTTTAAACTACAAGTTGTCTATTAGTTATTTGTTCAACTCCAGTCCATATCTATTCTATTTATAACAGCTTATTATAGTCAGGGTGACTCATGACATTTATTTTAAGTATAAGAATATTTTTGACCTTCAAGAGTATGCTCTATCTTTGTCTCAAAGACAAAGGTAAAGTCAAAAGTAAACTTTTTCTACCTTTACTCTTGTTCTTATTCTGTATCAAGCCTTTGGAAGACAAAAGTGAAATTGAGTCAAGCAAGATCAAGAATGATTATTATAAAATGAAGATAACATAATTGTAGGTTAAGTTGAGTATAAAACTACAAAATCAATAACAGTAAATAAGTATTTAAGTATTTCAGAAGTAAGTAAAGCTTTAGATTAATCCAGAAGTTAATATGAAGACTAGTAATGGTCATAAATATAATACTCTAAAGATATGCTGTAGTGACTTAGTCTAAGATAACTTAATTATACTCCTAGTCCAAGTTAACAAAGAGAACTCAATAGAGTTCCTATTCAATTATTCTATACTACTTATATACATTTGGTATTTACAACTGTTTACCAAGTCCCATGCATCTCTTTTGAGTCATACTATCTTGTATGTCTATTAATTAAAAAAATAAAAATAAATATTGACTTAGCCATTTGGCCAAGTTATAACATATATTCCATTCTTGATAGGCTAGTAATGATAGCTCTGTGACTGTTTAGTAAATTATGTATAAAAACTATATGCTTTGAGAGATTATAGAGTAGCTCTAGAGCAAAGTTTAATTATAACTTTATGGTTATAAAACATATCCAATGTTACAATTCCATAGCAAATTTATTTTGGATATAATACTATAATTGTCATAACTTGGCAAAACAGCTAAGTCAATATTCATTTTTATTTTTTTCTTTTCTTTTTCTTTTTCTTTTCTTTTAATTTCTAAAGATTGGATATATAAGAGAGTTAGATGAATGTCAGAAAGGTGGATATAGCAGCAGTATGGGAAGACTAAGAATATACTAAGAATTACTATAAATATACTGTGAATGCATACTCTAGGTTCTGGAAAGTGATGCAAAGGAAGGAGTTAAAGAGTGGAACATACTACTGAGTGAAATGAGAAATATCACTCTCTAGTCCTGTGGTTTTACAGCTAGTCTGGAAAGAATGTAATAATAATAAAGGAGTGAAATGATCTTGACCTCAGTTTATGCACTGTGTCTCAATCTCCTGTTGCTTGTATAGTTGCATATTTTGGAGTAGTAGAACATCATCCAAAGAAGAGTAAATTCAGGAGTAACAGAGTTTAAGAAATATATAGCAGAAAGGAAAAGCACTACAAGACTATGGAGAATGTCAGTGACTAACTCAAGAACCTTAAGTTAGAGGTTAACTCAAGGTAGTGCTTTAGGGTTAGAAGAAAACTTGATGGGGTTCTCACTCAATTGCAGTCTACTATATATACAAGTATACTATTTGTCCTCATTTAAACTATAAGCTATCTATCAGCTACTAGTTTGACTTTAGTCCATGTCTATTCTATTTATAGCCTCTCTGTCATTGTTGAGGTAACTTATAATATAGTAGAGTACTTATACAAATCCTGGAATAGGAGTGTTGGTATAAGTGTTCAGTCTATATTATGATCCTATAAGAGTAGACAAATTAGGAGTTCAGAAGCAGAAATTATAATGAAAATGAAATGAAAATGAAAATAAATAATAAATAATACCAAATTTCCAGTATATGACAATGAAAAAGAGCACATAGGACTTTATATATAAAAACAAATAGTAAAATGTATATAAGTAGTATACAGTGATTAAATAAGAACTCTATTGAGTTTTCCTTATCAACTTGGACTAGAAGTGTGATTAAGTTATCTCAGGCTAGATCACTACAATAATAGACTCCTTCTGAAAAATCTAGCTACATATTTGTACCTTATATCTTGCTTATGATAATGCCTTCTCAAGCTTTTCAATAACATGTTCCTCCTTTACTAGATTTGCATCTTAATCAAGCCAGTGTTCTTTTTCTTCTTTGTGTTTTTTCATGATTTGCAAGCCTAGTCAGAAGTCTACTCTTTGTCTTTCTTGCTTAGGATTGAAGATTTACTAGTGAATGTCAAGTAGATCAGGAAACATGAGCAGAAATATTGGACAATATTAGGGCTACAGAAAATTATAAAAAAACCAAAATATTATTAATTAAATATGTACAACATTGCTGAAACATTAGGGAAACCTTTAGGAAAATGACAACTCAGGTGGCTGACATTTCAATAAAAATATATGCCTTATGCCATGTGGGTCCACCCAAAAATTCTATGCCTTATCCCTTATTGAAGAAGTATGCCCTAT
>Ga0153936_100637_pt1 | contig 10137 bp, 10 predicted proteins | sample TSNJ020MetaG_FD_102272 | JGI IMG/M metagenome (GOLD analysis project Ga0153936, IMG submission 102272) | Attine ant fungus gardens microbial communities from New Jersey, USA - TSNJ020 MetaG | ecosystem: Host-associated > Fungi > Mycelium > Unclassified | place: USA: New Jersey, Wharton State... | reverse complement strand
TAGCCTACCACATGATCACTACCTATTGTTCTATATATAGAAGTGCTATTGTTCTTGAAATAGAGATAACCTAACTATCTTAGGGCAGTCCTTTGTTCTATTCAAGGACAGATAATAATCTATGGATAAAGATCAGTATCATATGCAAACATTGAGGACCTTGTATCTCCATGGGATCTTATCACCTTGGGATCTATTTATAGCTGAAAGAAGCGCATTGAAGAGAGCTTCACAATGGTTGTTGAAGCAAACAATTATATTAAGCGGTTCCTGAGATATCAGCAATTTAGTGTCTGGTAACTTGGTGATCACTGACTGATCTGCTGATAACTTAGTGAATACTGATTGCTTTGAAACGTTTTTGGTACCATTTGAAAGATCTTCTTAAGGGCTTTTGGTGACCATTCAGATTGTCAAAATCGGTCAAGTATTCCTGGAGTTATGGTCCGAATGAAGTTTATGATAGCCTTACTCCTATTTTTATATCACTAGTAGGTATTACATTTGTCTACATATCTCTCTACTTCTCTTGTTACTCCTGGCCACCAGTAGTTTCTTGTAACCAGCTCTACCATTTTTTATTTTCCTCTATGTTCTCCTACTGGCATATTATAATATAAACATACCACCTCTCCTCTTAGTTCTCCTTCTGGTATATATATGTATTCTTTCTTCATAACTATTTCTTCCTCTATTGACCATTCTTCATCTTTAAGGCTTTTCATCCCTGTTCTCTTTAACTCTTCTACTGCTTTTACTACTTTCTTGTCTCCTTTCTACACTTTCTTAATTTTCTTCCTCAGACTCCTGTCTTCTACTAGTGTTTCTACTCCTCTTACCCCCTCTAGCCTGATTAATGTCCTATCCTCATTATTGTTCTCTACTTCCTCCTGCCAGTCTGCTCTTTGACTTAGTCTATCAGCTTTACCTATGCTTTTTCCAGGGATGTGCTTCAAGGTAAAGTTGAAGCATGACAAGTATAAGGTCCACTAGGCTTGTCTCCAATTTAGCTTTTGACTTGTCATAAAATACTGGAGGTTTTTATGGTCTGTCCAGACCTTGAACTCTATTTTTGTCCTTTCTAGATAGTATTTCCACACTTCCAGACATTGGATTACTGCTAATATCTCTTTGTCATGAATCTCATAGTTTTGTTCTATTGTATTTAGCGACTTAGAGATAAAGGCTACTAGCCTCTATTTTCTATTCTCACACTTTGTTGACAACACTCTCCATGTTGCATAGTCTGATGCATCTGCTTCTACTTGCATTTCTTTGTCCAGGTCTGGTATTGCCAAAACTGGCTCTGTTGTAAATACCTCTTTCAATTTTTTAAACACCTTCTCCTGTTCCTTCCTCCATCTCCACTTTTTCTCCTTTCTAACTAATACATGTAGTGGTACTGTAAGCTTCACAAAGTCTTTAATGAATTGCCTGTAGTAGTTGGCAAGTCCTAGAAACTTTTGTATCTCTTTTACATTTCTCGGTGTTAACCAATTTAAGACTCCTTCTACCTTCTCCTTCTATATTTCTACTCCCTTTGGCCCTATTACTACTCCTAAAAACTCCATTTCCTTTACCTTTCACTAACACTTCTTCAGTTTTACAAAGAGATCATTCTCCTCAAGTTACTTCAACACTTCCTCTACTACCTTGTCATATCCCTCCTCTGTCTCTGTTGCTACAATAATGTCATCTATGAAGGTGGCCATATTTCTTTGATTTATTATATCACGGAACAGGTCATTTATCATTGTCTAGAAGGTAGTAGGGGAGTTTGTAAGCCCAAAGTACATTATAGTTGGCTCATAGACTCTGATGTACATTGTGAATGCTATCTTCTATTCATCTTCTTTTTTGATTCTAACATTATTATATCCCTATCTTAGGTCTAGCTTTGTAAAAACCTTCTTACTATCTACTCTGTTTAGAATATTGGCAATTAGTGGTAATAGATATCCATTCTTAACAGTTTACTGGTTCACATATTTATAATCCTATACTATTTATCATTTTCCATCTTTTTTGGCTACAAAATGTACTGGCAATGTCTGTGGTAATTTTGATGGTTGGATATAATCTTTTCACAGTTGATCTTCTACAAATACTTGCATCTCCTCTCACTTTTCTCTTGACAATAAATATACCTTCCCTTTCTTAGGCACAAAACCTTCTTTTAGCTCTATTGCATGATCCCAGGCCTTTCACACTAGCATCCTTTCTAACTCTACTTTTCCAAACATCTTTTTCTACTTCCAAAATCTTCTTGGTACCAGTTCTTCCACTATCTTTTCCTCTTCTATTTTTCTAACCTCTTTATTTTTTTCTTCTTTCTTTTTCCTTCCACAGATAGGTGGGCATCTCATCATCTTTACTTCTTCCTTTTTCTAGTCTATTTCTAGATTATGGGCAGCTAGCCATAGCATATCCAGTATCATTTCTGTCTTTCCCAAGTTGTACACATCCATTCTCACCCTTTCTATGTGTTCCTTGAAAAACATATTACACTCTACCTGGTGTGTGATTGCTCCCTCTACATTTACTGTACCATCCATCTTTGACAAGAAACTTTATTTCCTAGTTTTTCTGGGTGCAATACACTGTATATATTTGAGGAGACTAACTGGGAGCTCACTGTTCTCTATTGTCTTTTGCCAACTCTTGTAGTGTTTCCACTATTCTTCTCTCTCTTCTCTTTCTTTGCCAACAGTTTTTGGCTATATAGCCCTACTTCCTATATACATAGTACATTCTATCTCTCTCTCTTCCTCTATCAATATCTATTATATTGGGGTCTCTTCCTAGTCCCTGTCCTCCTTAATTGTTTTGTGTTTTTTCTCTAAAGTTCTGATCTTCTGCTCTCTATACAATCTGTCCCTCTCTTCCTTTATATAATTCTTCACTAAAGCCTCCCCTGGGCTGCACATTTCTCTGTGGGTGTACTGCATTTCTCCCCAATATCCTTTCCTTTGCTCTGCTTTGCCTCTGGTTTCTGTCTAGCCTCACTGCTCTCTCCTGCCACTCTTCTATTGTACTGAGGGGATTTTCTGTCTCTGCCAATTTCCTCCTCAGCACTCTGCTTAACCCCCTCTTGAATTCTTCAATAAGAGGCTACCTCTTATAGCTGCTTCCTTTTGCCATCTTTTTAAACTCCTAGACATATTCATTACAGGTTCTTCCTCCTTGTTCAATCATCCTCAACTGCTCTATTTTCCTTTTCTTCTCTACCATTTTCCCAAATTCATTCTTCATTTTGCCAAACAGTTTCTCTGCTATCTTTATTTTCAACTCCCCCTTTGATAGTTTATCCAGCAAATTGTTCTTTTATGCCTCCACCACTCCCTCTTGTATATAAGACAGCACCTAGGCCATTCTTGTTGCTTCTGACTCCTCCATTATCTTTATACTCAAATATAAATGAACTACATTGATGAACACACTTACTTCCTCTACTTTTTCACTGAATAAAGGAGGTTTGGCCACTTCTACTCTGGCTCCTCCATTTTGTTGCAATAGGGTGGCCATCTACTGTTGTAGGCCAGTAATCAAGATAAGAAGTTGCTTTTCCCAGATAGAGGGAGCTTGGGATGTAGAAACAGTAGATTGCTCTATGGGTTGCTATTGGTGTTGTTAGAATATATATAATAGTAGTGGTAATGGCAATGATAATGATGTTTCCTTATATAAGAAAGAGCAATCTTCTTTGTCTGAACTTATGACTAGTTACTAACTAGAAGGGTAAAACAATATTATTCCTAAGAAGGGAATCTCTAAGCTAGATGGGTCTTTAAAAGGTTACCATTGTTCTCCTGCATAGACTGATCACAATAGACTAGTAGCATAGAGCTGATAGTAAAAAACTAAATACAAGCCCACTTGACATAGAGGTCAGGTCTCAGGCAGGGACACAAGTTTTGTCTACACCATCTACCTACTATCCCTAACTAACAGTAAAGTTTTCTTTATAGCTAGGGTCTACTTTCCAAAAAGCTTCCGAGTGCTATATTCATTAGTGAGGATGATGAGTAAGTGAATGAAAAGTGAAATGTTGAGGCTACAAGATGTAGGGTCAACAATAGGTATTGAGTTTTTGTGTTAGCATAAAGTCATAAGAACTTAGAGCTCAACCAAGATAGTTGTTTAGAAAGAACTCAATAGAGTTCTTTGTTGGATTCCCCTAGGTACTTATACAAATATTAGATAGTCTATGTACCTATCTCTTGTAATCACATGACCCTTACTAAGAACTATCTATATTTTATATAATCCTTTCTACACTATTTATATCTTTCCTATATTGTATTCTTGGATGTTTTCTATCAAGTTGATAAACATACAAGAAATAGTTTCCTTTTTGGTTGTCTCATAACAAGGTGGATGTTCAGGAAGGACTTGATAAAGTTCTCTGTTGGATTGCACTAACTACTTATACAAATATCTGTTAGTCTATATATTCATCTTCTACAATTATATGATCCTTACTAATAACAATACATATCTTATACAAGCTTTTCCATACTATTTATATCCTTTCTGTATTATACTTCTAGATGTTTTCTACTAGATTGATAAACATATAAGAAATAGTTTCCTTTCTTGGAACTGTCTTATAATAGAAGAACTCTATCAAGTTCTTCCTAAATAACCACCTTGGTTAAACCTTCAGTCTTCACAACCTTGCACTAACACAGAGCTGCTAGATATCTATGGTAGAACTTTGTCACCAAGTCAGGTTGTTACAAAAAAGTAACTGCTAAATAGTAATATAGAGGTATAACAAAATATCTGTTCAATAAACTACATAAATAGCTAAACTCTTGTTAGCAAGTAGCCTTGCTAATATTGCCCTTTTGGTATAGTAGTAAACTATATAGTATATAACTAGTAGTCCATAGTATAACTGTAATAGTTAGACAAGCAGCAAAAGATGCTATTAAGTCTAAGGTTTATCCTTAGACATAAAGTCCTTATATATATGATTGTAGTGGTCTATGCACTAGGACAGACTACCACATGATCATTACCTATTGTTCTATATATAGGAGTGCTATTGTTTTTGAAACAGAGATAACCTAACTGTCTTAGGGCAGTCTTTTGTTCTATTCAAGAACAAATGATAATCTATAGGTAATAGATCAGTGTCATATACAAACATTAAGGACCTTTTATCACCATGTAATCATATCACCTTGAGGTCTATTTATAGCCAAAAGAAGTGCATTGAAGAAAGCTCTATGATAAATATTGAAGCAAATAATTATACCTAGCAGTTTCTGAGATATCAGCAATTTAGTATTTGGTATCTTAATGGTCACTAACTGATCTTCTGATAACTCAGTGAATACTGATTGCTTTGAGACATTTTGGGCATTGTTGGAAAGGTCTTCTTAAGAGCTTTCAGTAGTCATTGAGATTGTTGAAACCAGTTAAGTATTCTTGGAGTTAGGTCCAAATGAAGTTTATAACACTCAAGGCCAGAGTGTTATGACTTGGTAAAACAGCTAAGTCAATATTTATTTTTCTTTTATTTTTCTTTTATTTTTCTTTTTTTATTTATTTATTTTTTCTTTTTCTTTTTTTGTAATTTCTCAAGATCAGATACACAAGAGAGTTAGATGAAAAAGAGCACATGGAACTTTACAAATAACAACAAATAGTAGAATGTATATAAGTAGTGTACAGTAATTAAATGGAAACTTTATCAAGTTTTTCTTGTCAACTCAGACTAAGAGTAGGACTAAGTTATTATAGCTATATCATCATACCAGAAAGCTAGATAAGAGTCCTAGAAGCTGGGGTAATATTTGAGTAAGGGTAAATCTACCAATACAGACTCCTATATATACTAAAAGAGATAGTTTGTGTACAGCCATATAAGCTACAGTCTAATAATAGTACTTTCTAGTTTGGATAAACTAGATGATTGAGATAGTATATAGACAGAGTAAGGGAATAGATAGATACATATTATTGTTAAGACCCTTGACTAAGAATGAGGAACTGACAGGTTCTTTTGGGAATAACTGTTTTGCTATCATTTGGTAATGGAAACCAAATCTCCCACAAGGCAAGGAACTAAATGGATTGATTTTAGAGTAGCCAGATAAGAACAAACTAAAGTACTACTATTGATCCTATTTACTTAAATCTTTGTTAGAAAGCTTTGAGATCAAATAATCACAAAGTATAGATAGAATAGAATATAACTAACTCTTAGATATACTGATCAACTAGAATACAGCAACTACCACCATCTCCTCTCTCAAGGCCATGATGGCTCCTGAAGAGACCCATACTCTACTGATCCTCTATCATTAATATTAATATAATTTCACCCTCCATCTTTATGTCTTTCCTTTTTATTCATGTCTGACTTGTGATTACCATAATATATGCTGGATATATTATACCAGCTGAGGCTTTTGCTGGTAGAGCTTTTCTTGCTTTAGTCTCTTAGAGAGCAGCATTCAAAATACAAATAGTAGTCCAAAAGAATTGTGCCAAGTTAACACTGCTGTCCAGGTAGTTGTATAATCCTCTAATCAAAAACCCAATAGTAGAGCCCTAATACTCAAAACATGGGTGGGCTACCTTTGCTTTACCTTAAACATTGCAAAAAGTCATACAGATTGGGCTTTAACAAAGAATAGAGAATATGCCATTAATAGAATAAACTAACTCAGGTTCTTCTCATAGAGTTTTGGCTTACTGAGAAGTCACTGGTACCTACCTGAAAAGGGATCTGACTAGAATATCTATTTCAGTGTCCATTTACAAGTGTTATATATGAGAAGAATTAGTCCAGTTGCAAGATATAGAAAACTAGGGGAAAAATTGAAACATTGGTAGGAGCATACTTTAGATACTGGTATCTGTCATTTAGTATACAATTTCTTCTCTACCTAAACTACTAACTACAGTTGTTATAATAAATCCTCTAGAAGACATAAAAGAGTATGATAAATAGAAAGGTGGCTTCTTTCTAGATGATTACTATAAAGTTGATTATCTTGGAGGAGATAACTATGAATAGATGTTCAACTCATTGGATAAATAGGAAGGAGCTTAGGAGAGAGGATGGAAAGACTAGACTACTGCTCTCAATGACTATGATTGGCTAATATCAATAGAAACTACTGATCAGGATCTTTCAAAGATCAAGATTCAAAGAGATAGACATTACTTAAATATAACAGCTGTTACCCTAGGATAGAGCTTAGCTAAGTGTTTGGTTCATAATTATCTAGTGGATTTTATCTTATGACATCTATTCATCTGTTTTCTTACTTTTTTATCTATATACTATCTTGATCATTTTATTTAACTTAATTAGAAAGTACTATTGTTGGACTGTAGCTTATATGACTACATATAGACCACCTCTTGTAGTATATATAAGAGCCTATATTGGTAGGTCTACTGTCATGACATAGCTAAAACAGCTAAGTCATTATTTATTTTCTTTTTCTTTTTTTCTTTTTTTTTTTTAATCTGCGGACATATGAAACAACTAAAAGGAGATGTGTGGGAGTTTATAAATAGAAGTAAACACAGGAGGTGTATAAGTAGTAGTATTTGCCTTATAAACCTTGTACTGGTGGTCTATTGTGATCAGTACACGCAGAGGAGTAATGCTGTATCCTTAAGAAGGCGTTTAGATCAGAGATCCCATCTGTTGGGTGATAGTCTAACCCTAGTATTAAGGCAGTAGTTAGTAGAGCAGTAGGACTCTGGCTGGGTGAAGATCTTGTACTCTAGCAGAGGTAGTATAATTAGTAAGATCAACCATTCATTCTGTACCCTTGAAATATCAACACGATGTCTCAAACACAATACAACTCTCTCATGAGCAATTTGCTCAACCAAAGGCAGAATTAGAAGGAAGAAGAGAAAGAATATGTTGGTGTTGTAGGAGGTTTGGGCACCTGGTCCATAACTGCAGGAACAAGAGCGAAGAAGAAAAGGGGAAATCAATTCTCCAGAATAGATTTGAGGTGATAGCAAGTAGGGTAATGCAGTGTGGAGTGAAGGAGAAAGTAGAAATAAGGAAACAAGAGACAGTGGAGGAAGGGGTGCAATATTTCAGATGTTGGAGGATAGGATACTATAAGTGGGAGTGCCCAGTTACTAAGGAGGAGAAGAAAAGAAGAAGTAAAGAAGCAGCATATGCAGTTAGTCTGCAAAAGGCGCAGTAGGAAGAGAGGTCAGTGTATCCCAAGTAGGAAAAGGCACAGAAATACTATGGAGGGGAGAATATGCTAGAAGATACACAGCTATTAGAGTTAGGATGGATAACAGAAGAAGTCATAGTAACCTATATAGAATGTAGGTGGTACGAAAAGAAAGGAATGCATAGGGAAAACAACAGAGGACAAGGAGTCCTCAGAGGGAGAAAGTTAGAGGAAGCCAAGTGGTGCGGGTGCTCAAAGCAAAAGAGAAGGGAAGAAGTAGCAGTACATCCCAGAGAGGAAAAGACACAGTAGGATAGCATACAGATAGTAGTCCTGAATGGCGCAACAAAAAAAGAGGATAGGCAAAGAGATGTTAGGAGAACATTCAAAATGTTAAGGGAGGTATGGTTAAACATAGGGGTAGAGAAAGTAGATACATATGAAGGCGTAACGGTGAAAGCACTCTTGGATAGTAGTGTGACAGGAATGTTTATGAACAAGAAAATGGCAGCAAAACATGGGTTTAGACTGCAGAAGCTAGAAAGACCAGTAGCAGTCAGAAATGTAGATGGAACAAACAATAGTGGAGAGGCTATTACACACCAAGTGGAAGTAAATGTGTACTACAAGAGCCATGTAGAAAGGATGAGAATGGATGTATGTAATTTGGGAAAAACAGACATGATATTGGGGATGCCATGGTTACAAGCCCACAACCCAGAAATCAATTGGGAAACAGGGGAGGTCAAGATAACGAGATGTCCTCTATTATGTGAAAGGAACACAAAATTGGAAAAGGGACAGAAAGTGAAGAAAGGAAAAAGGGTAGTCACACTAGAAGAAGAAAAGATAGTGAGGTGGGCAATGGAGGATAAAGAGGACTGGGAAAGAGATGAGGAGGTTGAAGTCGATCATAAGAAGATTGAGGAGATGGTTCCAAAGAGGTTTCTAAAATGGAGGAAGGTGTTTGGAAAGGTGGAGTTGGAAAGGATGCCAACAAGGAAAATCTGGAATCATGCCATAGATCTCAAAGAAACGTTTAAACCACAAAAGGGAAGAATTTATCCTTTATCCAAAAACAAAAGGGAAGAAGTTCAGAACTTTGTAAACAATCAACTGAGAAAGGGGTACATCAGACCATCTAAATCCTCTCAGATATCACCAGTATTCTTTGTAGGCAAGAAGGATGGGAGTAAGAGGATAGTGATGGACTACCATAACCTAAACGACCAAACAGTGAAGAATAATTACCCACTTCTATTAATTACAGATTTAATTGACAATATGGGGAGTAAACAAGTATTCACAAAAATGGATCTTTGGTGGGGTTCAACAATATAAGAATCAAAGGAGGGGATGAGTGGAAGGGAGCGTTCACAATCCATGTAGGGTCCTTTGAACTGATAGTCATGTTCTTTGGAATGACAAATTCACCAGCCACATTTCAAGCAATGATGAATGAAATTCTGAGAGACATGATTAATGAGAGAAAGATAGCAGCATTTGTGGACAATGTGCTAGTTGGGACAGAAACAGAGGAGAGACATGATGAGATAGTAGAGGAGGTCCTGAGAAGGTTAGAAGAGAACGACTTGTATGTCAAGCCAGAGAAGTGCACATAGAAAGTAAGGAAGATTGGATTCCTGGGTGTAGTCATAGGACCTGGCGGAATAGAGATAGAGAAAGAGAAGGTAGATGGGGTACTGAGTTGGCCAAAGCCAAAGAACATGAAAGATGTCAGGAAATTTTTAGACCTTGCAAACTATTACAGGAGGTTTATTAAGGACTTTGCTCAAGTAGCCAGGCCAATGAATATGCTGACAAGGAAGGATGTAAAGTAGCAGTAGGGGAAGAAGCAGCAGAAAGCATTTGACAAGCTCAAAAGGATCTTTACAACTAAGCCAGTACTAGCAGCCCCAGACCTAGACAAAGAATTCAGGGTAAAGACAGATGCTTCAAACTATGC
>Ga0153936_100629_pt1 | contig 10179 bp, 12 predicted proteins | sample TSNJ020MetaG_FD_102272 | JGI IMG/M metagenome (GOLD analysis project Ga0153936, IMG submission 102272) | Attine ant fungus gardens microbial communities from New Jersey, USA - TSNJ020 MetaG | ecosystem: Host-associated > Fungi > Mycelium > Unclassified | place: USA: New Jersey, Wharton State... | reverse complement strand
TCTTCGTCTTCGTCTTCGTCAATCGCAATGTTGATGTTTTCTTTATTGGGCTCCAGCAACTGAGAAGGATCGGCAACTGGTCTTTCCGAGAGACGATCGGGTTTTTGAGCACCGGTGGAAGATGTCGAGAAAAACTTTGATTGAAAGGCTCTTTGAGAGCACTGTCTCCGATTGGCCAAATCTAGATCCAGGACTTCGCCTAACCTCCGCTTTCCGCTCGAAGCCCCTGCCACAGAGAGCTTCAGTCCGGGTCCGGAATCTGCTGGTTTCTCTCCAGAAATAATGCGTCCAGGGGCTTTGGGAAAAGTCAGGACAAGGTGAGAATTACCAGATACTGAAGCCCACCAAAGAGGCTGAGGTAATTCCTAGTCGTCTCTTCTCTTTCTCTGCAGCGTCCTGGGGAAGATTTTGATACTTTGCCCGATGGTTTGATTGCCCGTGGCTTGAAATTAGGATTTATATCCCTCATTGGTTCTCGTGTTATCGGATCAGTGTCTCCGACCGCGATGCTTGTAGCAAGTTCTGGTTTCATATTCCTTGGCCGTTGTCAGGGCGTGCATGAAAATTTTCAAAAAGGCTGACTTACTCGCCTACATAAATGTCCACTTCGTCGTCCCATTTGCCTTCTACATCGTTCAAATGAACCAACTGTTTGCTCAAAGGATCATAGACTCTTTGAAAGCAAAAGCATTTGTCTGCTAGGTTGAATCGATCCAGGTATCCGTTCGGTACAGTCTTCTTTCCCTCGAGCGTGATTGCTCTCACAACGCTTTCAACAGTCTTCCATTTCCTCAACAGATAATTCGCCGTTTTGAGTCCGATTCCAGGGATATTGGGTAGATAATCACAGCCACTGAGTATTGCCATGGCACGAAATTGTCGGTCGTTCAAGCCGACAAGGTTGATGGGAGACGAATCCAGTGCGGTAGGCCTCACTGAACCAAAATCGTCTCGTGATATGTGGCAGACCGTACTTGCTACATGGTCCAATTTGAAAAGTACATTTTTGCAGCCAAATACGAGGAGATCAGAGTCTTCAGTGAGAATAGCCGAAACAAGTCCAACGCGCTCGAGGTATGCAAGTTGAGCATCGGCTTCATATGGGGCTACGACATATTGCACATTTTCTGCCTTGAGTGCCTTAGGGTACCGGGGAAGTATCAGTGGTCATCCCGCCCGAGAGACTGAGAACTCATACCTTGATATACTGATAAGCCATTTGTGGTGTGACATCAATGCATTTGACGAAGTACTCCCGGGCCTGTGAATGTTTCGCTTGGGCTAACAACGCTTTTCCACGAGACAGGTTCTCTTCTCTGAGCTGTTTGCGTTCAAGCTCTGTCCCCCTCTTGGCGGGCAGAGGTCCACCGTCGAAAACGACATACGGTTCGATAGCAAAATGCCGAAGCAGTCTCACACGATGCATAACATAGTCGACATATCTGAGTAAAATGAAGCCAAGTGGAAAAGAAAAAAAATGACACATGCCTATGTGTTGGCTTTCCTGTAGCTAATTCCGTCGCGCAAGAATATACGCCCTTGTGTAACCAAACGTAGGCATCGACAGCAACAGTCTGGCCTCGGAAATCCGAGAGGTGTCTTGTCTTCTGTATGGTTTTGAGTGCTGGCAATAAACCACTAATGCCCATGCTCACCACTGGCAAGGTGGCACTGTCGTTTAAAACGTTATGAAATCTTTAGCCGCTCAGGTGGGAGAAAAATATCAATAAACAAATCCAACGCGTCCTGTCACACTGCACGAGGAATGACCGACGTTTATCTCTTCTGGACTCAAGAATGTGTTGATTCGTGTTGTGAAGGTTAAGGAGACCGGGCGAGGGTCATGAATTCACCACAAAAAAAACTGGACTGTAAAGAAAGGGCATGAAGTCGGACAATCTGATATCAGATGACTATCCAAAGACCAGCATTTTATACTTTTGATTAACACCTGTGACATTGATATTGTGACCGCACTTTGAGTTTGACTTCACAATACTCTTCAAACCATGACATCACCAGAGACTACTCAGTTCTATGATGGAGTACCTCAGGATAAATTCTCGCAGGATTACTTGCCTCCACCAAACAATCAACTCCAGAACGTAGCACCGCATGACGATGTTTTGGCACCGGCGGCAGACTACCCAACGAAAACAAATCCAAAAACTTACCAGGGCAAACCGCTCGAGGATATCTTCTCTGATTTTGTCCCGTTCAATGCAATAGCCAAACTGAAAGAGCCCTGGGAGGCTGAATCTGAACGTGATGATGCATTCATTCAGGGTGTGTCCAGCTTTTTGTGGTGCATATATGGTGTCGGATCGACAACCATATTCATTCAGCGCAATTTACCGAATTTGCCGAGTTTCTCGTTGAGATGTGGGCCTGGCACATGGCTCGAATGAAGCATGCTACCGAAGCGGGAGGCGAGAGACTCGGCCAGAGGCTCAGTGAAACTTTGGCAACTGAGAAAGAACAAGGCATGTCTGGTTCTCTCGTTACATCTCAACCAGTTAGTTTGCCAAGGGTTACTACTCGCGTCTGTACCGAAGTACTCGGTATGCGATGCTTCCTTTTGCTCTCACGTCTGGTCCGGGGAAAAATATTCAACTGAATGCACTTGTCTTCCTATTAGCTGAGATGTGCATTCGACTCCAGGAATTTGTGGGCCAGATGAAGTCAGCGATAAATGCGCTTTGTGGGCTCTAGCTTGTATGATCATTGCGCTTTCAGGGATCACAAGCATTGCATTTAAAATTCGATTGAACCTCAATTATAGGGGACAGTATTCAGGTCTCGTTTGTGAGGCAATCACTTGTATTTGTTACTTGACACGACTCGTAAAAGCAACTGGTTGAAAGCAATTGTTACATCCTCTGCTTGGCGTCATTGACCTATACGCAGACTGGGCTAATTCTGTTATACAAAAGACTACTGTAGCCCTACAGTATTGATACCCTTGCATGATCATTGAGGCTCTGCGATGAGATGCTAAACTTTACGAATTTAGAACTTTCTGCCAAGTAAGATAGATGGTGTTCCTTGTTCTCCTTAGCATCACCCGACCCCGGTCAACAAAGTCATATACTCATTGGTATGTGAAACTTGACACATGGCTCCTTTTTGGTCCGTCACGAAGGGACACAAATCCAGGGCGGAACACAGGAACTAACAGGTCAAATGTCTCTGGGATTGGAGGAATGACGGCCATTGTCTCAGCTCCAGTAAATCTTATCTACTGTCTTGAGTTTTCATTCTGTTGTCGACCATGCGACGGTGAGCATGTCTATCCCTCAGATAGATTTCCACTCACCTTTCTTAGGTTACCTGTGGAGCTTCTTGCTCAAATTTTGCCTTTTGCTTTCTTACTGTATGCCTCAATTTTGTTAAAGAGCTAGGTCGGCGTTCAACGCAGATGCGCCTTGTCTGCCGCCTATGGAATGTAGTCATCATATCCACTCCCAGCTTATGGGTCCAGTTAGGCATTGACTCCAATTTCGATCTAATATTCCCCCCGACATCTTGTCCATCTAGCTCGAGCGATCAAAAACATGTCCACTTCATATCCGGCTCTACCTTCCGATAGAACAGCAGCGTCTCTCTGCCCTTGCCAGTTCAGTTGAGCGTTGGGAAAGCTTTGAACTCTTTCCTCATCGTTTTGAGGGTCCACCGGCAGATCTCTTCTGTCGATATTTTCCCTTGTCTTGCGCCAGACGACTCAAACACCTTCATATTTATAACGTCAATAGCGAGATGCCACGAGACATTATACCCCTTTGATGGACTCGTTATTAAATAACCTTTCCTATCTTCATCTTTACTACAAGGCGCTGGATTGCGAGTGTACGTGGAACATGCTTCAGCATTTTGGTGGCACTCTCTTGTATCTCAACCGTGAAAGAAGACTCCCATCACGATCAATCACGTTCTCAAACCTGAAAATCCTTTTTCTCCACGTGTCGGAATGGGATGATATGCCTCGACTATTACGCGCATCTACACTCCAAATCCTGGGTCTTGATATTGGTTGCTCGTACTCCGGCGATCCCGAATGGTTAACCGATCGTCTATGATTGAAAATGAAGCTCCCGCTTCTGGCACTGCGCATATGGTCATTTGAATGTGCTGATGGCTTGGATCGTTTCTTCCAATCGTCGGATATTCAAGCAATTCCTTTGGTGAAAATTGTAATATCAGACCGCTTTTCAGAAATACAAAGACAGAGGAGCTGTGCACTTGATGGAGCTGTTATGGTGGAACATTGGCTACTTGGAACATTTGTCGGATGGAATCGTTTATCTGATGTGCCTCACGATCTTGCCGACTACTTGTCTGGGGACGTCGACGTTCCGCCGCGGCGTTTAGAAGATGTGAAACCACCTTTTAAATTTTTCGTGTTTGAAACGATGAAAAAAATGAATAGCAGTGTCTTTGAAAATAGGTGGTGCGGGTGGACTTTGAGGGGATTATTGCATGTTTGTGACGCAGTAGACGGTAGGGAAAGGTTTCGCTTGATGAAAGAAAATGGAGTCCTTAAAATGTCTCAATGGTAGCAAATAAAAAGGCTATTGCAAGAAAAACCATTTTGGAAAATCAGTTACTTTGTTCCCTATGGTACTCGATATATGTGTTCCTTTTACTCATGATGATTTTGTAAATTGGTTCAAAAAATAGATAGAGAAGGAATACATTTTTCACAGATTTGTTTACGCAGCCACAATCATGCCCATTCGAACAATTGAATATCCGCCTCACCATTCTCCCGTTGCCTTACCTGATTCAAAAAATATCAACAATGCTTGTACAACTTGATCAGGCTTCTCCTGCTGAACCCAATGACCCGCGCCATCAACGATGACAAAGTCTTGATCCCTGATCCCTCCTGTTACGACACTCTCACTTCTCATGGCTTCTACTATTCCAGGCAGTTGCCATGTACCCCAGTCCATTGCTCCAGCAATATACTTCACTGGTACCTGCATCTTCTTCCCACCTATTACCTTCACGCTTGCTTCTTTATTCCATGTTTCATCTGTCATTACCCTATATCTGTTCAGGCCGCCTTGAAATCCTGTCTTCCTATAGACATCGGTGTACACTTGGAGTTCTTCTGTTGTCAGCCACGTACATACAGCCTCATGTTCTGTCCCAGGGTGGTAAGGACGAACTGCCTCGGGCATAGTGGCATCAGCCGGCATGATATAATAGTGTGGTAGTGCTTCCATGGCCAATGCGACTCCTTGTGCTGACTTGGTTTGTGGTACTTGGTGTAAATCATTAATGTGGTCCCAATTTTTTGTCAGTGGACCCGGATGCGGTGACCGGTTTCCTTCCCAATCGGCACTCTTCACATGATAATACGCTCTAAAAAATGCCTTTAACCCTTCAGGCGCATTCATTATATCTGCATTCGCCTCAGCCGTTGCGAAATACACAGTATAATGCTTTCGAGGCTTCGAGAGCTCCCTTAAGCAAGCGTCAATCAGGTATGCCTTTGATTCTTCTTTTTTCTGGACAATCTCTGCCTCCAAAGGATTGGGTGGTCCACCAAATGGTGTGCTCATCAACACCACACGTTCGAACATGTCAGGTCTAATGAGAGCTGTCCAGGCGGCAACGGACGACCCATAATCATGACCAACAACTGCGTGTACTCTCTCATAACCCAAGGCTAAAGCTAAATTCACGACATCCGCAACGATGTTGGGAATATGATATGGTCGTAGATCATCGTTGTAGGTCACTCGCTTTGTATTATTGTTATCGTAAGACGGTGAGATGGGAACGGTGAGTCCAAATCCTCGCTGGTCAGGTGCAACAACGTGGTATCCAGCGTTTGCAAGGGGTACAAATATTTTGCGCCAGGAATATGCAAGTTCTGGGAAGCCATGGAGGAGTATTACGAGAGGTGGCTTTGACTTTTGGGAAGCTGGGATAGATATTTGAGAAAAACTGAGAGGATACTCAGCAAGAGGCAGGCACTCAAGAAGATGCATGTTAAGGTCTCCTATGACTAGTTGACGTGATATGACTTCCGTTGGGAGACCTGACCAGTCTTGAGAGTTCATGAGGCCTGTTATTCGCTTTCTATTGCAAGGTCTAATGCGGTGGATCGAGTTCGAGTTGGTGTTGCTCAAAATGTCTCAGAGGGAAATACCATGCGTCCTATCTGGCTGATGTGCGGTAGAATCAGTCCTGAGAATCTCTATCCAATCGGCTGTTTTTTATTTATTGATTGAACACCACCGGGTTGTTTGCCTCGTGAGCTTGTCGTCGAGATACTTCATTCGGAAATTGGTTGCCACTCGACAGGTCCCATTCCTGTTCCAGCAAAGGGTAGATGATCTGATAGGTGTTACACACATTTCCTCCTTGAACATCTCCCTAGTAGGTCACCATGCTTAGTCATCTAAATGATTTGTACCTTAGCTAATTCTTACTCAATATCGACCTCTTGTTCCTGGACATCGATATAGCGGTACTATATGCCTGTCATGGCATGTACTGTAGGGCGTCTCTATGTACTACCATTGGTAGTATACAACAGTGAATACTATAAAGTCGTCACACTTGCATCACTAGTGTGATCTGCTTTTCAACCAAGTCCTACATTTCTACTCACTGAGTGTGTATATCTGCATCCTACATAATTTCTTATACGTTTTTATAGGTGAGAAACCTACTTGCAACTGCCCCTTGCTACTCAGGTAGCTCCTTGTGGATCGGTGTCGTTTCTTATTAGTTGATTATCCTAGATGAGTACCGAGGTGCTTGTCGCCTATCGCATTTAGTCAGTAGGTGAAGAATTGCACAGTGGGTTGTTCCGATTCTGATCTCATATTCTCCCCTCATAGTCTGTTACATAGCTCTGAATGGCTTTCACCGAGGATCTTTTGATTGAATACTGATTGAGTACTTTGAAGTGTCGGACATCAAAAATGATCAGTATTAGCTGAGTCAAAGAACTCTTGAGCGTCGAATAAATCCATCCTTTTCTGACTGAATTTACCTGCTGTTCGCTAGTGAGTATTCCAAAGAAGAACCTTTTATCGTTTATGACTGAACAGTAAGATAGAATGACATACTCTATCACTCCAGTTATGGTGAAGCAGCCACGATAGCTAATCGCACTCGTTCAGATCGCTACATCCTAACCCAGCACTAAGAATTTGACGGCAACGGTAACAAAGTGACCCTGTTTTCTCACAGATCTTCACGTAACGGCCACTGACCCCAAAATGCAACAAGAGCGGTTATTCATAGAGTGAAGGATAGAGGATGTGAGGAAGGCAAATACACTTCACCATACTCTCCAGAAAACGTGCTAGGATATTTAAATCTTCGCCATCCGAAGCATTGATGAAGTAGGGCAGTGTGATAGGCATCTAAGTAACGAGGTGAGGTCTAGACGACTTGCTGCAGCTCATCTACATGGAACGCCAGCGTTTATGCATTCTGGTTTTGAATGCAAAATAGTTAACCCTCAGCCACATGTAGGTGGGTCTCCTGACGTCAGACACTTACTATTTGAAGTAGACAAGAAAATCTTAGGATCTAGGTAACGCCCGATAAGTTGTGTATCCATTTATCATCTTGGACGTGGCATTACCTTGGACTACCATTTTTCAAGAAAGACTCCGATGCCAAAGAGAATGATCAATTATACAACAAGCCAACCAGTGCCAAGACGCGGAAGGCCTGGTCTAGAAGGCAGAAGGCAGATAGCAAAAGGGAGAAAATGTAGGTGAAGTTAATCAGCAGATGGGTTGGGTAGGGTAGAGACATAGCCAATGCCTTCGGGAAAGGCAGGCTAGTCAGCCCTCAACCAAGCGGCACTTGAAATCAATAGCGCTCCCGAGGACCTTGATGAAGGGTTAGTGCTGCTGCGGTGAGGCAGCACCATCTCCATGTTTGGGTCTTATTCTGTAGAGCTGAGATACAATGCATTAGCCGAGCACTGGGAATAATTTTTTGATTGAATAGCGCCCCTCCGTTTAAAGTCAATTCAGTCCCCCAACGAAAAGACTACTAACTCCAGCACCATTTGTTCAATATCTCAAAAAAATCCAAATGCGTCGACGACATCTCGAAGTACGATTGGACGTCGACACCAACAATTGGCAACGACCGGCTTTGTATGTGGAACAACTTCACAACTTGGACAAATAGCCGTCGTCAACTGATTACCAGATTACCAAATTAGTCCTCTTCGCGGCTGCTGCTTGAATCACTTGACAGGTACGCTGGCACCATCTTTTTTTGGTTCATACCTCATTATCCATCACGGATTATTACCGTCAATGCAAAGTTTGGGGTCTTAAGGACTCAAAACGTCTGTAGAAAACAACATTGTTACTCTCTCAGCCCTCATCGATTTCGATCCGATCACCAACATTCTACAAATTATTATCTATCTCCTTAGGTCCTGTTCTGCAACTCGGATGGGATAAGCAATTGCCTGCCAAATTTAATGTGTAGGATAGGGCAAGGAAATATAAATAGTTTTTGACATTTTCACGTTGCAAATGTGTTCGGCAACCTTTTGACATGAGAATCAAATAACTATATAGTCTGACTACACACATCAGCATCAGCACTGGTCCAAGATTCTGCCAACTACCAATATATTATTTCCTTGTCCTACACTTATCCTATGGAATAATCAAAAATACATTCTGCTTATCCAATAATGCCTATCCGAGTTGCAGAACAGGGCCTTATCCTTCTGTTTTTCCTTTCATCTATATTACAGAATCCAGATGGATATCCAGCACCAAGTTCGAACGTCCTTGGTGCCAATTTTATTCTGATCCCTACACGAGGATCATCTTGAGCGGTGTAACTGTTCGAAGCCAGTACTCATTTGTAGAGTGGATCTACTAAGTTTCTCCATCTTTGAATCTGCCACAAGTCCAGTGCGTGTATCTGTTCTTCGATCGTGTGCTTTTCATCCTCATCAGCTCCGATTTCTTCACATGTATTACATTCTGTCCCTATTTGTCCTTCCAGTAATTCCTGCCTGCCGCCAATACTATGATCAACTAACTTAATTTGAGTGATATGAAATGCCATGTACTGGAAACTTTGATCGAAATCATGTCAGTCGGACTTATTCCAGGACAGGAGTGTGAAAGGAGGAACCTTTTATGTTTCCAGTGCTAAGGCGTTTGGTTGTTACTGACCACCTAATATCAAGCGCTTCAGCGGGCTTGCCCTGCGTTTCTTATATTCAATTAGTCTGTGTCAGGAGTGTGAACTGCCAATAATACCATCAGCATTGTGTGACATGTATCCTTTATACCGTACTGCTCGTCACTCCCTTCTCCTAGAATCGAGCCAGTGCACAAGCAGCACTTCACATTCGTGTAGCAGAGCCTATCACTTGTTCAGTAGTTATCGCCTCGCTGTGATAGTCATCAAGTGCCAGAAGCTATGACGTCGCAGGCCTTGCCCACGATGCCTTATAACTCTCCTCGGCCCAACGCTTGAACTCTCTTTGCCTAGTAGGACAAAAATGTCATCTGAAAATCGCTGGCTATCATCTAATATAGCTTTGAAGGCTGTATCATTTGTGTCATATTGGTTTTCGCCTCCATCTTCTACCCCGTCACAAGTCTCGTTCACGACCTCTTCCCTGTCCTCACCTACGACCTCTTCATCGTCTTCACCTACACCAGCTCTTGCATCTCGAGAATCCTCCTATGATCCAAGCCATTCCTTATCCCGAAGTGCTTCCCCTGCGAGTTCGCCTTCGTCGGTGTATAATGAAGGAATCATAACGTCTCGCGGAGGGATGTTCCCAAACGCAAGAGGCTTGACATTCAATAATTGTATATTCCAGGATATAACATCCGTGCAGCCTTGTCCGAACCACGGTATGGTCTGACCCCTTCGTGCTTATCGACTAACTAACTAACTTGCTTCGAAGTATTGGAGAGCCTAGCCGAACAGACGCTATTCGGATCGCCTTTCGATATCATCGACGAAGGGTCACCCCCATGTCATCCCAACACCCGTCATCACATCATTGAGGTTGCCCAGAAATTTTATAATATCTCTCAATCAAAGAAGATCCTTTGGCTTTCTGGTCCTGCAGGCGTAGGGAAAACTGCGATCATGCGGAGCATTATTCAAACAGAAAAATCGCGGATTGGTGCAGCCCTTTTCTTCTCGAGG
>Ga0153936_100628_pt1 | contig 10180 bp, 8 predicted proteins | sample TSNJ020MetaG_FD_102272 | JGI IMG/M metagenome (GOLD analysis project Ga0153936, IMG submission 102272) | Attine ant fungus gardens microbial communities from New Jersey, USA - TSNJ020 MetaG | ecosystem: Host-associated > Fungi > Mycelium > Unclassified | place: USA: New Jersey, Wharton State... | reverse complement strand
CAAAAGCCATTACCAAACATAGCGGCAATCATTGGGGATGTTATACAAGCAGAAAACATAGGCTAGAAAGGCGGAGTTTTTTCCTTAACTCTTTATTTCTAAAAGTTTAATTTTGATTGGTGCAGAGGCCGGACTCATGGTTTAAGGAAAACTGGCTGATATTTATAGATTTTCTGATTGTCGCGGTTCAACGATATACGGTAAAAGTCCGTGATGGGCGATAATGCCTGGGTCTATCTCACTCACCGTAATACCCGTATAAGCTGTCCAGCCATGCAGGCGTTTCACATACCGCATCACCTCCGCCGGAACCTTGGGGGAAAAATTAAGCACGATCTCTTCTTCCTTACCATGCCAGAGCGGCAGCGTGGTGACTTCCACATCTGCATGAATGCGCTGCCAATCCGTTATTATTAAACCGCAGATTTGCAGCAGGCTCAGTATATCGCCGTTTTCATCATCGAAAGGTAAAATCGCAGGTATCATATTCACTTCAATAGAATCTGGCTTAATCTCAGGGAGCTGTTTTTTCACTTGCTGCTGTAAACCCGCTAATAATTTCCCAGCGAGAAATCGCGGTTTAAACCAGTGCAGAATTTCCCGTTGGAAGTTATCAAGACTTAAATCGTAATATTCCACTGACATTTCCAAACCAATAGTTTCACCATCAAAAATATCATTGGAGGAATAAGATTCATTTATTGTGGGGTGAAAAATAAAATCAATTTTTTTATCCATTATAATGGACCTCGAAGAAAAATATAAATGAAAGTGAAGATTATTAATGGCACCCATCAAATATAACCTATTATTCGTGAGCAAAGAACATAATCAATAAAAATAATTGGTTATCGAACTTCACGCTTTATAAGTTCGATGCCATAATAAAAATAGTAAATCTTAATAGAGAAGAGCACACCATGCCGGTTCCTACCTACGATAACTTTATTGAGCCTGTATTACGGGTATTACAGCAATCACCTGCGGGAATCGCCGCAAAAGAGGTCTATGAGGGCGCAGCCAACTTACTGCATCTCGATGATAGCCAGCGCAATGAACTTATCCCCAGCGGCCAACCGGTTTATAAAAATCGGGCCGGGTGGGCCCACGATCGGCTAAAACGTGCCGGACTGTCCCAAAGCCTGTCGCGCGGTAAATGGTGTTTAACCGAAGCTGGGTTTAACTGGCTTAAACAGCACCCATTTCCCCTGAGTAAAGCGCAGATTGATCATCTGGCGTTTGATTTTATGAACGTCAAGCTTACCACCCCTACAGATGCGGTTATGCTGGATGATGACGGTGCACCGGACACGGCTATTTCCCCGCAAACCAGCAGTCCGGATGACCGCTTAGCAGAAGCACTGGCAGAGATCCGCAGTGCGGTAGCCAGCGAATTGCTGGAAAATTTGCTGCAGGTCTCACCTAACCGCTTTGAAGTGATTGTCTTAGATGTGTTGCATAAGCTTGGTTACGGCGGCCATAGGGACGATCTCCAGCGCGTCGGCGGCACCGGCGACGGGGGTATCGATGGCATTATTTCTCTGGATAAACTTGGGCTAGAAAAGGTCTATGTCCAGGCAAAGCGTTGGCAAGGCACCGTTGGCCGCCCGGAACTGCAGGCTTTCTATGGTGCACTGGCGGGGCAAAAAGCCAAACGCGGTATCTTTATAACCACCTCAGGCTTTACCGCCCATGCAGTGGAATTTTCCCGATCCGTTGAAGGTTTAGTACTGATTGATGGCAACCGGCTGGTTAACCTGATGATGGATAATGAAGTAGGTGTTACCTCACAACAGATTAAACTGCCCAACATCGATATGGATTATTTTGAGCAGTAATATTCGTCGCTTGATTATCTTATTGCAGCCCACCAGCGTGGGCTGATTTTAATTAGAAGCTTTTTTAGTGCGTTTTTTTATCGTACCAGAAGCCAGCTTTTCAGCTGTGATCTTTTCCAGCAATGCTTCTGCACTATTAAGGCCGCTAATCAGTTCGGGATTTTCCTCGCGCCATTGGGCGGTTAATTCACCGCGGAAAGCTTTGGCGAGAATAGATTGGGTTAAACTAGTTATTCGTAATAGTCCATTACACACTAAGCTTTGTATCGAGTCAGCATAGGATAGATATGTTTGAACAAGACGCACAATCTCTTGCTGTTCAGATATAGGGGGTGTAGGAACAGGTACTTTGCTCAAGTCCTTTTGATTTATTTTAGGTAGCACAGAGCGACTTTCAGCATTTGATGCCCAGTCTGTAAAAGTTATCGTAAGCATCCAGCGAAAAAGATAATCCGTTTCTATCTTGCTATTAATTGGGTACATATCTGCGCTACATAATCCCCCAAACTTCGCAATGGCTACTTTACATAAATACGGTCGGATTTTTGAGTAAATAATTTGCCCTGGATAAAACTCATGTTTGGCACTCGTAACATTATCTTGGGAAATAGTTTGAAAATCAGATAATTTTCCAGTCCATGACTCAACATGATTCGGAGCAATGTGTATAGCATCAGGATAATCAAGAGGAGATTTTAAGTTAGAGGCAATATCTGCAACCTGATCAAAACGAAGCCATTTCCATTTTTTTGGTAATTTTGGTAACACTACATCACGAAAACAATTCATCCCATCTAATTCCGTGAAAACTTCCTCTGAGTCAGAGTATTTATTCCTCCACTCCTCAGTCAACTTCCCACTCACCGCCGCACTCAACACCGACTGCCTAAATTTTTTCAAAATTTCAGGGATATTTTCCAGCCGGGTTTTAATACTCTCCACGCGAGCCAAAAGGTCATCGAGTTTATCGGCGATTATTTTTTGTTCGGCTAAAGGAGGAAGCAAAATTTTTATTTGCTCAATAGCTTTACCAGATATATTAGGCTGAGCTCCTCCATAAGCAATTTTCAATATAGTGTCAGATAGCGAAGATATTAGAAAATCTCTATATTTAGCATTACCATATTTAGTGGAGTGAAGAGTAATATTTCCAACACGTTGATTTTGATACGCAGGTGTTCGTCCTGAGTACACCCCTATTTTTCCCGTCGTTGCGCCAGACATAGCAATTAACAAATCACCATTGTTAATTTCAAAACCACTCTCCCCGGCTGATACATGGACAGCATTTCGGTCTGAAGCATGAGTCCCATTTAAATCTGATATCCTAATTACTGGATATGTATGCTCACTGGCATTTACATAACTAGTACTTTTGAAAGCAAAACCATTCTTCAAATAAAGATAGTCGCCAACACATGCGTAGCACCACCCTTCCGGCAACTTGACCTCGCTCATAACTTAACACCACCTAACATATTACTCAGCAACACCTTCTGCGTATCAGCCTCTTCCCCTGCTCCTAACTCACGCATCAATGCATCCAGTTCACCCAGGGCCTGTACCAGCTCACTCATGGCTTCTCCGGCTAATATAGCGGGCTCTGGCAGGCTGGCAGCATCCACACTGCTATTATCCCGTAGCCAGGAGATATCCAGAGAGTCACCTTTGGTATCGCGGATCCACTCCCGGGTAAATACCCGCCAGCGGCTGGTCGTGAGGCGCTCGGCCACATTGTCGTTTTCTGCCGTATCAGGGGCCTCAATCTCTTCAGAGTTAAAGCTCCACTCCCCTTCCTGGCGCGGACTGCTGCCGTTGGGCGATTCACCAAAAACGCCTTCAAAAGGTTTTAAATGGTTTTCATTGAAGGGAGTGCGCTTCCCAAAGCTTGGCATATTGGTGCGCAGGTCATAGACCCAGATATTTTGCGTGCAGTTTTCTTCCTGGTATTTATCTGCCTCAGTACCTTTGGTGAAAAACAGCACATTGGTTTTCACGCCCTGAGCGTAAAAAATACCGGTGGGTAAGCGCAGGATGGTATGCAGATTACATTTATTCATCAGGTCCCGGCGCACATCAGTCCCGACCCCGGCCTCAAACAATACGTTATCCGGCAACACCACGGCCGCCCGGCCGCCCGGTTTTAGATTACGGTAGATATGCTGCAGAAAGGCCAGCTGCTTATTACTGGTGGGATAAGTGAGGTCGTCCCGGGTAATACTCGCCTCTCCTCCTTTCGCAGTACCAAAAGGCGGGTTAGCCAGAATAATATCGGCTTTCGCCAGCGCCTGACCGGCCATCCCTAAGGCATTGCCCTGATGAACCACGCCTTCATCATCCCCTTCCATACCGTGCAACAGGCAGTTCATCAGCGCCAGTCGGCGGGTTGAGGGCACAAGTTCGATACCGACAAAGGCTTTATTTTTCTGAAACTGCTGCTCTTTGGCCGTTAAGTCGTAGAGATCATCGGTGTGAGACTTAATATACTGGTCGGCAGCGATTAAGAACCCGGCGGTGCCTGCCGCCGGGTCCTGCACCACTTCCCCCGGCTGGGGTTTGATGCAGTTAACCATGCTATTGATCAGGACCCGCGGGGTAAAGTACTGCCCGGCACCGGACTTGGTTTCACCGGCGTTCTTCTCCAGCAAGCCTTCATATAAATCACCCAGACCGTCTTTCTGGACACTAAACCAGTCGATTTGGTCCAGAGAGCGGATTAGCTGCTCCAGGTGGCGTGGCTCACGCAGACGGGTCTGGGCATCGGCATAGATAGCGGTAATCAGCGGGTCGGCATGTACCACGTTGCCTTCAGCATCTTTACCGGTAGAGAGTTTCAGCAGAATTTGTTTGTAATCATTCAGCAGGTTAATCCCGGATTTACCGTTTAAATCAGTCCAGCGACAGCCTTCTGGCAAGGTGTGTTTATCCAGCGTTTCCGCTTCGGTGTTCTCATGCACCATCTTGATAAACAGCAGCAATACCAGCTCAGTGACATAGTCGCTGTAGTTAATGCCGTCATCACGCAGCACATCACACAGGTTCCAGAGTTTCTGGACGATTTCGTTATTATTGCTCATAGGTATTCCGAAGAAGGCCGGTTAACCGGCCTGTTTACTGAAAAATTACGTGAAAGGGTAACACGATCAGGCGGTTTTTGGAGCCCACAGGGTGTCGTTCATTTGCTCAAGAATACTGTCTAATTGATCATCCAGTACCTTATTGAGTCCTTTGGATCCGCCAATGTTTGAGAAAGACTGGTTAACCACGTTTTTATCCAGCACCACCTCATGTACCAGTTGTTTAGCCAGACGATCCAGCCACTTTTTCTGCACAGTGTTCCAGTTATGCTGGGCGTAAATACGCTCCAGTGCCTGAGTGACACGCTCTTCAAAGGGGACAAGTGGCTCATCAAGAGCAGCCTGGCGAATATGGCCGATAATGGTAGCGGCAATATCCTGATTGCTCTCCGTGCGAATAGCAGAGCGCAGGCTCGTCTCACTGTAACCTGCTTCATCCAGTAATAAACGGATCTCTTTAAGCTGCTCCCGCGTCAAATCTCGCGGGCGATTTACCACCACCGATAAGGCTGCGGACTGGTTGAGGTTATTTTTGATAAACTCAGTAAAACTCTGCAGATAGTCTGCCGGCTTCTGATAGCGCCCATAGTTTTGCTCTTTAGTGAGCAGCTTATCTTTATGGTCAGAGATCACTGGGCGATACTCACTGCCCAGTAATGCCCCCACATCTTCCAGCTGCGTAATCAGATTACGGTGCTGTTTCAGAAATACGGAGGCTTGCTGAGGGCCGATTTTATGCAGATGCTGATGCAGGTTTTTCGGCTCGACGCCCCATAAGGCTTCCAGCTCGTTTAACTTATGGCGCACTTCCGGCTGCCTTTCCGCCTTGCTCTCGGCTTTACGCAGCACTCGCATCACTTTCTGGCTAAGCTGATTAAGCAGGCTATCCGCTTGCGTTTCCGTGTCGCTATCACCTGGCGTGTTGAGTGCGGTGGCCAGTACATCATCATTAGCTAACTCTTCAACCAACTGTTCAATACTGACCCCGGCATTTTTGACCAGCGGTTTCATGGTGTTGACATCTTGTAGCGTGGCATAGAGATCCACCGGATCGTGGATCCAGAATACGGTTTTACCGATCTCATCACAGCGCCGTGTTGCCCGGCCAATCATCTGTTCGTAAAGAATGCGGGACTTCACGCGCCGCAAGAACACCAGATGCGTGATAGGCGGGACATCAATCCCGGTGGTCAGAAGGTCAACCGTGATAGCAATACTGGGGTAGCGCTCATTTTTAAAGCGCTTGATAAGCTTACTGACCTGATCACTTTTGCCGGTGATTTTTTCTATCGCTGCCTGGTTAAAATCAGGGTGAACATCACCCATCGCCTTATCTAACAGGCGTTTAACCATATCTGCATGAGCATCGGTGGCGCAGAAAATCAGGGTCTTTTCATTCCCTGCAGGATCGATCTCTTTCGCCAGCTCTTCACAAATTACCCGATTAAACTCTTCGGTAATCACCCGGCGGTTAAAGGCCTCGATATCAAAATCGAGCTCATCTTCCAGTTCACTGATATCCACTTCACCGGTTTCGGTATCAATTGCACTGACCTCATCACCTTTTTCAAAGTGAATGCCATGCTTACTGAGTAGAGTGGTATAGCGAATCGGCGGTTCATGATCAATTAGCCAGTCTTCTGCCACCGCTTCGCGGTAAGAATAGGTATAGACTGGGTGCCCAAAAATCTCGCTGGTATGCTTGGCAGGGGTGGCTGTTAAGCCAATTTTTACCGCATCAAAATAGTCCAGCACCCGACGATAGCTGGAAAGATACTGAGCATTATCACGAATAGCGAGTTCGCCTTCGCTCATCTCCTGATCGAGAGTATATCCCCGGTGCGCCTCATCGATAATAATGCAGTCAAAGGTATCCACCGCGGGCGGATTGCCTGAACGATAGATACGACTGACCATCGCCTGTACTGTGGCCACCTGAACACGAGTTTCCGCCTCGGCTGCCATATCACCCAGTTCAGCAATATTGTAGATCTGTGATAAGGTTTGGTTCTGCTCTAACGAAGCCTCTTTAAAGGCATCCTGGGCCTGTTCCCCCAGAGCTGAACGATCAACCAGGAACAAAATCCGTTTAAAACGCTCGGCTTTTAAAAAGCGATAGATCAGGCCGATGATAGTCCGGGTTTTACCGGTGCCGGTGGCCATCGCCAGCAGCGCTTCTCGCGCCCCGTCTTCCAGAGACGATTCCACTGCTTTGACCGCTTTTTCCTGATAATCACGTAAACCAAGGTAGCCAAAGGGTTCCTTATGCAGTTTGGCTTCGGCATCAGCGCGGCTGCGATGGAGGCGATCTATCAGCCCCTCAGGGGTAATAAAATTTTCTAACGGGTAGCGGGTATTATCCGGAGAGCGTACATCCCGGAACCAGGTCCCGGAAAACTCTGCCAACTGTTTAACGTAAGGGCGTCCATTGCAGGAGAAAACAAAGGGGATCTGAAACACCTCTCCAGTCCCATCATCCCAGCCTTCGGTTCGTCCCTCTTCCTTCCAGGCTGGTGTTAAGGAAGCATCAAACTGAAAACCTTTGCTATAACGCTCCGCCTGGGGAATTTTCCCGGCGACGTTTTCATTTTTCTTTTTCGCTTCAACTGCCGCTATAGGGATAAGCCCACAAAATAAGACGTAATCTGCTTTACCACGCTCACCCTTCAGCAAGGTAGGCCATTCAGCAATGGCTTTGTTGACACCTTTTTCTGGCCGAGCGCCTTTTTTCCAGGTCAGTTCCTCGGTATCTGTCAGCCAGCCCCACTCATTAAGCTGCTGATCAATCAGAATACGCGTCAGTTCTTCGGTCATCACCTGCTTACGGGCTGAGCTGGACTTGCGACCAAACTCCTTCCGCTGGGCGGTAACCACCTGCTGAGCTTGCTGGGCAAGTTGTTCCTGAAGCGTCTTTAACTTAGTGTCATATTCCTTTTGCAAGCGCAGCAAATCCCGCTGATTGATCTCCAGCAGAGCTTGTTGTTTCCGCGCCTCCTGATCCATCGCCTCGGCCAGTTGGGCATACTCTTCTTTCTGCTGTTTGAGTAATGTCTGTAACTGTTCGCTACTTTCCAGTTTTTGGTTGGTGGCCAGCAGTGTCTGCTTAAGTTTTTCAATGGCTAGCTGAGACTGGGTTAACTGGGTACTGGGATCATGGGGAGCAGTAAAGGGGCCGGGATTGAAGCCACTCCCCGCACTGCCAAAAGTTTGATGAAACCAAATTGCTAAAGCACGGGCGATGCGTAATGCATCCATGGCTTCCCGGTGTTTGGTCTGGAACTGATGGGTGGCTTTATTCCCTTCGATACGTAAAGTATGAAACAGCTGGCGAATGGCAGGGTCGAGTTGTAACTCTCTGTCCAGGCGATACAGCAGCTCTTGTTGGCTGGGGTTATCTTCCAGACTGATATTTAACCGGACTGCAATATTCCGGGCGAGAACCTCACCAAATTGCCGCAGTTTCATCAGCGTAGTGTTCGGGTCACTGGCAAACACCTGCTCAGCCGTTGCGGTTATCTGCACAAACAGCGGATCATATTCTTCCAGAAAAGCAAAGTTAGCTGATAAAGGGGGAATCGGGGTGGTCAACGTCAGGCTCCTCGCGCATTCACCCGTCACTTATTGCTACCAGACAACGGCTGAAAAGTTCGATTTTGGGAAATATCTCTCAAAATCATAGCGCTGTGCTGTTTTTAATCAAGGGATTAACCTTGCTTAAGTATCAATATCACAGGAAATAATACAAAAGGTGATTATTGCCCACTATTTTACCGGCAGAGTCCCCTTTTTTTATCGATAAACACGGTAAGAGACAGCCCATGTAGAGGGATTGAAAATATCTAATTAACAATAAGTTAATTTGATTCCCCAGATTATGGGCCTATAAGAAAAGAAAATGGGGAATCACAGGGTGACGAGGTTCATTCCCCGTATAGCGCTTGATTCACGGTACGGGGAAAGAGAAACGACAGGAAACGTATCGCCTTCAAGGAGTTGGTCTGAGTCATTAGCTGAGAGAAAATGACTTAGATATGAAACGCGATGCGCTTCCCGGTGGGTAATTCAACATCCAGACTAAGCTTGCCGCCCATCGCTTCAATATAGCGCTTCAGCGTGGCAAGTTTCAGATCATTACCCCGCTGCTCCAGCTGGGTGATGGCTGGCTGGCTAACGCCCATCATTTCGGCCACATGCTTCTGCGAAAGCTGAAGCTCTTCACGCATCATCTGTAAGCCGACCTCAAGGATCATTTCATCAGACATCTCTTTGATTCTGGCCTGGCTTTCAGGAGAGCGTGCGGCAATCACATCGTCTAGTGTTCTCATTTGTTTATCTCCAGATTTTTCAGGTGCGCGGCAAACTCATCTTCAGCAATACGGATCAGTTTCTCATAAAATCGTTTGTCATTGCTCTTATCACCGGCACAAAGCACAATCGCCCGGCGAATCGGATCAAAGGCATAAAATGCGCGTATCGGCAGCCCGGAAAACTGAATACGCAGCTCCTTCATATTCTTGTATCGCGAGCCTTTGAGCGTATCTGCATAGGGCCTGGGCAACTCAGGACCATACATCTGTAACTTGCCCAAATCTGCCAGCACTTTTTCCTGAAGCGCGTCATCCTGTTCGCTTAGCCAATCATCAAATCGTTGACTAAAAAGTACTGTCCACATACCATCCACTTATAAGCTATGACTTATAGAATGATAATATAAGCTAAAGGTTATATTATCAAGAGAAATTGCGTGGGATTACCTTAACTACGCCACACTTATACGCTGATGTGAGTCATAGTCAGACTCAGAAACCGCAGTGTAAGCACACCTGTTTTAGTTCCACGCACTTTTTGAGATTTCCGTGTTTTCAGCCATCATCCGGTACTCTTCCGGCGTCAGGTTATTCAGGGATTCGTGAGGCCGTTCGCTGTTATATTCGTTCAGCCAGCGCTCAGTGATTTCCCGCACTTCATTCAGCGTTATGAACAGGTAAAAATCCAGGATTTCTGTCCGGTACGTCCGGTTGAACCGCTCGATAAACGCATTCTGTGTTGGCTTACCCGGCTTGATAAATTCCAGCTCCACACCGTGGTCTTCAGCTCATTGCGCAAGCGTCAGAGATACAAGTTCCGGGCCATTATCCATCAGCATTTTCAACGGATATCCACGGTTTGCCACTATCCTGTCCAGCACTCTCACGACCCGTTGTGCCGGGATATTCAGGTCGATTTCTATCGCCAGTACTTCGCGGTTAAAATCATCCACCACAT
>Ga0153936_100622_pt1 | contig 10221 bp, 8 predicted proteins | sample TSNJ020MetaG_FD_102272 | JGI IMG/M metagenome (GOLD analysis project Ga0153936, IMG submission 102272) | Attine ant fungus gardens microbial communities from New Jersey, USA - TSNJ020 MetaG | ecosystem: Host-associated > Fungi > Mycelium > Unclassified | place: USA: New Jersey, Wharton State... | reverse complement strand
CCAAAATGCTAGCACTCTCGGGGCGCTAATTGAAGACGTAACTGATGGCTAAGCTGATGATATCAAAATAAAGCATCAGCCATTTTCACCATAAAAAAGCGAAAATATAGCGAGATTAATGGGAATGAAATAATAACAGCCTATCCCCTGCCAGTTCGGGAGTCACATTCCCTTTGTTATTCCGAACAAAGCCTTAGCCTTAGGCAATAAACAGCCCGCCCCCCGCAGACCTACCGCTACTATATCTTGCATACTACAGGGGTAAGAATGCGTTAAGACAATGACATTTAGTGATATCGATATTCCTCTTTCACTTAAAACCCCCTGACAACATCGTGATATAGTCAGGCAAACACAGAGAAACATACGCATCACCTGTAAGGTCACACATCCATGAGTCAACAACCGCTAGTTCCCGACAGTAAATTGCCTGCCCTTGGTACCACTATTTTCACTCAGATGAGTGCCCTGGCTCAGCAATACCAGGCGATTAATCTTTCTCAGGGCTTTCCCGATTTTGATGGCCCGCGCTATTTACAGGAACGCCTGGCTTACCATGTCGCCCAGGGCGCCAACCAATATGCCCCGATGATTGGTGTGTTACCCTTGCGAGAAGCCATTGCCGAAAAAACGGCCGAACTGTACGGCTATCAGCCAGACGTTAATAGCGAAATCACCGTGACCGCCGGTGCTACCGAAGCACTGTATGCCGCCATTACGGCGCTGGTTCGCCCGGGGGATGAGGTTATCTGCTTTGACCCAAGCTATGACAGCTATGCCCCGGCAGTCACCCTGTCTGGGGGGATTTTAAAGCGCATTACCCTCCAGCCGCCGCACTTTCGCGTGGACTGGCAGGCATTTGCCGGGGAAATTACGCCGCGCACACGCCTGGTTATCCTCAATACTCCGCATAACCCTTCGGCCAGTGTCTGGCACAAGAGCGACTTTGCCGCACTCTGGCAGGCCATTGCCGATCACAATATTTTTGTGCTTAGCGATGAAGTTTACGAACATATTTGCTTTGATAATGAAGGCCATGCCAGCGTGCTGGCTCACCCCCAATTACGTGAGCGGGCTATTGCCGTTTCGTCATTCGGTAAAACCTTCCATATGACCGGCTGGAAAGTGGGTTACTGCATTGCTCCTGCGCCAATCAGTAATGAACTGCGCAAAGTGCATCAGTATCTGACCTTCTCGGTCAATACCCCCGCACAGCTGGCGCTGGCTGATATGCTTCGCGCAGAGCCTGACCATTATCGTGAATTGCCAGCGTTTTACCGGGCGCGTCGCGACCGTTTCGTCAATGCCCTGGCCGGTAGTCGTTTTAAATTACTGCCCTGCGAAGGCACCTACTTCCTGTTAGCCGACTACAGCGCTATTTCCGACACTGATGATGTCAGCTTTTGCCAGTGGCTCACCCGGGAAGTTGGCGTTGCGGCGATTCCGCTATCGGTCTTTTGCCAGGGGGCGTTTCCCCACAAACTGATTCGTCTGTGCTTTGCCAAGCAGGAAGCGACGCTTGATGCCGCCGCTGAAAAATTGTGCAAAATCTAGTCTGAATAGCCAGGCAGGGGGAATGACTACCCTGCCTGTATTCACGCTGAGGGAGCAGGCTTTTTATAAATTCAGCGTGTCTTTGACGAAGGGAATCGTTAATTTCCGCTGGGCGGTAATCGAGGCATGATCAAGCTGATTGAGCGTCATAAACAGCGTACGCATTTCCCGGTCCAGACGCTTTAATAAGAAACGGCCAACATCTTCAGGTAATTCAAAACCACGCAGCCGGGCGCGTAATTGCAAAGCCTGGAGCTTATCGTCATCTGACAGTGGCTGAAGTTTATAGATTTGCCCCCAATCCAGCCGCGAAGCCAGGTCGGCTAAGTGCAGATTGAGTTGACGAGGCGGACGGTCACCGGTAATTAACAGGCGCGATTTTCCTGACTCAAGAATGCGATTATACAGATTAAAAATCGCCATTTCCCAGGGCTCATCCCCAGCGATACATTCAATATTATCGATACAGACTAACGATAGCTGTTCCATGCCATCGAGCACTTCAGGCACAAACCAGGTTCGTTTATCAAGAGGGACATAGCCGACGGCATCACCGCGCTGAGACAGCTGCGCGCAGGCGGCATGTAATAAATGACTCCGCCCCGCCCCTTCCCGCGACCAAAGGTAGATATAGCCGCTATGTTCCTGGCGAAGTAGCGCATGGAGGGCGGCTAACAGCGAAGGATTATCCCCCGGCCAGAAACTGGCAAAGGTTTCATCATCAGGCAAATAGAGAGGCAGTGAAAGCTGTGCCGGTGTATTCAGAAGTACCTCAACCATACAGGCATAAAATCAGCAGAAGTTTAACACAAAATCATAGCATTGTAGAACCGGGCGCAAGCGCCCGGTGAATTAAGCAGTTAAGCCTGGGGGTCGCTGTCATCGGCGTCGAGAACTTCCTCTTCCGGACGAAATTTTTCAATAACGTGGAACAGTAAACTCAACAGCACGCCAACCACCGTGGCCAGAGCCATACCTTTAAGCTCCGCCGCGCCGATATGTACTTTGGCCCCGCTGACGCCAATAATTAAAATAATAGAGGTCAGAATCAGGTTTTTGGCTTTACTAAAGTCGACTTTAGACTCAATTAATACCCGAATGCCCGATGCACCAATGACCCCATAAAGCAGCAACGACACGCCGCCCATCACCGGCACGGGGATAACCTGAATCGCAGCGGCCAGCTTACCTACGCAGGAAAGCAGAATGGCAATAATCGCCGCGCCACCAATCACCCAGGTGGAGTAAACGCGGGTAATGGCCATCACGCCGATGTTCTCTCCATAGGTCGTGTTGGGCGTTGAGCCGAAGAAGCCGGAGAAAACCGTGGAAATCCCGTTGGCGAACATAGACCGGTGCAGGCCCGGGTCACGCAACAGATCTTTTTTGACGATATTCGCCGTCACCACCAGGTGACCAACATGTTCGGCAATAACCACTAATGCCGCGGGTAAGATGGTGAAAATAGCAAACCATTCAAAACGCGGAGTGTAGAAGGTGGGCAGGGCAAACCAGTGTGCTTCACGAATCGGCGTGGTATCAACAATGCCAAGCGCAAAAGAGAGCCCATAGCCCACCAGCACACCAATCAGAATAGGGATAATCGCCATAAAGCCACGAAACAGCACGGAGCCGAGAACGGTGACGCCGAGGGTCACCAGGGAGACCAAAATGGTAGTCCCGTCAGGTGAGGTACCGTCAGCGGGTAATAAGCCCGCCATATTCGCCGCCACTCCGGCCAGTTCCAGGCCGATAACCGCCACGATAGCGCCCATCGCCGCCGGAGGAAACATCACCGTTAGCCAGCCGGTTCCGGCTTTTTTTACCACGAGCGCCACCAGGCAAAATAGCACGCCACACATGATAAACCCGCCGAGCGCCACCTCATAGCCCAGAGGCAGCAGCAACAATACCGGAGAGATAAAAGCAAAGCTTGAACCTAAATAGGCCGGTATTTTTCCCTTACAGATGAATAAATAAAGTAAGGTTCCGATTCCGTTAAACAGTAAAACCGTCGCCGGGTTAATATGAAACAGGATAGGGACAAGAACGGTGGCGCCAAACATCGCAAACAGGTGTTGAAAACTTAACGGAATCGTTTGCAATAGTGGCGGTCGTTCACTTACCCCGATAGCGCGGCGGGCCATGATAGTTTCCTCTGAATAGTAAAATGCGTTGAGTGTGTTTGAAAATCAAAAAAAAGCCGACTATCAAAGTCGGCTGGAAAGCTTATTTTGTACCAAATATCTTATCGCCGGCATCACCGAGGCCGGGGATAATGTATCCGTGTTCATTCAGCCCCTGATCAACTGATGCGGTATACAGCTCAACATCCGGGTGGGCTTTTTCCAAAGCGGCTATCCCTTCAGGAGCGGCCACCAGTACCAGGACTTTAATGCTGGTGCATCCTGCATTTTTAAGCAGGTCAATGGTCGCAATCATCGAACCACCGGTTGCCAGCATAGGGTCAACAACCAGCGCCATACGCTCTTCTATATTAGAAACAAGCTTCTGGAAATAAGGCACCGGCTCAAGCGTTTGTTCATCGCGGTAAACGCCGACGACGCTAATACGCGCGCTGGGGACATTTTCCAGCACGCCTTCCATCATGCCAAGGCCGGCACGCAGAATAGGCACAACGGTAATTTTCTTGCCTTTAATCTGCTCTATTTCGACCGGGCCGTTCCAGCCCTCAATGGTAACCACTTCTGTTTCCAGACCAGCGGTAGCTTCATAAGTCAGCAGACTGCCAACTTCTGAGGCGAGTTCACGAAAGCGCTTAGTGCTGATATCATTTGCGCGCATCAGACCTAGCTTGTGTTTGACGAGTGGGTGTTTCACTTCCACAATCTTCATACTCTTTCTCCCCGGGGGTATGGGCTGGCATAAAAAAAATCGCCGGATTATACCGCTTTTTAAGCGCGGTGCCACAAGTAATAGTACAGCCAGCCGTGAATCAGTAACATGACCTTGAGTCTATTAATAATACGTTTGCCATTCAGAAGAGGCTCGCAAACGTTTGCCTGGGCTGCTAGAATTGCCCCGTTTTTATTCCATACCATCCATGGGGAACACGCAGTGACCGATAAAACCTCTCTCAGCTATAAAGATGCCGGTGTAGACATTGATGCTGGTAACGCTCTGGTCGATAGAATTAAAGGCGACGTCAAGAAAACCCGTCGCCCGGAAGTGATGGGGGGTCTTGGGGGGTTTGGCGCACTGTGTGCATTGCCTCAAAAATACCGTGAGCCAATTCTGGTTTCCGGTACTGACGGCGTCGGGACGAAGCTGCGTCTGGCAATGGACTTAAAACGCCATGATGCTATCGGCGTTGACCTGGTCGCAATGTGCGTCAACGACCTGGTTGTCCAGGGAGCAGAACCGCTGTTCTTCCTTGACTATTATGCAACCGGTAAGCTTGATGTTGACACCGCGGCGGCGGTTATCTCCGGCATTGCCGAGGGCTGCGTGCAGTCTGGCTGCGCTCTGGTCGGTGGCGAAACCGCTGAAATGCCGGGTATGTATCACGGTGAAGACTATGACGTTGCCGGTTTCTGCGTTGGCGTGGTCGAGAAGTCTGAAATCATCGATGGTTCAAAAGTCACCGATGGCGATGTGCTGATTGCTCTGGGCTCCAGCGGCCCGCACTCTAATGGCTACTCTTTGGTGCGTAAAGTGCTGGAAGTCAGCGGCACCGATGCCCAGACCACGCAGCTGGAAGGCAAGCCTCTGGCTGACCACCTGCTGGAACCGACCCGCATCTATGTTAAAAACATTCTCGAACTGATTGCTCAGGTTGAGGTTCACGCTATCGCCCATTTAACCGGCGGCGGTTTCTGGGAAAATATCCCACGGGTACTGCCGGAGCAAACCCAGGCCGTTATCGATGAGTCATCCTGGCAATGGCCTGCTGTGTTTAACTGGTTACAGCAAACAGGCAATATCAGCCGGCATGAAATGTACCGTACTTTTAACTGCGGCGTCGGTATGGTTATCGCCCTGCCACCGGCTGCGGTAGATGAAGCCCTTGCCCTGCTGAATAGCAAAGGTGAAAAGGCCTGGAAAATCGGGATCATCAAAGCCTCAGATAGCGAAGAGCGCGTGGTTATCGGGTAATGAAAAAGATTGTGGTGCTGGTGTCGGGTAACGGCAGTAATTTGCAGGCCATTATTGATGCCTGTCAGCAAAAAAAGATCCACGCTACCCTGTGTGCGGTGTTCAGTAATAAGGCCGATGCATTCGGCCTTGAACGCGCCGCCGGGGCCGGTATCCCGGCTCATTTTATCAATCCTCGCGACTTTGACGGCCGCGAGGCCTTTGATAAACAGTTAATGACAGAGATAGACGCCTTCCAGCCTGACCTGGTGGTTTTGGCCGGCTATATGCGCATTCTCAGCCCGCTATTTGTCCAGCACTATATGGGGCGCTTACTGAATATCCATCCCTCGCTGTTACCCAAATATCCCGGCCTGCACACCCATCGTCAGGTTCTGGAAAATGGCGACAGGGAACACGGCACTTCTGTGCATTTTGTTACCGAAGAGCTGGATGGTGGTCCGCTGATATTACAGGCAAAGATTCCGGTTTTTGACGGTGATGATGAAGCCGATATTGTGGCCCGCGTTCAGCATCAGGAGCATGCTATTTATCCCCTGGTGGTTAACTGGTTTATCGAGGGGCGACTGTGCATGCGTGATGGTGCGGCCTGGCTTGATAATAACCGTCTGCCTGCCGAAGGATACGCTGCGCAGTAATCGGCCATTATTCGTTGATGGGGCGTCTGGCTCTTGATTGCCGCTGTATATAGAGTCATGCCCCCCTTCCCCCTGTTTGCTCCGCCCGGGGAGTCGGCATCCTATTGCTTTTTCATCCTTGAATCGCTTACCTGGCTATAACGCCTAAGGCCTGCAGATATTCTGCGACGGTCCCGCTTTCTGCGGGATTTTTTATGGAAACTTTAAACGCCTTTAAAGCCCTTCTGGCTTTGTGATGAATAGTGATAAAAAATATTTCTTAGTCAGGATGGCCAGGCGAACGTCATTCTTAGGAGATAACCGCCAATATGTTCAAAGTATTCGGATTTTTTTTACATTATTCTCATATTCCTGTCATGCTTTTATAAGACACTTTCATCAACGTGGTTGGACATTTTTTGTAAAAGCTCGCCATAATAAGTAACGTGACGAAGACGTTATTGCCACGTCCACGTAAAAGAATGTGAGGACAAATGGGTCAGGATAAGTTGTATATCGAAAAAGAGCTAAGCTGGTTAACGTTTAACGAGCGCGTTCTGCAGGAAGCCGCGGATAAATCAAACCCGCTTATTGAACGCATGCGTTTTCTCGGCATCTATTCCAACAACCTCGATGAATTCTACAAAGTGCGTTTTGCCGAATTGAAGCGACGCATTCTGATCAACGAGGAACAGGGGCTTTCGTCAAATCAACGTCATTTATTAAATAAAATTCAGTCCCGTGTTCTGAAAGCAGACCAGGAGTTTGACGGTCTGTATAACGACTTATTGCTGGAAATGGCCCGTAATCAAATTTTTCTGATTAATGAACGCCAGTTGTCACCCAATCAACAGGTGTGGTTACGCAATTTTTTCCGCCACCAGCTACGTCCGCATATCACCCCGATTTTGATTAATCAGGAAACGGACTTAGTCCAGTTCCTTAAAGATGACTATACCTATCTGGCGGTAGAAATTACCCGGGGCGAGACCATTAATTACGCCTTGCTGGAAATACCTTCCGATAAAGTACCGCGTTTTGTTAATTTACCGCCGGAGGCACCGCGTAGACGTAAGCCAATGATATTACTTGATAATATCTTGCGTTATTGCCTGGATGATATTTTTAAAGGCTTCTTCGACTACGATGCATTAAATGCCTATTCGATGAAAATGACCCGCGATGCGGAGTACGACCTGGTGACAGAGATGGAGTCCAGCCTGCTGGAGTTGATGTCATCAAGCCTGAAGCAACGCCTCACCGCCGAGCCGGTGCGTTTTGTTTATCAGCGGGATATGCCGCAGCCGTTGGTGCAAATGCTGTGTGATAAATTAACCATTACCAACTACGACTCGATTATCCCCGGTGGTCGTTATCATAACTTTAAAGATTTCATCAGTTTTCCAAACGTAGGCAAAGCCAATCTGGTCAATAAACCGCTGCCCCGTTTGCGCCATATCTGGTTTGATAATTTCCGCAATGGTTTCGATGCTATCCGTGAGCGGGACGTGCTGCTGTACTACCCCTATCATACCTTTGAGCACGTTCTGGAATTTTTACGCCAGGCCTCTTTTGATCCGAGCGTGCTGGCTATCAAAATCAACATTTATCGCGTAGCCAAAGACTCGCGGATTATTGAGTCGATGATCCACGCCGCCCATAATGGTAAAAAAGTGACGGTGGTGGTTGAATTACAGGCCCGATTTGATGAAGAAGCCAACATTCACTGGGCAAAACGCCTGACCGAAGCCGGGGTTCACGTTATTTTCTCTGCTCCGGGGCTTAAAATTCACGCTAAATTGTTCCTGATTTCCCGCAAAGAAGGGGACGACGTGGTGCGTTATGCCCATATCGGAACCGGAAACTTTAATGAGAAAACCGCCAGAATTTATACGGACTACTCATTACTGACCGCCGACTCGCGCATTACTAATGAAGTCCGTCGGGTATTTAGCTTTATTGAAAATCCTTATCGGCCGGTGAGCTTTGACTATCTGCTCGTTTCACCGCAAAATTCACGACGCCTGATTTACGACTTGATCGACCGGGAAATCGCCTGTGCTCAGGAAGGCAAACCGGCGGGCATTACGCTTAAATTGAATAACCTGGTGGACAAAGGCCTGGTTGACCGTTTATATGCTGCCTCTGGCGCCGGTGTCAAAATCAACTTACTGATCCGCGGTATGTGTTCGTTGATCCCACAGTTAGGTGGCCTCAGCGAAAATATCAGCGTTATCAGCCTTGTTGACCGCTTCCTTGAACATGACAGGGTGTATATTTTTGAAAACGCGGGGGATAAGAAAGTGTTTATTTCTTCCGCCGACTGGATGACCCGCAATATCGATTACCGTATTGAAGTGGCGGTTCCCATCCTCGACCCGCATTTGAAACAGCGGATACTGGATATCATTGATATTCTGTTCAGTGATACGGTAAAAGCACGAATCATCGACAAAGAACTGAGTAATCGCTATGTGCCCCGTGGCAATCGCCGCAAAGTACGTTCACAATTGGCGATATACGATTATATTAAATCTCTGGAACAACCTGACTGACGCCCTATGCCGCTATCAAATCCTACTCCCCGACCGCAGGAATTCGCTGCGGTTGATCTTGGTTCAAACAGTTTCCATATGGTCATCGCCCGTGTGGTGGATGGGGCAATGCAAATTATTGGCCGCCTGAAGCAACGTGTTCATCTGGCGGATGGCCTTGGGGTCGATGGTCAGTTAAGTGAAGAAGCAATAGAGCGCGGACTAAGCTGTCTGGCACTGTTTGCCGAGCGCTTACAAGGTTTTGATGCGGAGAATGTGTGCATTGTTGGCACCCATTCCCTGCGTGAAGCCAGCAATGCCAGCGAGTTTTTAAAGCGTGCCGAACAGGTTATCCCCTACCCGATTGAAATTATTTCCGGTAATGAAGAAGCCCGTTTAATTTTTATGGGGGTTGAACATACTCAGCCGGAACGTGGCCGTAAACTGGTTATTGATATCGGCGGTGGTTCAACGGAATTGGTTATCGGGGAAGATTTTGAGCCGTTACTTGTAGAGAGCCGCCGCATGGGATGCGTGAGCTTTGCCCAGCAGTTTTTCCCTGAGGGCGTGATAAGCGAAGAGGGATTTAAACGGGCAAAAATGGCCGCCGTCCAGAAACTGGAAAATCTCGCCTGGCAGTATCGCCTCAAAGGCTGGAAAGTGGCGCTGGGTGCCTCTGGCTCGATTAAAGCCGCCAATGAAATTCTGGTGGAAATGGGTGAAAAAGACGGTCTGATCACCGCCGAGCGCCTGGCAATGCTGCAGCGTGAGGTACTGAAATTTAAACATATTTCCGCCTTAAGCTTACCGGGTCTCTCAGAGGAGCGTAAGTCTGTTTTTGTGCCAGGTCTGGCGATTCTGTGTGGCGTATTTGATGCTCTGGCTATTCGTGAGCTGCGCCTGTCTGACGGTGCGCTGCGTGAAGGTGTCCTGTATGAAATGGAAGGCCGCTTTCGCCACCAGGATATTCGTATCCGCACTGCGCAAAGCCTGGCAGAGCAATATCATATCGATAGCGATCAGGCCCGGCGCGTACTGGAAACGGTTGAGCATCTTTATCAGCAGTGGGAAGTTCAGAATCCTAAATTAATGCAGCCGCAAACCACCGCCTTGCTGAAATGGGCAGCGATGCTGCATGAAGTCGGTTTAAGCATTAACCACAGCGGTCTGCATCGGCATTCCTCCTATATATTACAAAACAGCAATCTGCCGGGCTTTACTCAGGAACAACAGCTATTAATGGCAACCCTGGTGCGTTATCACCGTAAAGCCATCAAGCTGGATGATTTACCCCGCTTCACTATGTTTAAGAAAAAACATTTTTTACCGCTGATTCAAATACTTCGCCTGGCGACGCTGCTCAATAACCAGCGTCAGGCGACCACCACCCCACCAACGCT
>Ga0153936_100620_pt1 | contig 10232 bp, 8 predicted proteins | sample TSNJ020MetaG_FD_102272 | JGI IMG/M metagenome (GOLD analysis project Ga0153936, IMG submission 102272) | Attine ant fungus gardens microbial communities from New Jersey, USA - TSNJ020 MetaG | ecosystem: Host-associated > Fungi > Mycelium > Unclassified | place: USA: New Jersey, Wharton State... | reverse complement strand
CTTTTTAGGCATGAGTATTTTTCAGGTCTCACATTGTATTGAGCCTAATCTTAAACTACCCTTGGATTACACTCCTCTGTTAGTTAACCTTTTTATCTCACCAGAGAATATTTGCTTTAACAAAAAGGTAAGCTATTCTCAACTATACTTCTATTAGAGAGTTCAGACAACACTTTTTCTTTATAGAGTGTATACAGTGTCTGTGTGGCCATTACCAGGTGGAAATATGTTGATATATCTTTGCTAACTATTATCAGTTTGCTCATGCTCCCTTGACTGATCCATCACTATAAGTCAAGGACTTTATCAAGTTTCTGAAGGAGCATCCCAGTGTATTTGTTTCTACTCTCCAGGATTGCTTACTTCCTGAACCTCCATGAGCTTTCTTGGTTTCTTTTTTTTGTATCTGTAAATAGTTTTTCAGTCTCATTTCTCTTAGTTTCTGTTGACTTTGTATTCTAGACATAATAGGTCATTAGACCTGGATATATTATTTAAAGATTGGTTACAAGCAACCTAAATCAAGTTTTCTTTTCTTTCTTAGATTAGATTTCTTTTCTGATACTAATAGTATCTTCTGCCAATAATGGGGCAGCTATGGTCTCTGAGGCTCAAGTAGGCTACTTGTTGTAGATAATCTACCATAAACTACAATTGAGCACCATATTATAAATTTTTGAAGAAAAAAAAAAAAAAAAGTCCAAATAAAAAGAAAAGAAAAGAAATATAAATAATGACTTAGCTGTTTTGCTAAGTCATGATATGTCTATTGTAAGAGAACACTTAGTAGTCACATCTAGGAAGGCTTAGTATATACAATATAGGTGAGTATTACCTAACTTGCCCTGTGATCTGTTTAGTTGCCTTTTCTATAACTTTTTTCTCTGGTTTTCATCTTTTCATTAGTGCTAGGTTGCCTTTTTATAGTAATCTAGTTATTAATGTATAGTACATCTGATTGCATGGTAATATCCACAGACCATCTAGTATAGATATATATAAGGCTTTCATCTGGGCCTATAGTCTAACTTAAATCCTTTACTAATTTTGAATAGTTGAATATATGTTAAAGTCAGTTTACTATACTCTCTTCTTCAACTTTCTGTGTACTCTATAATATTTTTTCAATTACTTACTGACTTAACTATTCTAGCTGACTTTACTCACTCACTTCTGATATTATAGTAAGAATTAATCTCAAGTCCATTGTCCATACATATACAATCTATAATCTAATACTATTGAGTACCTCTTTATATACTACATTAAGTGTCCTTCTGTTCTCCTGGCTCTATTCTGGAAGAAGTACTGAAATGTTCAATACTGAAGTACATCTTGAAAATACTATATAAAGTTGTCTATGTAAGAACATTGATGTTTGCAGATTAATTTCTATATGCTCAACTGATTGTCCTTGAGACTTGTTGATAGTCATAGCAAAGACCAGCCTGACTGGGAATTGAAGTCTCTTAAGTGGCATAGGCAATGTGTCTGCATTAGGTGATAACCTAATCCTTGGAATCAATACAACCTTTCCTCTAAACCTTCTATCCTTGCTAATAATCCTGTACTGGAGTATCTTTTTCCTTACATTCAACACCACCATTCTTGTTCCATTGCAAAGTCCTTCTCCTGGATCCAAGTTCCTCAGTAAGATAACTGGACAGCCAACCTTGAGACAAAGTAAAGCAAGAGGCAATCTACTACTATTGAGTTGTCAAAGAAACTCTGCAGGATAGACATGGTGCATTCTATCTTTCTCAAACACAGAGTCCACACTTCTTAGTATATAGACCTCTTGTCATGACACAGCCAAAAATGGCTAAGTTATTATTTATTTTCTTTTTCTTTTTCTTTTCTTTTTAATTAATTAGGAAATTGGTGGATATACAAGATGAAATAACCAAAAGGAGATGCATGGGAGTTTATAAATAGAAGTAAACACAGGAGGTGTATAAGTAGTGTACTATAATCAATAAGAACTCCATTGAGTTCTCCTTGTTAACTCGGACTAGGAGTAGTTCTAAAACGTCTTAGTCTAAGTTCTTATACCTTTGTATTTGGTACTGGATTGAACTGTTGGAGAATAGCTTCATTAATATTATATACCTCATCATTTCTAGAATAGAGAATAATATGCTCCAAGAAGTATTGGATAGATCCTGTCAATAAAAGTGTTGAGATTAGTGCAAACCATAGACTAAGGAACTTGTATCATCTCATTGTCATCTATAGTTGATCCAGCACCAATTTCCAGCAACCACTGAGCATGTTGATTGTCAGCTTCAGAGTGGTCCAAGTACATATGATGTCTGAGATATAAGAACTTGATATGTCTCCATAAATTTCCTCTGCAGAGAGATGCTGCTACCACTTGTTAATGTGTTTCTTTAGGTACCACAGGCAAAGTTTGACAAAAACCCCCTCCAAATACCACTGTAATTCCACCAAATAGATAATCATTCTAGATAATATGTCAATTTAACAGCTATCAAGTGCAAGTAATCACTTACTTCAAGCAAGTCTCTCAGACATTGATCAACAGCATCAATGTCATACTTGTGCTACATAGAAACTTCATCCCAAATAATAACCTTGGTCTATTGAATGACTGGAAATATATAACTATTCTGTTTGAGTCTAGCCATAGAGTTCTCATTAATAGAAAAAGAAATCTTGAAGCACAAATAAAATGTATAAGATATTCTTCCTCTATCTAGCAAAAGAGCAGCAATTCCAGATGATGCTATACACAGTACCATTTGTTTTCTTCTCCTAACCTCAGCAGCAATAGTGTTACAAAGAAAAGTCTTTCCATAACCACCAGCAGCATAAATAAAGAAAGGATGACCTTGGTTGTTGGTGATAGACTCCAAAACAGCATCAAAAGCAGCAGCTTGTTCAGGGTTAAACATTGTCCTCTGCTCATTTACCAAAGTTGCCATTTCATCTGCATTATACTGTTTAGCCTATAAGAGAGAATTGGGTATTCTTTGACTCTACTGTTGCTGTAGAAAAAACATAGATAGAAACTTAGCAAGACTTCTTCCCCATTCCTACCAATATTCTATTCAGATCCCAAAGGCTATAATCATAAACATCATTCTCTAGTATCTCCTGGTCAGCTTGGTAGTAGCTCATATAACAGAGTTTGTGCTTGATATCATTACAAAGTCCAGCCTTGAATTGGTCCCAGAGAATATGAGTCTCAGCCACTTTATTAGTCAACAAGATCACTACCAACAACCAATGACATGCTACTTCAGGCTGCATTACAATTGCTTCCTCCAAGCAAATCCTCCACTCATAATCATCCTTCAGTAATCCTTTTACTATACATGCCTCCTTGAATATGACAAACACTTGGCTATTCCAGGTCCTTAGATGTTCCTCACTTTTTCCACCTTCAAATATAGTCAAGAGAAGTTGTAAAAAGAACTGTTCTCCCTTTGATGGTAATACAAAGTATATTCTCCCAATCACCTTAGCACACCATCTTGAATACCATGACTTGGCTTTGGCATTCCAGGTAGAGTGTTGAGAAAACTACTAATAGGTAAGGCCCAACCCATTATCATATGCAGAGTTGTAATCAAACCAAGCAGTAAACTGAGTCTTCTCTACATTTTGCCTGACCAATACTTCATTAACAGTATGATGTGCATGAAAGTTGACATAATACTCATTGGGAAGATGGATAGAAAGATGTTGGACAGCTAGTGACTCTCCATGTATGTTGAACTCAAAGATCTTCTAGTAAGCTTCAGTTGGACCAATAAACTAACCATCCAAGTATACTTTGATCTCATTCTGTACCCTACTACTAATCTCTATAGTTGCTCTGTCAGAACCCTTATAGATATACTTGCTGAGATACTTGACAGTTTCCAATCTAGTAGAGACCTTCATATTAACATGACAATTAAAGAGAAGTTGAGAACAGTAAGGGACCGTATATTAATTAATGAACCTGGCCCCATTGCATTCAAATACCAAGCTATTGTTAGGCCTAGCATAGAGTAGATAACTGTTCTCAACCCAGTTTGTTCTCTCTCTATAGTCTTTGGGAAAGCATTTACTACATTGTCCATTGACTATATACTTGGCTTGGGGATTATCAACACCATATAGACCATGCAACATATATTTGGTGACTTTTGCATAAAAAAGTAGCTATAGCTGAGGATCAGATAACTGTACTGAGATCATAGAGTTTATATGATAAGGGTTTTGAATACAATCTTGAGAGTGTAGAAAGATGAGCAGATGAATATAAGAAAGACCTTTTTTCTGGAACTCAATGGTGTGAATATGAGCTATCACAGTACCAAAGAAGCCATTATTAATAAGCTTAAAAAGTGCTTTTTTCTTCTGTTCAAGGACATATGATACAATATCAGGATAATCAATGGCTGTCTGTCCAGGAAAAAGACTGAACAATTTCTAGTTACTTGGGATTAGCAGTCATAGTGAGGAAGAGGTCTGGTTTATGAAAATGTCTGCAAATGGCTATAGCACCTTGGAACAACTGAGTCATAAGCCTAGAACTACCCATATAAGAAGAATGAGTTTGTGTTCCAAAGGCCTAATATCTTCTCCATTATATCTATCATGCATAGCAGCATCCTGTAGTCCCTAGTAGAGTTCTGATCTGAGAGTATGTTAATATGTTCTAGTCTAGTTGAGTTTCCTCTGTTCACAGTTTACCTATACATCAACAACAAACTGCTGAATCAGCTTTCCACTATAGAAGAGAGATGGCTGAAGACTATTTCTGACATGAAGACAATATACATAGTAGCATGTGTCAGAAACCACCTGTAAATAAGTCTATTCTTCTCTATCTCTCTGCTTTCTATTCTTTTTTTGTTCTCTCAATTGAACACCATAGATTGAATTCTTGGATACCATCTATTCTCCCCCTTTGGAAATACCAAAACATAATAGAAAGCAATATATAAAGAACTGTTCTAGCTTATTTACTCAAGTCATCCTCCTCTTGCTTGTAATACCATATCTCTATCATCTATTACATAATGGACTCCTTCCTTAGGAATAATGACTGCAATCTCTTCAGCAATAGACAGATTGTGAGTTCATTGATTATGCTGTAGATCTATATGTAGTCTAATCCTAACCTCCTATTGTTCATCTGTTAGTTTGTCTCTGATAAGCTCATATGTATAACAGTATCAACCAATATATAAATGACTGTCCAGGAGCATTGTCTAAAGATTGTCTATCACTACAGAATCCAAGTTATTGTTGTTGGCTCTCCTAATATTGAGCTACTTTACTGTATCGAGAATATAGATTTGTGTATACATTAGAGTCTAATCTATATGAAAAAGGAAAGTACTAGTGAGATAATGAACTTCTCTCTGGATCTTGAAACAATAGAGGCCTGACTGCTTAGTAACTGAGTTGTCAAAATTGACTTCTACTGAAGTCATAGTAAATGCTGTATTATACTGTTGTATATTATTGCAAAATTCTCTTGAGGAATAATCAGTCAAGTAGTTGTAAAGAATTCCAGTGAGTGGTTGGAAAGGAGGTAGTTGGATCTGTCCTTGCAAACAGCATATGCCAAATTTGGGATGACTAACCCATGAGGATCTAAGCTTCTCATAGTCAAAGTAAAGAGCATGACAGTAAGGACAAATGGTAGATAAGGTATAGGGTGAAAAACAAATAGTGGGATATTATTTACAACAACTGCTTCTTAATTCTGATAATTTATAAGTATATAAAATTTTATTATATAAAAATCAATATACCTAAATCATATCATCTTCTATATCTAACTCTTGAATATTTCTTTCTCTAACATTCTGTAATATCTAATTAGAATTTATTTATCAACAATTAGTGAAATCTATTACTTATAACTCTTAAAATATTTTCTTGCATATTCTTATCCATATTTAGATCTCCATTACCATGTTTATTCTGCTGTCCTTCATAATCAAGAGCATCTGTATCTTTATTTCTCTATTTCTCTATTATTTGATTAACTTAAACCTTTTTCATCTATCTTTGTTTCTCTACTTCTGCTGTTATGATCTGTGCTCTAGGTTCTTGAGTTGTTCTTTGTTGCTGTTCAGCAAGTTGACATCTGTGCAAATTAAGTATAGCATCCTCAAGATTTTGTAGAGCATGTGTAGAAAATATACAGATATGAGAGAATAAAAAAGTAAAAGAACAAAAAAAGAATATAGGAAATAGTAATTGAAAACAGAGAAGTTGATGAGCTAGTACTATTACTGTATATTTGTATATGTTTATTTCTCTCCTATACATCTATATTTGGGTTAAATATAAAAAGAAAAGGGTTGTAATAATTGAATTTATTTTGTTAAACTTCTTTGAAATAAGAAAGAAAAGAAAGTAATAATTTTTTTTCAAAATTTTTTTGATTTTTCCTGAATTTTAATAAATTTATTTGTATTTTTGTGGAGTTTTTGAGTAAAGCTGTGGAACTGATTACCTAAAAATTTAACTAAGCTCTATTTTTCTATCTTCTTCTTATATATCTACTAGACAAGGTTTTCATTTGAACCTTTAGCCTAACTTGAACTCTCTATTAATTCTGAGTAAAGTTAATATTGTGTTGTCTAATAGATTGCTATACTTCTTGCCTCCAATAGTCTATGTAATAGTATACAATATTGTCTGTCAGGTCACTATGCTCTCTTCTTTTAACAGTTTTAGTATTGTTTACAGTGCATTGTACTCTCTTTCTCCAACAGTTTGTCTACAATATACACAGTGAGTATGTTGTCTGTAATACATTATACTCCTTTCCTCCAATAGTTTGCAGTTCACTATACTTTTTTTTCCAATAATATATAGCAATATTGTTTACAGTCTGCTATACTCTTTTCCTTCAACAAATTCTAGTTTGCTATACTTTTTTTTTTTCAATAGCTGCCAGTAGTCTTATCTCCAGTTTGCTATATTATTTTTCTTTAACAGTTTCTAGTTTGCTATACTGTCTTCCTCCAATAACTTTTAGTAGTATTGTCTGTAATGCACTACACTTCTTTTCTTTAATAGTTTACAGTATCCTATACTTCTTTTCTTCAATACTTTCCCTAATTTTCAGCTTTTTTTCTGATTTTTTCTAATTTTTAATAAATTTATTGGATTTTTTGAGTAAAAAGAGAGATTGTGGGAATGATTAGATACATGATTTATCAGTACTATCATCCCACATATGATGTAGCATACTTACTAGATACTAGTAAATATATAGTAAAATACCTTACTTTAATATTGATTGGAACTTCTGGACTATTCATTCATTTTAACTTAAGTTTGCTCTCTTTACTAATATTAGAGTAGTTAGGGACTGTATATTAAATATTACTATATAATATTTAATTAGGTACAGAGTCACTCTAGAAGATTGGTCTAGTGTTCTAGAGGTAGTGTTGGTAAGGTCCTCTTACAGTCCTTTTTTCTCTTTTTTATTTCTAAACATCTTCTATGTCTTGCTGATACTCTTGTTATGACTTGGCAAAATGGCTAAGTCATTATTTACTTTTCTTTTATTTTATTATTTAAACTTACTATACAAAAAAAAAAGACAGAAAAGTATTATATTATATATTACATATCACATGTTGGGTGACATCACATAGTAGAGTCATATGATGAGTATGGGAAAGTAGTACATAGACTATATAGTAGGTATATAAATAAGAATTAAATAAGAACTCCATTGAGTTTTTTTTGTCAACTTAGACCAGAAGTATAGTTAAGTCATCTTAGGCTAAGTTACTACAACTCTCTTTTAAACTCTTCAATTGTTTTTTTCTATTCTTTTCTAAATATCTGATTTTGCTGTAAATCCTTTCTACCATACTAAATACTTATTTTTTCCTTTAACCTATTACTTATTTAGTATTTTCTTAATTTTCTATTTTTCTTCTCTTTCAATTATAACTGGAGCTGGTTGCTTTTTCTTTTGTTCTTTTACTTGCCCTACATATTTACATATTCTACTAATGTTTACTATTAGGTGTATTCTTACTATACTAAGTAACTTCAATTCAACTGTAATACAATTTTCTTTATTTTATAAGGGTCTACAAATCTTTCCATCAACTTCTTTGTTCTTTTTTCAATCATTTGATATTTCAAGTCCTTAGTGCTAAACATTACTAAGTTCTCTGTTTTATACTCATTAACTTTTTCTCTTTTTCTGTCTGCATACTTTTTTATTTTCTTCTGTACCTTTTCCAGTACTGCTTTTGCTTTCTATATTTTCTTTATTTTAGTCATAAACTTCTCTGTTCTCTTATATTTTCCTTTTCTCCTTACTTTAAACTCCATCTTCAGATCTTGTTTATAGTTTGTCTTAAAGAACAATATCTTTGTACTTGAATATGTTTTATTGTTGTAGGTAAGCTCAGTTGTTCCCAACAAATCTAGTTACTGCTCTTGTCTATGGTTCATAAATATTCTCAAGTATTGCTCAAGTTCTTGGTTGACCCTTTCTGTTTGTCTATCTATCTAAAAGTGAAATATTGTTAACATCTTACTCTTAATTCCCAATATCTTATTTGATTCTTTTATCAATCCTGTCATGAATTGGAGTTTTCTATCTGAAATGATACTTTTAGATAATCTATGTAGTTTCTATACATTATCTCTAAACAGTCTGACTAGCCCTTTTACCAATGCTTTCTCTGTAGTAGGAATAAAATAAACCATCTTTGTTAATCTATCTACTACCACTAAGATTGAGTTATATTCCTGTACTAATGGTAGTTTTATAATTAAAGTCTGTTGATATATGACTGCAGAGCATTTCTGGTATCAAATTGGGTATCAATTTGTCTACTGATTGTTTTGTGTGGTTTTTATTTTTTTGGCAGAAATTGCACTCCTCTAGAACTATTCAAATAAGGCCTAATGGCCTTTTTATTTTTTGGTATATAAAGATGCTACCAACACTCAAATTACTGCTGGATGGTATCCAGCTACTTCTCTTAATCTTTTTTACTTGAAAAGTACTATTTTATATCTAGACATCTAGAGAACTTTTTTTTCTGTCTTTTTTATCAAGGTAGTAATCATAAACCCCTCTAGTTCTTCTATACCAAAGGTAGTAGCTAGCTTTCTTTTTTTGACAAGTTAGCTACATTGTATACTAGAGCAACTTGAGCCATTTTCAACTATGCTTCTATTAGAGAGTTTAGATAGTATTTTTTCTCTACAGAATGTATCTAGTATCTGTGCATCCATTGTTAGATAGAAATATATTAATATATCTTTACCAACTGTTGTCAGTTTGCTTATGGTTCCTTGACTGATCTATTACCATTGGTTAAGGACTTTATTAAGTTCCAAAAAAAACATCCCAGTATATTTACCTTTGCTTTCCAGAATTGTTTGCCTCTTGAGCCTCCATAAGCATCTTTTTAATTTTTTTTTCTGTTTGTAAATAGTTTCTCAGTCTCATCTTTTTCAGTTCTATTTAGTGTCTCCTACCAGTGATAGAACATATTATGAGACAGTTTCTAAAAAAGAAACTATTTCCTATATATTTATTAATCTAATGGAAAATACCCAGGAATATAACATGGGAAAGATATAAATAGCATAGGAAGAATTATATAAAATATATATAGTTATTAGTAAAGGTCATGTAATTGTGGAAGATAAGTGTACAGACCAACAGATATTTGTATAAGTATCTAGGAAAATCTAACAAAGAACTTTATTAAGTTTTTTTTGAACAACTATCTTGGTTGAGCTCTAAGTCCTTATAACTGTACACTAACAGAACAATTATGATCTCTGAGGCTTATGTAGGCTACTTGTTGTAGATAGTTTACTACAAACTATAATTAAGTACTGTATTATAAACTTTTGAACAAAAAAAAAAGTATATTAAATATTACTTTTTATACAAAATTTACTTGGAGTGTAACACTATTACCAGTATTGGCCAAAAAAGAAAAATCAACTTTATTCTGACAGGTATAGAAAATACATTATCTATATGCCTAACAAGTGCTTTCTTTTATATCTTCTTTTTTTCTTTGGCGACTTGGTTTGATTTTGTTGATACTCTAATAGTAGATTTTGACACTATACAATGTAATCATATAGTTTATCTTTTTATAAATGCTGTACTGATAAAAGGTATATAATTACTACTATAACTAAACTTTTATAATAACAGCTATATTCAAAGTTGATGGTACTATAGTTATCAATCT
>Ga0153936_100618_pt1 | contig 10235 bp, 10 predicted proteins | sample TSNJ020MetaG_FD_102272 | JGI IMG/M metagenome (GOLD analysis project Ga0153936, IMG submission 102272) | Attine ant fungus gardens microbial communities from New Jersey, USA - TSNJ020 MetaG | ecosystem: Host-associated > Fungi > Mycelium > Unclassified | place: USA: New Jersey, Wharton State... | reverse complement strand
CATGTTTTATCTTGTACTCCCCACGTTTGCTTGATCTCAGACACTGCGACTAGGAAGATAAGAAAACAAATGAGACATAATAGAATGGATCATGCACAGTCCAGTTACTAAAATAAACACAAGGCCCATGTTTTGAAAGACTCAGATTCTTCTTTCAAAACCATCTTCTTGTTCTTCTATTGTTCTTCTATCCGGAAAAGTGAATCTATAAATACCATCAAGTCAGGAATTTGATTAAGTTGTCAGTACCCGGTCGTTCCAATAATTACGACGATCGTCAAACGAAAGATCAGGGTAGTAACTAATAAGCGAAGACCTCCCCTATACGCACCCTTCTTCCCAGTCTCATATCAAGGATGGAGGGATTAATTGATTCATGGGCGAAACATCATAAATTGAGTCTACGAAGTAGTCAGACTGGTGAACGAAGAAGAGATTATTTTTAAGTTGTAATGCGCTGTTGTCGTAGCTCAGGTTGAGGTCGAGATAATCGCCCCTCCCCCACCCACAACCTCCTAATCCCCTTAATATAGTGGCACTGTACCCCGCGGATTAACATGAGAATAGGGGTGCATTATTGTGGACGAATTTTTCTTGAAAACCAAGGCGGGGGCAACCTTAGACAATTCTCCGGCTTGAGCGTCCAATGATCATTTGTCAAAGTCTAAGTGTGCTTGACGTGTCTCCACTAAGTGCGCGGCGGCCATGGAAGTAGGAACGTGCGGGGATGATCGTCCCGCAGAGGGTATATGGACGAACCAGGTCGTCCCGTGAGATGATTGGCCGGTGCGGAAGATGCCGGTGGTCCAATCACCGCGGGAACACGAGACCAATGGGAGGGGAGCAACCGCGGGACCCTCGGTAAGGTTAGAGCCGGGAGACCGGGACGGGAAAAGGGGTGGGTCAAAGGTGGGGAAAGCGAGCCAGTTCGGTAGGAGATCTGAAATCTGAGATGCCGTTGAGATCGCTGTGACATAGATTGGGTGTGACCTGTGTGACGATTGAGTATAAGAAGGGCAAGATGGTGGGCGAAATGATTTCCGACAATGGATCTCGACGCGGTGTGGTGTCCCGTCTGCAGCAGGCTCGTTGAGCCCAAGCGCACAATCGTCCCAATCAAGCCTTCACGCAAACAACCTCCTCGCTCCCGTGGCGGTCTCGCCCAGGGCACAGGACGCATCAGACCCTCCCCCGCAAGTCGATTCAAGGTCATCATCGATCCCGGCCCTTTGCCTCTTTACTGCTCCGACGAATGCCGACGACTCGACGACAAGCTGTCCTCTGTCACCTCAGACGATAAACTTTCCTCATCCGCTACCTCGGATTCCTCGGACTCTTCCACCGCGACCGCGACGACGGCAACCACAGAAGATTCTTCGTTGCCGCCGGCGTCCCCACCGCCGTCCGAATACGCATCACCGTCTGTCGCTGTTCTCGCTAAACTTTACCACTTTCCTCCTCCTCCTCCGCCACCACCGCCTTCCTACGATGATTCCGAGCCCCGCCACGTCCCTCTTGCCGATAACGGTATCATCATGGTCGGCCGCTACCTCCAAAACCTCGTCTCCAAACCTTCAAAGCCCCAGTCTGGCCCTCATCGTGCTCCTCCAGGCCCTCCCAAGACTATTCCAGGTTGGAACGACGGCAGCCACGCATGGAGGTCCTGCCTATATAACCTCTCTGTTTCTCCTCCCGTCCCCCAATTGAAGAAAAACACAAAGACCAAAGTCAGCTCTCGACTCGGTGATGCCTCCATGCCTCTCCGCACAAAACCCACTTCTCCCCCCGACCAAAACTCTATCATGCTCGAAAAGTATGCAGAATCTCTTGGTCGTCCACAAGGGACCATCTCCCCTTCCGCAGATGCCACCGTCGTCAGGCGCGAGAGGCCCCTCCTTCCACCGGGTGCTGAGGGAAAACTCCTCGTCCCCGATGTCAAGCTCAAAGTTCGCACTGGATCTAGTATTCCTGACGACTCTGTCGCCACCAAACCCGTCAGCCCTCCCCGACGCCCTGCCCCAGAGTGTGAGTGTCTCTTGCACCATCGTATCTCCACATCCATTGACTTTTTCCTAGCTCGTTCCTGGTCCTATGATAATCTGAAGACTTATGACCTCATGCCTATGCCTTCCACAAAGGAGAAGCGCACTCAAATTTCCATCGTTGATGGCAAAGAGGTTCGAGTTGAATACGAGGTCGACACCCCCCAACCCCTCAAACGCTTGTTCTTGTTTCCCTCTCCCGTCAGGACCCAGTAATCGTCATTTGGCTCTACTTCATTTACTGCGATCTCTTAACGACTTCGCCATTCATCAACTACTATAATTTCCGATGACCACTTATTATGATACCCTTGCTTATTCTTATCTTCGTATTGCACCTCTCCGTGTCAGCTATTCTTCTTCCTCCACCATTTGCGTTCTATGGGCCCTACTTCTCATACCAGACGCTGCCTCATCTTGTCAGCAGTCTTAACAAAATTGTACCATTGCTTGTACGATATTCTACGTGTATATTTGTAAAATTATTCAGACTTTTGGTAGCATACATGGTGGTCCCTGAACGTTTCACATAATCTTTGGTCTCCTATTATTTTCAATACTTTGTATGGCTTTGGGGTTTATGAATGCCAACAATTTGAATTCTATGCCAAGTGTGACTACTCGCGGGCCAAGCCCAAAATCCTCCAGGGTTCGATTGAATCGCACCTACAATAATAAGCTTGCAAAATGCGCGTGTACGTACGTAGGTAGATGTCTGCTATAATCAAGGAATGGACATGACACGATATCAGCCTCCCCGGGAAGTATGAACCCCAAATTTTCGTTCGAGCTTAGTCGTGGCACCATTACATACATACACATGTTCTACTGTGATATATTTATACCTCGTTACAGCGGCCGAAGTTTCACCGAAGCCAACTTCATTTTTGATTGGCTGGCGAATAATGGCTGACTCCCCGGTGGTTGACATTACTCTATGTTTGAGACTGAAAAAAAAATTCATAAAACGTCTACAGCAAGCGAGAAATAGCAACAAGCGTACACCTCAAAAACATACGAAAGGGGAGCTTTACGCTGTTCCGACCACCGACGATATAGGGTCAATACAAATAACATTTACTAGACCGCTGTATAAGAAACTAGTTATGTATAACGTATACCTGAACGGGTTTGGGTAAAAGAATTTTTGATACGCCGCTGAACCAGTGGTTTCCGTTTTGTGCTCCGCTCCGTCTCTATTTTTACGGTAGCGGTAGCTTGATGAACGAGAAAGAGAGAGAGGGTGGGGATGGAACTAGCTTGTAATGCTTTCCTTCCCCTCACATTTCGAGAAGACTGACTGCTCGGGTAACTACACGGAAGTCTGTTTCCATCCCGTCTTTTGTCCTGGATACAGGAAAAAGAGTTTAGAATGGAGCGATATCAGAGACCCCATATTTAGGACCAAACCTAACCTGCACAGTAGACGGGCCGAATCAATTTTTTTTTTGAGTTCAAACCAACTTGCCTCAAATCCGTATTTTCCCGGGTTGGTCTTTTTTCCCCTCACCTTTTCTCTCCGAGGGAAGGGTGAGAAACAAGCGCAGCCCAACCCATGAGGGGATGGATATGGATACTTGTTATTGTAGATCGGCTACACCCGGAAATTCCACGCTCATTAATTTCTTATATACCCTTTTTTTGTCATCGAACGTTCGTTCTTTTGCTTCTTTCCTCCTCCCGAGTTTTTTTTTATGTGTGTCCACACATTTCCGGAAAGCTTCATTCCGTACTTAAACTTTTTGAAAATGTACGAAATCAACGAAAACGAACCGCCGGAGGCTGCTGTTATCTTTGATCAAATTTACTCAAACGTGTGGACAGCTAGCATCGAATCAGAAGCTTCGAACAGAGATACATACCCTTCAAAAAAATAGACTTCATCATGGAAAAAAAGGGAGGGAAAAACTACGGGCTAAGAAACTGGATGTATCGTTCCATTGGCAAGCTTAGGACTGTCTTCATGTTTGGAATGTAACCCCTTTGAAGAAATGCATTCATCCATATGCTTCAAAAAAAACAACCCTTGGCCCAGGCTGATGATTTTAAAAAAAACACATTCCTTCCCCTTTTGAGAAGGTGAACGTAAGGTCAGAAACTCCACACCAATGCCGATATACGTACATACATAGTGGCCTTCTCCCCGGTGACTTCGCTTATGGACCATGTGTTTTTTTTGGAGGGCCGATTTCAGTTATCCGCTTTCGTTCAATAACGAGACAGTGATACACAGGGACAACCCCCCGGTGGTTCTGGGAGGAGGAACACGAGACCTTCATAGTGCCGGCAGAGGTTCAGCCTGATATTATCTCCAAAGGGATTGACAGGTCCGGTGATGCATAGCTTTTTCGGCAAATAAACGGAAGAGAAGAAAGGGGCCGGCATGCCCATCAAAATCTGTCTCTCTCTGTCCCTCCACCTCTCTCTCGACGATTGTGCTCATGTCGCCAATAGGCCACGAGTGTAATTACAATAGTCGGGAATTGCGGGACGGAAAGAAGGACGTTTAATTTGGCCTTTGTTACATATTTGAACAGATATCTATCCAAATCAGAGTTATACTTTGTTGTGTCCTAACTGGCTAGTTCCGAGTAAAAAATAGTTCACAATCAATAGGAACTTGTTATCAATGTCAGTATCCTACTTGATCTCTTTTGATGGCAATTCGTTACTTGAGTCATGAGTGGGCCATCTCTCATGAATGTCTTATCTAGAAACTCATGCAATAAGAGATACTCATGATAAGGTCTATTCCAAAGTCCAATTCTCATCATCGAACGTGCAGAATCCAGTTGACTAGTCTGGATTTGAGGGTCCTCCCCGAGATCTCGTTGCCATCATCGAAACGGGGGTGGGGTGGTGAGATGCGATTGTAAGGCAATAAGTAGGTGATTGATCCTTGGTTTGTTTTGATGACTTGATATTTTTTCCCCCCATAGGACGCTCTATACCTCATTGTTCAGAATCAACGCAGGGAACATTCCGGCGTCAGATCTGACAAACACGTAAAAGGGAGGTCAGATTCATCATCATGATTGCGATAATTGAACTGCGATACGTAGACCCAGCAAACCCACAGAAAACTTGGTGTTTCCCGCTCAATGTTCATTGGCAGGTTGTGGAAGGATGAGTCAAACGCTTTCTTCATGACACGTTCGAAATGAACAGAAACAAGCTCGTGATTGTTGGGTTCCCTTGCCGCAAAAATGCAATGGATGGGCTAGAATACGCCTATTAGATGGCGTGATCGTCCGCTCATGATCCGCTCTCGTTGATTACTCGTGTCTCTGGAACGGTAAATGTTATCCGTGGATAAGATTTTCATTAATCTAAAGTGAAGTTCACCGCGCGTTTTTGTTCACATGGAGAAAGTATGGTTCATTCCATTTACATCGCTCATCGACCTCAAGTCAAACTGGTTTAATTGCTTCGAGAGGACTAGTCTACGGCCATATGAACACCGCAACTTGAAGAAGTCAGCACAGGCAGCCAATTGTAAGCCACGTCCGAGAAGCTTCTACAATCTCCAGTATGTTGATTGATGCATTGCTTCGGAAAGAATAGTCCGTTGCATCCTAGTACAACGGAACAGACCCCCCGCTTTTTTCGATGTAGCGATCATCGGACAGCATATTGTATTGCAATTGCTATTGCAGTGCTGTGGAGGGAAAAACCTGTGTAGATCACATGAGTCTGGGATTTGGCACTGGAGCCCACATGAGCCTTTGCGTGTATGTAAAGAACCTATGGCTGATTCATGAATGCTGTGAGGCTAAGCCATCCATTTCCATCCTACTCGGAACTCCTGACATGATTTATGAAATTCAAGCGATTGCTAAGGCCTCATTACTTGTGCCTGGGAGATATCCAAGTAACACATTGTTTTCATTGCTATTTCCCTGCTTCACACCTGCAAGTTTGAGGATTCATAAAAATAGAATCATTAAGTCGGCATTTTTGGAGTTCAGAATATCGTGAGTTTAGAAGACATGGGCGCATGTTCGAGCAACGAAAGTATAATTGCTATCCGATGAAAATTTTCATGCCTCAAAATCCGCTTTGAGCAAATCATCGATTGTCTATCGATAAATCGAGTCAGAGAGGCATTTTTAACACCCCCAATGACTGGTCTAGCCTACTTGGAAGTTCAGGTTGTTTTGTTCTCAGAGCGGATATTTTATCTAGGGATCAATGATCGGTGTGATGTAGTAGCTCTTGAACCATGTAAGCAAACAAGTCTTGTGACACACATATATCTGCTCAGTTTGGGATAACCCTGGTGCTGTTGTCTGTTCGCAAAAGGAGGAACATGTTAGTACACTTGTTCGGCCCTTGACGTGACAACAACAAACGTCTCTTGTCTATCAAGTGGCTCTGTTGAAATGGAACAAGTGTTACTTATGACTAATGTTCTCGGGAAGCCCATGTGTTGTTGGCGCGTGGTTCGTTTACTCCACACTGCATAAACACGGCATTGATCCACAATATGGCAGGCTCACTTTTGGATATTAACACACTAGAAGCTCTACTTTTAATTTCCATTTTTCAACCGCGGGACGCCAGAAGAGATGCGGGGAAAGTTCGTGATCACAATTGAGGGGGAAAGACACGTGGATGGCTTTTTTGTTCTCAGTCATGAATATCTACAAACCTTTTGAGGTCAAGAGACATACACCGTGAGCTAACTTTGAAGCAATCCCTCAGTTGACGCGTGCTGGTCGGTTTCAAGCCCACGTGGTTCATGTTTTGCTACTTGCGTTTCTACTGCGGCCGCTCCATTGAGAACACGTAGCAGGATCAAAAACGGATACATCAACTAGCATAGGATTAAATCGTGGACTTGGGACTGTTCACTCGAAGTAACCCAATTCGACTGACATGCTTTCTGGGGAAGATAGAGCTACAGAATGTCTTGAACGCTATGGGCTCCGACAAACCTTTGTTCGGTTGGTTCTGATTGGCCGCACTAACTAATGTATCACTGAAGTAGAATAGACCACCATCAATTAGTCATTTCCTTGACTTGAACAGTACCATTTGAAGGATTCACAATAGAGACATTCCTACCCATATAAGGGTGTCGTGGAGGGGGCATGATTACTACCGAATGAACGATGCGAGTTTAGCATCATCGGGCCGGACCTCTGTGAAAAAGGACCAGACGCTCTGCTCGTTACAAAACTGCATGTCGCGGAATAAAAAGGACCATCGTATTGTTCACATGTCATGTGTGATTATGCCGACCGAGTTGGTTGGCTCTCTCAATTCGCAATGCTTTCCCACTTTCGCTATAGCGTCTTAATATTTGACTGTTAAGTAAACGGGAAATTCACCTAGGGGTATACAAGCTTAAGCAAAATCAGAGCGCGGGATGGGGGTCGGGAATTGTGAACTTTGAAAGTATAAATAAAAGCCTCCAGTAACGGTTAAACCCGATACAACTAGCGAAATGCTCCTCCCCAGCTGACCTAGCCATCTGACTCGTGTAAAAAGAGACTATCCTGGTTGAGATTAGACATTGCTCCAGGAAAGTGATGGTGAGAATAGTGTAGAGAATAGTTTCAACAAGTACACTCGGTTGGAAGCATGACGCTCCCTGGGCTAGCTCATATTTTGGAAATGTTTGAAGAATCTGCCAGGCAAGTAGCATCGTCCAAACTGCTGCCTTGACATTGATCCATTCCAGTCCAATATGACTCAACTAATGAAGGCGTCAACAGATGGGCAGAAGCAATCCTAGTAATGATCCATTTCCCATTTGAGGGGCTTTGTTCATTTGGAGACAATTAAAGCTTGAACCCAATTTGTCCAGACTCGGTTTTCATATACTTAACTGGAATACAAGCTATTTCCAGTCAAAGTCTTTCGGTGTATTCTCGGGATGTCTTACACATAATATTATGAGTCAAGTAGAGTCCTTTATTGAGACATGAATCAGGGTTGAAGCGAGAACTAGATCTTGTGACACGGGCCGGATTATTGGAAGCCAAATTTGGCAGTCGAACCAGTTCAAGTCATCGGTTGTATCAAGGGGTACCTTGATGCAACAACATCCGTTTCGACGAATGGTATCTCCTGTACCTAAGTATGCTGTGGAAAATGTCCCTAAAATTTCCCCGTGCTCCATCAGGAGTCAAACAGGGGAATCTTGTTATGCCTGATTACGGCGACGTAGGAGGATCCGTGATGATATGCCAAAACACTCGGTCAAACGTGGAGTTTCGCGTCAAGGACTCTTCGTGGGGAGTGCTCAGTATCGACAAACTCATATCTTGACTTCTATGCTCTTGTCCGCCACAATTGCACTTTTCTCGTGACAAGGGCCTGCTTATCTCCTGGTAACGAACGGATCTCTTCCCCATTTCTTCACCGTGCGCTGTCGATTCTTTGAGTCCTCCAGAATTCTCCAGAATTAGTAAAGTGACAGTTAATTTGTTTTCGTGTGGGCCAGTCATTTTTATCGAATCGAGCATGTTCACTTTTCTACTCAGCAAATTTCGGTCTCTCAAATACAGGTGATATTCCACCATCCAACATAACACCCGAAGATGGCTGCCGTGATTTCTGCGTGACATGGCCATTTGTACGTCATGAAGCTACCTGCTGATTTCCATGGTCCGTAATGCAGCTCATATCGGCTATTCTGTAATCACAAGTTTCAATCGCATCATAGAGTCCCCCTAGCTTATGGATGATCCTCAGTAGCGCATCACTGGATGTTGATCCCTAGAGAGTCTCCCCTCTTCCTGTCAATGGGCTTGGTTCAGTTTTCTTCTCAGTCTGGGGATGCCTTCCATTGACATTTATCAGTGCCCCTTCGCGTGAGTGGTCCCCAGACAAAAACTGACTTTTGACTACCAGCCCTGGTCACTTCTCTTCATCCAAGCTTAATGGACATGATGATACTTAGTGTCCTTCCGATTCCGAAAATTGCATGCCTAAGTCGTGCTTACTTCCGGGGTTTAAGCCTGTTATTTGTATGTCCTTGAACTTGATGTGGCTCGATATGGCCGAGGAGTTGTAATTCTCCAAGACTCAAACCTTTGTCAGGAGTTTTGCCGTTACGGCTGACTGAACGACGAAGTTTCACCGCTGCTTCTAGTGTTAAGTATCAAGGATTTGGAATTCCCGGGTTTCTGCCAATGTTACAAGAAAGATCTGAGAACAGTAATTCCGTCAATCGAATCGTATCTTTGCATTGAGTACATCCCAGACCTTTATTAAATTATCACCTAGCCTTGCGAGAAACTCCATTATTCCTCGGTGAGAATTCTCCCTTGTACAGGCATTGACACATATGATTACATTTAGCTTCGTTTCGACTTCCCACACACGGTAATTCCGCTTGTTGAATAGTCCTCGTTCCGTGGGTGTCTCGTTAGCCTGGAAGAATTGAATGCCTAATTGTATGCCCGTTGGTCACCTGTCGAGCTAACAACCTTCGGGTTATTTCGGAGATTAATGTTCTTTCGAATAAGCTGCGGGTATACGAATTTGCTTGGCTCAGGTGAACGGGTACTATTGAAGGCATTGCCCCTCGCTTTACTATTGAGAATCACGCTGGCTGCTTACGCTCCTGTGGATTCGACGCCAGCAAACATGCAGCCAGGCTTGGGAAACTTTCCAAATACAACAAATGATATTAGTACGTAACTGCAGAGTGCCTTGGAGAGCCCTCAAAACCCAGTTGCTGGATGCAACTTTACAAAAGAAGGGGTTATCGTGATCTCAGCGGTAGCAAAAGTATGCAGAGTAGTGAATACACACGGAGTCTATCAATGATGGAGAAGTAGATCAACAGAAGATCAGGTTCGATCAATTTTTTGGGGGGTTTATAGCTGACCGGTTGAGTAGATTATCCAGCGGGTGAAACAGTTCTTGTATTGAGCAGCGGCCGAGTATCAGAGGACTTTGGCCAATCTCTTTGACTGGGATCGTTCAATCTCACTACAGTGTGAAGTGCCTTCACGAAGTGTTATACAAGTCCGTGGTTTGTTTTCTACGCTACATGGACCTGAACATGATATTAGGGAACACGATAGCTTGTCTACTTCAGCAGTCCCATAGCTTTCTAGCACGTCGATAATTTACGATGCCTAAGGGCCGGCTTACTGTCATGTGATGTAACCGCTATCTCGTCTCCGCACTGACATCAGCGTTGGGAAAGCGAGATGAGGTTCAGGTTCAGTCATT
>Ga0153936_100614_pt1 | contig 10267 bp, 10 predicted proteins | sample TSNJ020MetaG_FD_102272 | JGI IMG/M metagenome (GOLD analysis project Ga0153936, IMG submission 102272) | Attine ant fungus gardens microbial communities from New Jersey, USA - TSNJ020 MetaG | ecosystem: Host-associated > Fungi > Mycelium > Unclassified | place: USA: New Jersey, Wharton State... | reverse complement strand
TGGGCTGCTAATCCAGCCGGGAAATGCCCTTTACATACGGAATGCAAAACACACTTCCCAGTGGATGAGTAAGCGATTCTTTATCCCGAATCGCAGGGAATATCAGCGTTTAGTGACGGGCTGTTATTTATACAGCTCAGCAGTCACATGGCGGTGATCGCCATCATAGGCTTCGATAATACGGTAAGAAGATGCCCCGTTCTGTTCTGCTTTTTGATTCAGCATTTGGCGCATATCCATTGGTGAGCTGCTAATCCCGCTAACGGAAACGACGGTGATTGGCTCAAGGTTTTCCGCCTGCTGGGCATTAACCTGGGTGGCTGCAGAAGCACCAAAAGAGAGTAAAGACAGGACGCCAGCGGCCATAATAGTTGATTTAATGTTCATATCTCATCCTTATTAATTAACTTAATTCTGTGATTTAGGTCACAGGAATACTATACACTAATTTCCATGGTAATTAATAGGAAGCTAATAGTAATTTAAGAAATTTATGGATTATGAATGTTAATTCTTAGTACACATCATTCTAAAAAAAAGCATTAATACATTAATAAATTAAATTAATGTTAATAATCAGTTGGTTGAGAATTTGTTTTGTTAGCGGGGGAAATCGGATTGTTCACGACGTCGGGTGAAGCGGGCACCGTCAGAGTCAGAGGGCAGATTGTTGCGTGGTCAGCGAGGGGGCTAAACCGCCAGCGTAGATGGCGGTCCCGGCGTGAGTTTTACAGCTCCTGTTCGAATAAAACCAAAATGGCTTCGTAGAGCTCTTTAACGGTAAAGCTACTGGTGGGGGTGGTGAAAATCGTATCATCCCCGGCAATTGTGCCTAAAATTCCCTCGGACTTACCGAGTGAGTCGAGCAGGCGGGCAATCAGCTGGGCGGCACCCGGGCTGGTATGAATCACCACCACTGCGCTGTTATAGTCAATATCCAGCACCAGGTTCTTCAGTGGGCTGGATGTGGTTGGCACCCCAAGTTCCGCAGGCAGGCAGTAAACCATCTCCATTTTTGCATTACGCGTGCGCACGGCGCCGAACTTAGTCAGCATGCGGGAGACTTTAGACTGGTTAATGTTTTCGAAACCGTCATTCTGTAAGGCCAGGACTATCTCGCCCTGCGAACTGAATTTCTCTTCTTTCAGTAATGCCTTAAAAGCTTTGACTAATTCTTCTTGTTTAGAAGGAGTACGCATTATGCACCTGTCAGGAGCGACTAAAATTATTATTCCATTAAAGTGAATTTTTATTCAAATGTCGAGCAAAAAACACGCTGAAATAATATTATGAAAACGATAGATTTTATCAGAATTTGTTATCGGTGAACATGCCTGGCTCACGACTCCGTAATAAGCCTTCAAGTAAATTAAATGTTATCAAATTGATGTTGTTTTGAGGGCGACAGGCGAGTAATGTAACCGCCGTTGATGTAAACCACATCAGGTCGTGACCTGGCGTTCTGGCATTGTTCCACCTGGCGAGTAAATGCAGTGAAGCGTGGTCGGGAATTGCAACGTATCGCAATCTTGCAGCGCAAGAATTGTACTTACCTAAACTCAGGATTATGGCGCCATCGCATGGAGTTACGGCACGATTTTGCTAACCATAATAAGGAGTTTTAGGATGAAAGTTGCAGTCCTCGGCGCAGCAGGTGGTATTGGCCAAGCGCTTGCCCTTCTACTCAAGACCCAACTACCTTCAGGTTCAGAACTCTCTCTGTATGACATTGCCCCGGTAACGCCAGGGGTTGCTGTCGATTTAAGCCATATCCCTACTAATGTTAAAATCCAGGGCTTCTCTGGTGAAGATGCTACCCCTGCTCTGGTGGGTGCCGACGTGGTACTTATCTCCGCAGGTGTTGCCCGTAAGCCTGGAATGGATCGTTCCGATCTGTTCAATGTCAACGCCGGTATCGTTAGAAACCTGATTCAGCAAGTGGCAGCCACCTGCCCGAAAGCCTGCATTGGTATCATCACTAACCCAGTGAATACCACCGTGGCTATCGCCGCTGAGGTTCTGAAGAAAGCGGGCGTATATGACAAGAACAAACTGTTTGGTGTCACTACCCTGGACATCATCCGTTCTAATACTTTTGTTGCTGAGCTGAAAGGTAAGCAACCGACTGAAATTGAAGTCCCGGTTATTGGTGGCCACTCTGGCGTAACCATTTTACCGTTACTGTCTCAAATCCCAGGCGTGAGCTTTACTGACCAGGAAGTGGCTGAGCTGACTAAACGTATCCAGAATGCCGGTACTGAAGTGGTTGAAGCTAAAGCCGGTGGCGGTTCTGCTACGCTGTCTATGGGCCAGGCTGCTGCCCGTTTTGGCCTGTCACTAGTGCGTGCCCTGCAGGGCGAAAGCAACGTGGTGGAATGTGCTTATGTAGAGGGTGACGGCGAATATGCCCGTTTCTTCTCTCAGCCATTGCTGCTGGGCAAAGAGGGCATCGTTGAGCGTAAGTCTATCGGTACTCTGAGCGCCTTTGAACACAAAGCGCTGACCGATATGCTCGAGACGCTGAAAAAAGATATTCAGCTGGGCGAAGAGTTCGTTAAGTAAGCGACTTATTTGAATGGGAAGTCATGGCCCATTTAAACGTAAAGAGGGGAAAGTCGAAGACTTTCCCCTGCCATCTGAAAAAGTGTATTAGCCTGCGCCTGGCGCAGTCTCAGCCTTTAAGCCCGTTTTGCCTCTGTCTGCCCCGGGCGTGACTCCTGGTTCTCTCCCCCGGCTGTCAGTATTTCAGCTTTAATCTCCTGGCTGGTCGCTACCCGTGCAAAATCAGCACGCAACAGCGCCATGGTCACCTCAAAAATGGTTTTAGCATCCTGTCCGGCGTCCGCCAGGCCGAAACTGATCACCGCATCGCTAACTACCGTCATCTCAAGCCCTAAATCGGCCCCGGCTCTGACCGTCGAATTGACACAAAACCCGGCTACCGCGCCCATCACCACGCATTCGCTAATCTGCTGACGGGCCAGATAATCCTGTAGCCCGGTTGAGCTAAAAGACGATGAGGTATGCTTGATAAACACCGCTTCAGACGGCTTTTCTGCAAAATCGGCAATGACCTGCGACAGGGGGGAGTCCGGGTGTAGTAACGAGCCCTCTGCCGGTGAATGGTGACGAATATGAATCACCGGCTGGGCATTGTCGCGGAATGTCCTGAGCAGGGCCGTCATATTCGTCATCGCGTTATGCGGGTAGTGATCGATGCCTTTATTGATTCTGGCAACCACATACTGCTGCATATCAATTATCAGTAATGCTTTGGACATGCTTATTTAACCTCAGGCTGGTATCAACAGAGCCTGGCCCTCCGGCCAGCGCGACCGAATAGCGGGGACTCACTATATTCGCCACACCGGGTGATAGCAGGCCCGCTGGCGCACTATCACCGGTCTGTCTTGTGCAGCCAGATACCGGTCGCTGGTTCAGGCTAATTGACCGACGGGTATTCCTGGATGGTGACCTGTAGCGTCAGCTTTTTGTCTTCACGCATCACCTCAACCGGGATAACCGAGCCGGGGCGTATTTCAGCGACCTGATCCATTGTCTCCAGCGCGGAGATGGCCGGTTTATTATTCACTGACAGAATAACGTCATTGACCTGAATACCTGCGGCGGCGGCAGGTCCGCCCGGCGAGACTTCATTGACTACAATACCCTGTAATTGATCAATACCGGCTGCCGGACCATGCTGTGGCGTCATATCGCGTCCGCCAATGCCGATATAACCGCGGATCACCCGGCCATCACGAATGAGTTTATCCATGATTTTGGTTGAAAGGGCGGTGGGAATGGCAAAGCCAATGCCTTCCGGGGTTTCACCATCATTACTTTTATCGAAAGACAGGGTATTAATGCCCATCAGCTCACCTAATGAGTTGACCAGGGCTCCGCCGGAGTTACCCCGGTTAATTGAGGCATCGGTTTGTAGAAATGATTGTCGCCCTGAAGGGCTAAGGCCAATGCGTCCGGTGGCACTAATGATGCCCTGAGTCACCGTTTGACCGAGGTTATAGGGATTACCAATGGCCATAACGACATCCCCAATATGCGGCTGACGCTTAACATTAATAGGAATGACCGGAAGATTGGTAGCATTGACTTTCAGTACGGCAAGGTCTGTCAGGCTATCGGAGCCGACCAGTAGCGCTTCAAAGATACGGCCATCCTGCAGCGCAACGATAATTTGGTCGGCATTATTAATGACATGCTTATTGGTGAGAATATAGCCACGTCCATCCATGATAACCCCTGAGCCCAGGGTATTTATCTGTAATTGATGCTGGCTATTATTGCCGGCGCTACGGTTATAAACATTGACAACCGCCGGGGCAGCACGACGCACCGCAGAGTTAAAACTCATCGGTGTTTCATCTGCACTATCAATTTTTGAGTGGCTTAGGGGGGCTATCGCAACACGTAATGACGGGACCAGATACAATAACAGACCCGCGACCACGATACCTATCACCACCGAACGTAATATCTTCACAAGCATGGGGTTAAATTAATCACTGGAAACTGGATGCAGAATAGCATGAGTTGCACGGACAGCGAACATGTCGTGTCCGTTCTTTCATGGCCGGGGCGCTTGCTGGCTTATTGGGCTAACAGATAGAGGCTGGTGTCCCCGCGTAACACACGCAGAGCGACGATAGCCGGCTTGCCCTCAAGCACTTTGGTCATCTCCGCCAGGCTTTGTACGTTGTCCCGGTTTATACCGGTAATGACATCGTCTTTCTGCAGGCCGATTCGTGCCGCCGGAGAGCTTTTCTCAACCTCACTGAGGATCACCCCCTGAGTCCCATCTTTGGCCTGGCCGTTGTTGAATGTCGCCCCGCGCAGGGTGGGTAACAAGGTAGAAATATCAACGGCTGGCGTGACGGTTTTATCGAGCGTGACATTAAGTGTTAATGGCTTACCGTCGCGAATCAGGCCAAGCCGCACCACCGCCCCGGGTTCCGTCGTGGCGATTTTACTGCGCAGTTCGGCAAAGCTGGTAATGGGTTTATTGTTCAGCTCAGTGATAACATCACCCGCCTTCACCCCGGCCCTGGCAGAGCCTGAGTCCGCAAGCACTTCATTAACGAAAGCCCCGCGCTGGGTCGTCAGGTTAAAGGCTTTAGCGATATCAGCATTCAGCTCTGTGCCTTTAATACCGAGCAGGCCGCGTCTGACCTCGCCATAGGCAATAAACTGCTTAGCCAGCGTTTGAGCCATATTACTGGGGATAGCAAAGCCGATACCGACATTGCCACCGCCCGGTGCAAGAATCGCGGTATTGATACCAATCAGTTCGCCGTCAAGATTGAGCAACGCCCCGCCGGAGTTCCCCTGGTTAATCGCCGCATCGGTCTGAATAAAGTTTTCTAAACCTTCCATATTAAGACCGCTGCGTCCGAGGGCTGAAACAATGCCTGAAGTGGCCGTCTGCCCCAGACCGAAGGGATTACCCACGGCAATGGTAAAATCACCCACCCGCAGATTATCCGAGTCGGCAATTTTAATGGCGGTCAGATTTTTGGCATCCTGCAGTTGCAGCAGGGCAATATCGCTTTGCTTATCGCTGCCGACGGTTTTGGCGTCAAACTCCCGGCCGTCGTTAAGTCTGACTTTAATGGTATCTGCCTGATTAATGACATGGTTATTAGTCAGAACATAGCCTTTTTCTGCATCAATAATTACCCCAGATCCTAAGGCTGCGAGGGGGCGGGGCGATTTTCTGCGGGGGCCAAAGGGCGGAGCGCCATTCGGCCCCTGAGTTTTTGCGTCGGCTGAGCTTTCTGCCTGGACGCTAAGCACCGCAGGCAGCACTTTTTCCAGCATGGGTGCCAGGCTTGGCATCGGAGTTTGTGGCGAAGAAGCGTTCGCCGGGGTGGCAGCATAGACCGCGGTCGTTGCCCCCAGAGTCAGACCGATACTTAACGCTAATACATTGAACAGCCCTATTTGTTTTTTCATTAGATGCTGGCTCTCATAAGCTGAAAAGGCGGACGCGATGACGACGGCAAGAAGGAGAATTATTCCGCCACTCATTCATCTTTGTATGTCAGATATCCTAAATAATTCGGGTTGCTGGCAGGCGGTCATTGAACCAGGCCGCCCCTTTAGCCGGCGACAAAGACCTGCCAATGCAACCTAAAGCATGACCTGTGCTACCCTGTACTAACAGGGATAAGTCACCGGCATGGCGTACTCACACGCCGGTGTTGGGTGTATGGGCTTAGTCGCGCTTGGCCCCGGTACGCAACAGGCCGGAAGCACCTTCGGAGTAATCGCGCGGGATTTGCACCGGTGCCTGGTCGTTACTGGCTTCCGACTCACCGAGACGATTGCGGAAAGGGTTGTCCTCGGCACTCATTTCCGGCAGCAGGCTGCTGGAGCTTTTTGCCATGTGCTGATAGAGCTGACGGTAGTCATGAGCCATGTTATCCAGCAGTTGAGCACTGCGAGCAAAGTGGCTAACCAGTTCTTCGCGATACTCTTCAAGTTCGGCTTTATTTTTTTCCAGTTCATACTGCTGGGCTTGTTGCTGGCGCAGTTTACGGTTACCAAAGCGCATTGCAGTGGCTCCAATAATAAGCCCTACAACTAATCCAATAAGCGCATATTCCCAAGTCATGAACGTCTCCCGTTATATTGTGATTCCATAGGGGTGATGTAGCCACTATAACCGTTAATCTAAGATAAGTGGAATCCTGTTGCCGCTTCGCTTAGGGTAAAGCAGCCTTTTTTCGACAACTGTAGTGAACAGCTATCCGATTTTAAAGGGAATACTAGAATACCATGCAAAATCTTTCCCCCCTATCCCGCTACCAACAAACCCTGGCAGAAGGGAAATTTCAAGCCGATGATGTGCAGCGTGAAGCGATAACCCGCCTGGATGGAATCTGGCAGCAATATGTTAACCAAAAGCCGCCTGCCGCACCTGAGGGGCTTAAATCGCTGTTTGGCAAACTCTTTACTAAAACGCCAGCGATCCCGGCGGAGGAACCTATCCGTGGGCTGTATATGTGGGGTGGGGTGGGCCGGGGAAAAACCTGGCTGATGGATATGTTTTTTCAGAGTTTACCTGGTGAGCGTAAGCTGAGATTGCATTTTCACCGCTTTATGTTGCGGGTTCATGAAGAACTGACCCAATTACAGGGACACAGCGATCCGCTGGAAAAAGTGGCGGATGGTTTTAAAGCCGAAACGGATATTCTCTGTTTTGATGAATTTTTTGTGTCCGATATCACCGACGCTATGCTGTTGGGCACCTTAATGAATGCGCTATTTGCCCGGGGTATTGCCCTGGTGGCAACCTCCAATATTCCCCCGGATGAACTGTATCGTAATGGCCTACAGCGGGCGCGTTTCCTGCCCGCCATCGAGGCCATCAAGCAACACTGCGATGTGATGAATGTGGATGCCGGGATAGACTACCGCCTAAGAACGCTAACCCAGGCTCATCTGTGGCTTTCTCCGCTAGGGGAACAAACCGACAGACAAATGGAGCAGCTGTTTTCTGAACTGACCGGCACCGCCCGCGGGCCTGAGTCGGTGATTGAAGTGAATCATCGTCCTTTTGCCACGCGCGGTATTGCTAACCAAACCCTTGCCGTTGAGTACAGGACGCTTTGTGCTGAGCCGCGCAGCCAGCATGACTACATCGTTTTATCCCGGCAGTTTCATACGGTGTTTGTCTTCAATATCCCGGTGATGAATCATAAAAATGAGGATGAGGCACGGCGCCTGATTGCCCTGGTGGATGAATTTTATGAACGCCACGTTAAGCTGGTGGTGAGTGCTCAGGCGCCATTGATGGATATTTATCAAGGGGAAAGGCTGCAGTTTGAATTTAAACGCTGCCTGTCACGCCTGCAGGAAATGCAAAGTGAAGAGTATTTGCGCCTCGCCCATATGCCGTAACAGGGAATTTAACGCAGAAAGGAAAATTGATGTCGATTTTTGAAGGCGACTTCTCTATAATCTTGCGACCCCACGTTACAACCAAAGTTTTTTTCCCAAAACTTTTGTCGTGCCGGCATAGGCTATTCGAAGGGGTAGGTTTGCTGGACAATGTCGCGTGAACCTCGACTGATTTTAAACGTTTGGGTGTTCACCAACGTGTAACTATATATTGGGTAAGCTTTTAATGAAAACTTTTACAGCTAAACCAGAAACTGTACAGCGCGACTGGTACGTTGTTGATGCTGATGGTAAGACCTTAGGTCGTCTGGCGACTGAACTGGCTCGCCGCCTGCGCGGTAAGCACAAAGCGGAATACACTCCGCACGTTGATACTGGTGATTACATCATCGTTCTGAATGCAGAAAAAGTTGCTGTTACCGGCAACAAGCGTTCTGACAAAGTGTATTACCATCACACCGGCCACATCGGTGGTATCAAACAAGCGACCTTTGAAGAGATGATTGCCCGCCGTCCTGAGCGTGTGATTGAAATCGCGGTTAAAGGCATGCTGCCGAAGGGGCCGTTGGGCCGTGCTATGTTCCGTAAACTGAAAGTTTACGCAGGTAACGAGCACAACCACGCGGCACAGCAACCGCAAGTTCTGGACATTTAATCGGGATTATAGGCAATGGCTGAAAATCAATACTACGGCACTGGTCGCCGCAAAAGTTCCGCAGCTCGCGTTTTTATTAAACCAGGCAGCGGCAAAATCGTTATCAACCAACGTTCTCTGGAACAGTACTTCGGTCGTGAAACTGCCCGCATGGTAGTTCGTCAGCCGCTGGAACTGGTAGAGATGGTTGAGAAACTGGATCTGTACATCACTGTTAAAGGTGGTGGTATCTCCGGTCAGGCAGGTGCTATCCGTCACGGTATCACTCGCGCTCTGATGGAGTATGACGAGTCTCTGCGTTCTGAACTGCGTAAAGCTGGGTTCGTTACCCGTGATGCGCGTCAGGTTGAACGTAAGAAAGTCGGTCTGCGTAAAGCACGTCGTCGTCCACAGTTCTCCAAGCGTTAATTGTCTTTCTGCCTCTGGCAGAACAATTATCAAGCATCAACACCGAAGGGGTATCTCTTCGGTGTTTTTTTTGTGCAAAATCGGCTAGCCGCCGCTCTTACTTCGTCTGGTTTATTCCCCTCACCCGCCATTAGCCTCCAGGTTTCTCTCTCCTGATACGGGGCGGCACTGATTGCCGCTGATAAACCGCCGTCTCTTGCCCCTTCCGGCTGCGAATTGCCTTAGCGTGCAGTTTCTACCGGGCCAGGTAAATTATGCTCCAGGCCGGCACATATCCCTGTGCCAGGAGATGATATTGCCTGGCCTGGGGGTAACAGCGCCCGGGGTTCAGCCTGGCCCGCTTTGGCTTATCAGACAAGTTATGAATCGAGGTTAAATACTATTTTTTGGGCGGGCAAAGCAGAAAGAAGAGAGGGGGCTGGCGGTGTTAACCTGCACAGGGAAAGCAGGGCTCCCCTGTGCATCTTACGTCCTTCACTGAGTTTTGCAGGCTTAAAGCACCCGCTGTTTTTTCAGTACCGGACTGTTTTCGACTGGCAACCGATCGCCACTGATCCCGGGTAACTTAATTTTTAAGACATAGGTCAGGAAAGCGTAAAGCGTTGCCCCGGTTATCATTGAAACAATAACCCCGAGATTGGCGCTGGCGAAGACACTATTACGGGTTTCCGGCGTCAGTAAAAAGCCAACAACATGGGCAATATAGGGATCGCTTGAGGTGATGGTTCCCGTGCCGACGATGGTGGCAACCAGCAGTGAGAGCAGGGCTGTCCAGCGACCGCTTCTGCCCCCCTGACCGGCGACGTTCGCCATGCTGATATTCCAGCCCAATTGTCTCTGACGATAAAAATCGACTAACTGAATCGCGCCTGCCGAGCCCATAACCACCGCAATGGAAATCAGGAAGGACTGGAAGGTGGCCAGAAATGAGTTGGAGATAAACATCAAATAGAAGGCGCCCAGACCAATAATGACGGAGTTAATCACCGTCGTCGCCGCCCGGCTGATCGGCAGTCCCATAGCCAGTAAGGCCAGGCCTGAGCTATAGACACCGGTAATGGCCGCTGCCAGTAACGAAATGATAATCACAATAGAGAAGGGCACATAGAACCAGAATGGCAGCAGATTGGTCAGGGAAGTAATGGGAGAGTGGGCCGCAGCGGCGCCTAACTCCGGATTACTGTCTGCCAGAAAGGCACCCAGGATCAAAAGGATACTAACCGGTAATGCAATTCCCGTGGTCGTCCAGAACACCACTTTTGATGCCGGAGTCTTTTTCGG
>Ga0153936_100611_pt1 | contig 10273 bp, 10 predicted proteins | sample TSNJ020MetaG_FD_102272 | JGI IMG/M metagenome (GOLD analysis project Ga0153936, IMG submission 102272) | Attine ant fungus gardens microbial communities from New Jersey, USA - TSNJ020 MetaG | ecosystem: Host-associated > Fungi > Mycelium > Unclassified | place: USA: New Jersey, Wharton State... | reverse complement strand
GTCTACAGTACTTAAACCACTTGGATGTAAACCTGAGACCCAGTCTTTCTATCTGGATCTCAGGTACGTGTGCTTACTGTTTCTGTAGTTATGATAATTCATCTCAGTCTTTCTGTCTGGATCTCAGTCCAGCATTTCTAGCATCCAAGAACGTTCCTGCGCATACGCTGTTAGAAACTCATTACACTTTTGCCAGACTTGCTGCCTAAAGTTGATGAAGATCTGCTATTAGCATGAGGATAGTTCCTAGACACTATAGATGTGTCATCCTTTACAGAAGCTGAAGTGACCATTCATCTGATAGAGAGACACTAATATGTTTGCCTATGATGGGGCTTGGTTGGCTCCCCTCCCTGATAATCTCGTTTTTTAAGTTGCTGTACCATATGCCTTTTATTCCCTCCTCAGTGTCAGGTTCAGTAATATTTGATACGACTATGCTGAGAAGGTGGTGGCCGAGGGGAGAGTCATGTGAGTGTATGTTTCAGCAAATCACACCCGCAACACCTACCTGTAACGATCTCACTCGTGACTGCCTCGCGTGTGACACACCTTCGTATATGTAGTGTATCTGTAGAATAGTACCCCTTAGTCTTGACCTGGTTATACATATCTTGAATTTCCTAACACAGGGTTCGAGTTCGTAACACTACCTGGTGACTAGACTAACGGAGGAACTAATTAGTACATCTGAATGACAGGGTTCTATCTACCAATTGATCGTTAAGTCATGAGAGGTCGTAACAAGTCGTACTAAAAACCATATGGAAACAAGACTAAACAGAAGATAAAGCAACCCTTCGGAACATGGAAAGATTCTCATGCCACTGCTGAAAACCCTGCAGAACTTGGAGGTCGTGAGCCAATACATTCACTTTGACCGCGTAGTCGACCGCCACCAACGAGGCCACGTCGTGGTGGTACTCCAATATCATCCTGAGACTTGAAAAAATTATCCTCCCCTTCATAAGGTGAGGAAGAAGCATTTATCTAACGAAGATAAATTAGTGTCTGCACTCCCCTCGAATCACGAAAATAACACACCCATTGACCAAGAACCTCACCCAATCGAGTAGCCTCCTCCTGACTCAATCGACAGTCCGTTCCCTTTTCGGCATGTCGTGTGAGCAATTCGCTCAACGTCCTTTTGCTCTGTACCGATCCAGTTCTGCTCCATTCAGTTGAATTGTGGTTGGGCATCATGGCGTCTCCACCGCCAGTGACAGGGAAAACAACAGTATTTAGGGGTGTCGATATGTCGTTTCCGGAAGAACCCTCAGAAACGAGGGATTTATCCCAGTCTTCCTGGTTTGAGTCGTTTATAGTTCGACGTTGTTGTGACATTAGAAAGTTAGGAGATCAGCTAGTCCAGTCGAAAGTTGAGTGATAAATAACGAAAAGCGAAGACGAAAAGTCGCTCAAGATCTTGAATTAGATGAAGTGCTGATCAAATTAACCGATCATCCAATCACGTGCTGTCGCGTAGCATAAATCGAGCATCCAATTTCCATCCGAACTACGATATCAAGTCCTAAACTAGCAATGAAGCAGCAATAGATAGATATTATATATAGAGAACCGAAAAACCAACGAGGAGCCCAACGGTGCTCCAAATCCAATAGCTAGCAAATGGCAGACTGACCGTCCCATTATCCTGAGCACTGCCGCTCGCAGAACCGCTACCACTTGCGGAATTGCTGGAAGTAGAAACAGCGGTACCTGACGGCTTAGCGCTGGAAACCGAGCCAGAGGTAGAAGTATTCGTGGTGGCTGTAGGCAACTTGGTGATTGCAACCCAATCAACATTGGCGTTCTTGCTCAAGTCTTGTGGGTCGAAGGTGAGATAAGCAGCTGAACCGGACGACGAAACCTGAACCAGAGTATTTGTTGAGGCGAAATAGGTTGCCTGAGAGTCCTTGTTGGATGGAGCTTTGAGGGTCTGAGTGGTATTTGTCTATTAAACGCGTGAGTTCTGGTTTTCACAAAAGAGATTCACAAAATCATACGGTAACGTCAATGATATATGTCGCAGAACCATCATCGGGAATAAATGCAAACTGAGTCTGTACGCCAGTATCCTTGAACAATGAGGTCGTCTGGCCATGGGAGTTCGGGAACTGCCCATAGGACTGAGGCTCTGGCTGCATATACGCAACTGAACGAAAATGTTAGTCGTCGACGTGTGTTAAGATGTAATGGAGCAACACACAGTGAATGACGAAAATCTTTGCCGATCCAGCAGGCAGACCAGGAACACCGAGGAAGTGGATATGATTTTGAGCAAGAGCCAGAGTCGGCTGATAGCTGTTAGCGTCCCAAGGGACTGTTTCAACATCATTCCATTGTTTCTTGGTACTATTGGCAGCCTTGAGGAGTTCCATATCAAGGGAGAAAAGCTCTCCTTTTGAATAAGCATCTGAAACGCTTGATCAGACAAATCTCACGAAATGGCAAGATTTCGGGCTACGAACAAAAGACATTCGTATCGTGGTCGAGAATAGCACCAAAATTGGTAGGATCAAATTTGTCACCCGGGTCGACTGACTGAGTTGACCAAGTTTTGGCGGTAGCATCATACAGATAAACTCCAGCCGGGTTAGATGAATCTGCACCAAGCACATAGATTGCATTGGTGAACTGCCGTACAGTCAAGCGCTCATCAATCCACTACATAGATTGAAGCAACATTTACCTGTGAGAGGTAGCACGAGACATTTGCACCATCAAAAGGCCTGAGTAAGAGAGGGATATGAATGATGGAAGAGGATTGCCTGCTATAACTTACGGGCGACCTTGAGTGGTTATGTCGGTGGGATTTGCTGAGGAACATGAGTCTATAAGAAGGAAAGAAATCCCAATGCCAGTCACCTGAGTTCCAGCTCTCCTGCGCACCAGCATTATAGTCCTTTCCACCAAAATTGAAAGCGAGAAGGTTCCAGTTGACATCGAAAGCAACACAGGAGCTAAGAGCAGAGGCAGCAGGAGTGAGGAAATGGAGAAGAAGGGATACAGCAGCAAGAGAGCGTGGCATAGTTTGTGGGTGAAAAGAGGGTGGGCTGGCCAGCGATGTTCAGATTGAAGAATTACAGTCACATTTGTCGTCACGGACAACTTTTTAAAAACAAGCAGGGGTCCGGTCACAGGCGCACATGAAGTCCCGAACGTTCCAGACATACGAATTTATCAGCACTATCTGCTTTCAATGTAGTCATTACATCGCTAAATCGTCAATGTGTGTAATTCATCTACTGCTGTACACATAGGGCATCGTATTTTATATGAACTGCGGTGATTTTTAGTTCGGAGAATTGCGTTCGGGTATTCTTGAAAGGTGACTTCCCATAGGTTCGCACATAGAATGTCGTTCTCTCAGGGACTCTGAATTCCTTTCGTCAAATTCGTCCCAATAGAAAGTTCCGTGGTCACACTACCATCTCGATCTGTCCAGACTATAAATAGTTTATTGACACTTGGTGGTTCATTGGCACTTCGTCACCTTGTTGTCAATAGCTAATTTTGATTCTCAGTTTTTTCTATCTGCGGGGGGTAAGCTAGTGGACCATCAGGTAAGGACAGTGTCGTTCTTAGCTCGAGAGTTGTTCGGATTTGGCCTTTTCTATATCATTTTAGACTGGTAGTTTATCCGTCAGCACTCGTCGCTGCATTTAATTATCATGAAATCTATGGCCATCCAAAACCACTTCCCTCAACAGTCCCTGTCGAGCTCGAATACTCTTCCCACACAATCATGTATTTTGTAGACAGCCCTGAGTACAATATGCGGTATGTCATTCCCTCTGATCACAGGGTCTAACTGTATCCTGCTCCAGGTTGAATAGACCATTCAGACCTCCAAAATCAACAATTAAAGACATCCATGATGCTGTCCCAAAGCACTTGTTACGACGTACGTTGATCAAAGTTATTACAGTGGTCTATTGAATATTGCTGCTGCAGCCAACCCCATTCGGGCTACGCTTTATGTTTTGAGAGATATCACCCTTGCTTCCTTCCTCGTCAAGGCTGCGTCTTCCATTGCCTTCTTGGAGAGTATCGATTACTATGGGCTCATAACCTCTTTTCGAGCCAAGCTCGTGCTCCGCATAAGCCTTTGGGTAATCTATTGGTTTTTCCAAGGCTTAGTATTCGCGGGCATCTTCTGCCTTGGTGAGCATGCTGTCATCTGGATGCTATGATACACTGGACCAGTTTCAGGTCATGATGCTGGCCATGGATCTCTATATGAGCGCAAGTACACGAACAATCTTGTTGGTTTTCTCCTCCATACAGTATATTTCGATCACATGTCCCCTGGATGGAACTAAAGTTCTTTGCAGTTCTTGCTCATTCCCTACTTCCCTTGGAAAGTGACACACCATGCTCACCACGTAACCCAAATTTTTAATCTCCCCAAAATTATATCTCTGAACTACCCAGCAGAAAGCTACCGCTTCGATGGAACGAGACGAGAATTATGTGCCTTATACTCGTTCAAAATACAATTTACCTCAGAAGCAAACAGCGACGAAATTTGACTATTGTGAAGTTTTCGAAGAAACACCTCTTGTGACATTATATCGACTGTTCATCCAGCAATTCTTGTACGTAGCTTCCAAGTCCCAAGGTTAAAAATGACTCACGTAATTATAGTGGTTGGTGGGTTTATCTCAGGTCAGGTCATTGCTATAGTGACATGCTCAAAACTCAATTCATCACCTTCGAACAAGCACGAATCTAATGGGCGGGGTTTCGCATCCTTCCGGCACGAATCATTTTGATCCGAGGTCAACACTGTTTAAGCCTCACCACTGTGAGTTTAAACTTATTTCTGAGCTCAGTTCTGATTCCTCGTAAGGGAATGCAATTCTCATTTCAGACATTTCTATTGCTTTTATGCTCTTTCTCCTGTATTGCGCAGGATGGGACCTTGTATCCAAGTTCTACCTCATCCCGTATTTCGTGAGTTTATCCATTTTGAAATGGGATCCACAGCTCAAACAACAAACATTAATAGTTAGTCAATCACTGGTAAGATTATCCTTTTGATGACCGCGGTTTCATTCCTCTAACATCAAAATACAACACATAGGATCGGTAAGACCTTTGCTTGACAACAGTTCACTTCCCTAACCCCCTCTTCCGCTAAGTCATGTTTACCTTTCTTCATCACTCCGACCCCACAATTCCTCATTATCGTAAAAATGCATGGACCTTCTTGAGAGGTGCTGCTGCAACAGTGGATCGCCCACTGCTAGGCTGGGCAGGTCGTTTCTTCTTCCACAACATCAGCCACGATCATGTCGCCCACCGTGAATACCATTTACCTCTTTTGACCGACGCAACTGATCAAATTGTCAATAGACTTCTTCTTGGCAGCGCCCTTCTGTAAGCGTCCTCTTTTGGTTTCTTCACCACTCGACTAATGCAATCGATAGTTAATGGCCCTCAGATAACTCAGGTTCTCAAATCGGTTCTTGGAGAAGATTACAACTACGATTCGACAGTAAGAGAGCTCAATTCCTATATATCCCATACTGATGCATGCCAAGCCTTCCTTCTATGCCTTATGGCGTTCCTTCTCAAAATGTGTGTTTGTCGAAGATGACGGTGACATTGTCTTTTACAAGGATAAGAACGGTAATGCAGCGCGCCAACTTGCCGAGGATGCTCACCGAGGCTGATCAGTTCAGGTATCATGGCTCCACTTTTTGAAAATAAGTACCCATGTATTACTACTACAAACAAGTTGAACAAAAAAACTGCAAATAAGCACAATGAATATAGTCCTCAGCAATATGAAAAGGTCCAAAACCAGGTACATTTCAAATTTTAAACAGCAATCTTGTGGTCAGGAGATCCTGGCGATTCAGGTGGTTGCATGAAAAAGAAGCTGCGTGGCCTCGTCTGTAATATTGCGAAAACCGATTTCCTTGGGCTAGCAGCAGACTCGTATCCTTCTTCACCCTCCATAATTATCTTCATTGTCCGGGGATCTATTTTGAATCTCTTATCCCGGAGAACACGCTCAAATTCCTCGACCCTTTGTCTCCCGGCCAAAAGTTCTCCCATCCCTGTCTGAGCCCCGATAGACACAGCTGAGGCAATGGTTCCAGGCATATGCCCGAGACTGAGTTGCCGACGATCATAGCGATGGAAGAGCTGGATCAATAAAGCGAAAAAGGCAAGCAACAACATCGCCGTAGTCAAGAGATGAACTGCAGTGTAACTATCAATGACGGGTGAGTCACCTTTTTGATTCACATTCAAACCCTACGCACCTTAGCCAGACACGCTGTTGGAATGACTTGACCTCTACGACAAGAGGTTCAGTATGAGGCAAAAAGTAGACAGTACTGGCGACCAGTGCTAGGTAGGTGGTCTGCGATCGTATCGTTCAATATCATCGTGAAAATACAAGAAGAGTCCAGTCACATACATAGACCCTATTGGCCAAGTCGACAAATCTGTTGGCATCAAAACTGCCGATAACACCATCAGGAGATTGAACAGCAGCTTGGAAGATCGCGGCGGGAAGCTGAAGCTGGAGTGCTTCAAGTCTCCGAACAACAAAAATATCCGGATTGTTGAGGTCGAATTGGAGGCCGTTATACGCCCGACCATTGAGTGGAAAACCAGTGACGTTGGCTGATAATGAAGAAAAATTAGAAGCAGAGGTGAAAGGTCCTATTTCACTGAGGTCTGTTATGTTGCCCGTAGCAATATCTGCAGTTGCCATTACGTCCCAAAGTTCAATGCTTGGTGCACAGAAAGTAGCCGTTGCCTGAGCAGGGGTAGTTTCATATCTGCAAGATGCATGTCAGATAGAGCTATTGTAAAAAATCACACTGACGTGAAAAACCAGAAAATAATGGGACTGAATTGTCGAAGGACCTGAGGGTTGCAATCCGGCAAAGTTGTTCCTGTAGCAGATACGTAATGATCAAGGAACCATCGAACAGGCAGCAGAAAGAGACAATTACCAAATAAAGTGGTCGCATTATGATCCACAAACCAGGACGCACTGCAGCCATTGAATGACAGTGAATTATTCCAGCCAGTCCCCACCTGAGTCATAGTTACCTGATCAAAAAGGAGAGGTTTCAATGATGTAGCAGAGAACAGCGAATTTCAGCTTACCACCACTGGGCTACAGTTAGGTATGCTCTTGATGGCCGTGGTATTTGCGATAACGGAACCATTGTTGACAATGAAAGGTAGCTATTTTTGTTCCTTAGATGCCAGAAATGAGTTCGGCACAACTGGTGACCTACATCGAAAAGGCCAACTGTATAGCCTTGGTGAACGAACGGAGGGTCTCCCAAGTCGTACAGAACCGAAGCTCCTGCATAACCGGATGCCGTAAGGAAAGCTAGAAAGCTTCAGCCTCCAATCAACGCCTATCAAACTGATGGTCTCTCACCAGTCAAGTCATTAAACTGGTTATTCTGGTTCAAGCCAATCGCTTCACGATTGGAAACATTAACACCTATCAACAAGTGATTAACAGAATTTCTGACATCAGAGAATTCTCATCCTCTAACCTGGTTGAGATATCCAGGTATTCCTAACGGCCAAAAGGGCGGCAGCGAGCGGCTGAAAGCTCATTGACAGCAAAACCATAAGTGACGCCAAAACGACAAGGTAATGCTTATTTGCCGCTGCTCGAGTCCAGACGAAAAAGTTACTTTGGCAGGCAGATCAGTGACGCCCAGATGAACTAAGGTGTGGATGATGACTTACTTCTGACGAGTGTAATCCAACAAAAGGCTTCGGTGAGGCGGCGAGTCTCCATGAACGAGGTCGACATAAGGCTAGCTCAGAAGTCAACCCAATTGCATTGCAATTCAATTCAAATTTGTTCTACCCACCTGCATTTTCTTAATTTCTATGTCCGTCCATGTCCACATGGTAACAAGCTAATAATGTCGTTGATCAAACAGCCTTCATTATCAAAGAAGCACTCACAATTGCGGCAACAATCACAGGAGGCAGCGTCTTATAAGAGGACAGACATCAGGTTTGAAAAGGTTATGGTAAATCGAGCGCTCAAACGCACATAGACATAATGTAAAGCACTCTCCGTATTTCCAATACCACCATTTGACTCCCATCCTGTTCTCACCGTTGAGAAAAATAGGAACTTTTTCGGTCCTGAGCGCTCACCCTGGTTCTTGTTACTAAAATGCAACGCCACTTCTAGCCCAATCGCCGCCAAAACCAATACAATGACAAACGGTATCCAGAACCACGATCGAAGGGGCACAGGCAGCCATCTCACGTCCACAGGGTGTCCTTTGTCTAAACGTCATCTCGACAAAGAGACTCAGGTCAACAAGGAGAAGGACAACACACCAACAAATGGGGGATTTGCATCCTGTTTAGTTGCATACCTCAGGTCCTTGTCTTTCAGTAACGCCTGTTGCGTTCCAGTCATCGAAGCATCCAATCTCTCCCCCGAAGAACAACGGATACCATCCACCTTTAATCCATCACAACCACACATTAGCCCAAAATCGTGTATATACAAGACCACCAACAACTTACACATAAATCCTGGCCAGGTGCGGACGAAGCGCCTCCGATCAACGAAGCAACCTTCGAGTCATTATTAGAGCTATTCATGTCACCATGCAGAGGAGACACCATTAAACGGAACGAGATAAAAGACAAAAACAAAGGTTATTGATGTCCCCCTCAAAAACGTGCATTGCATCTGCATTTCAATCAATCAATCAACCAAAATCATAAACGGCAGTATATAGCGTACATATTAAACATGGCTGTGCAGTGTGCGGAATAGACTAGACAGAATAGTCAAGGTGACACAGAAGGCAAAAAAAACTATCAAGTCAACTAGATGTCAAAATGCTCTCTCCATCGTCAACTACAGCTTCGGGCATACACGGAACTCCCGTCACGCTCTGGTAACGATATGTACAATGCTTCTTGTCATCTGAATGTATCCAACTGTTCCTTACCCTACCTATCCTCCCAACTTGGCCAAGCGTTGCTGAACTGAGGAATAGCTTCGAGGAGGGAGACCCTCAAAATATACCTGATCCTGTTAGGCGCGGGTAACCAAGTAAACGGTAATGTGGGTTCCATGGGAAAGAGGACTTCTCACAGCAATGAACTATCAAAAATAAGGTACAAAACGACACATTGTCACCTAGAAATGAAGATGGCGTTGGACACCTTAACAGCATGTCATGTCAAGAGCAATCACACAGCAGAAAAAAAAGAAAAGGAAAAAATCTAGAACTTGCAATCGTCGAGTTCAGAGTGTGACGGCTCTGCGCATCCATTTCGCAGAAGTCATAACAGTGACATTCGTGATATGGAATGTTCTTTAACTATACTGGGAACGTCATCGGAATCTATCATCTCAGTTGGCTTGTAAATTAAATGCACGATCTACAGCTAGTTAATCGATAATGCCTACGTATTCCTATCTTCAAAAGAACAATTGATTATACAAAAAAAATCTTAACCTCAACTCGAAAAACTGTACATACAAAAAAAAATGACATAATCAACATCGACACTTCATGGCCTCCACGCAGGTCGCCCATCCTCACCCTCACCACTCACCCTCCCTCTAACACCCTCCTTCTTCCAATTCCCAACAACAACACTCTTCACCCTCCTCAGCTCCCTCCCTCTCTCAACCTCCACCTCCTTCTCCATCTGCTCAAACTCCATAATCAAATCCCTCACACTCGTAGCACTACTGCTCCTCCTACTACCACTCTCTCTTATCTGCCATTCTTCCTCTCCCTCAGCTTTGGGCTCAACATGATGCAACTCAACCAACTGTTTCGGATGAACAATGCGAGGTATCTTTGACGCAACTGGGGGAATCGGCGGCGTTTGTTGTAAATGCACTAGTTCCTTTGGATGAATAGTTTTGGGTATAGGCGTTTTCGCAGGTATCGCTACAGGTCCTCTTAGTTTCGATGATACTTCTTCAGGTGGAAGTGGTAGTCCTGTCCACTTCTCATTCTTCGATTTAGACTTTGGAGTCTTCCCAAGTGTAGGTAGATACGAAAACAAAATCCCCTTGACACGTTTTCCAATTGTTGTTGGCTCATCGTGATCCAATTCACTCGGTTCAAAGGCAGAGGCAAGCTCACGTTCACGTTCCTCTTCTACAAGCGTAGGCGTTGCATCTGAATCCTGCGCATCTGCCTCTTCCTGACTCGTACTTTCCGAGCCTTTCGTGGCTTGCGGAAGATTTTTCGATGCCGCATCCCAAAGGTGTGAATACCTTGGT
>Ga0153936_100606_pt1 | contig 10302 bp, 8 predicted proteins | sample TSNJ020MetaG_FD_102272 | JGI IMG/M metagenome (GOLD analysis project Ga0153936, IMG submission 102272) | Attine ant fungus gardens microbial communities from New Jersey, USA - TSNJ020 MetaG | ecosystem: Host-associated > Fungi > Mycelium > Unclassified | place: USA: New Jersey, Wharton State... | reverse complement strand
TTAGCGGATAGATGACCCACTGATTAGCATAGCGGCGAGGCCACTCTGCTAATCAGCGGGAGTCAGCTTAATCGCGCATCCACCGGCACAGACTATCGAGCATCGACATGCAACGCTCGATTTGCTCTATGGCAATAAACTCATCCGGCTTATGCCCCTGGTCCATACTCCCTGGCCCGCAAATTAGCGTAGCGATACCGGCTTCATCAAACAGCCCGCCTTCGGTACCAAAAGCGACGGTGGTGAAGTCTTCGCTTGCGCTCCATTGCCCAAGCCATTGGGCAAATTGTGATTGCGGGTCAGTCAGCAGGCCCGGGTAGTGGCTAAGGGGCTGGAATTCGATGCGGCTTTCCTGAGCCACGGCCTGCATTTGTGGCAGGAGTTGCTGTCGGGCGAACTGTTCAACATCCTCGATGACTCCGCGAATATCGGCCTGGGGTAAGTAGCGAATTTCAAAATCAAACTGACAGTCCTGCGGTACGATATTAAGTGCGCTTCCGCCGTGGATAACCCCCGTTTGCAGCGTGCTATAAGGTGGAAGAAAACGCTCATCATGAATCAGGCTCAGCTGCTGCGCCGACTCTGCCAGCCGATTAACCAATCTGGCCGCATATTCAATAGCATTAACACCTGAGGGAGCATAAGCCGAGTGGCAGGCCCGGCCGTGAACGTTACAGCGCATAGCCACCTTGCCTTTATGACCGTAAACCGGGCGCATTTCGGTGGGTTCGCCGATAATACACATCGCCGGTTTCAACGGCGAACCGCGCAGATACTCAACCATGCTGCGCACCCCCAGACAGCCGACTTCTTCATCATAAGAGAAGGCCAGATGCAAGGGCAGTCGCAAAGGCTTAGCCTGAAAAGCATCCAGCGAGGCCAGCACACAGGCAAGAAACCCTTTCATATCAGCGCTGCCACGGCCATAGTAGCGACCATCCTGCTCGGTCAGGGCAAAAGGTGGCAGCGACCAGGCCTGACCGTCAACCGGGACCACATCAGTATGGCCGGACAGCATCACGCCGCCCTCCTCTTCCGGTCCTAGTCGGGCATAGAGATTGGCTTTCGCACCACCTGCATCCATGATACGCCGGGTCGTGATACCCCGCCGGGTAAGAAACGCCTCAATATAGTCAATCAGCGCCAGATTGGAGTGACGACTGGTGGTATCAAAGGCCAGGAGATCGGCCAGAATATCGCGTAGGGTGCTATTCATCGCCGGGTACGCCATAGCCGGGTGCTTGCCGCGGGTCGAGTGCCCGCATGACATAGGCCTGCATCTGCGGCTCATAGGCAAGCCACAATGCATTCAATGCCGCCATAGGATCGTCTTCAACCCAATCAACCCGTAAGTCCACCAGCGGCCAGGTGTAATCATCCACCACTTTCACCGCCGCAGAGTGTAGCGGCCCGGCCTCTCCCCCGGCCTTGATGCCTGCCTGCAGGGCCGCAAGTAAACGGCTGGTCAGTTCCCCGGCTGAGGCCTCAAACGTGGTGACCATGGCATCAATCACCGCCTGATCCGCCAGCATATTGCCGGCGGCGACACAGCCATTACCCTGCACAACCCGATGAGTGCCAAGGGTGTTATCGCCACTAAATGCTGCACAGTTGCCCGCGGCATCTATCACCGTTACCTGGCGATATTCGCTAAAGCAATCTTCCGCCAGTGCGTTTTTTAACGCCTGCTCCGGGGCTAAACCTGCCTCGAGGTTAGCAAGGATTTGTGACCCGAGGGCAGGCAGAGTGATATTTTGGCTGGATACTGCGCCTATGCCCGAAGCCAGCCATGGACAACGGGCACCCACGGCAATGCTGGATGAGCTAATGGCAATGCCTAACTGCCCGGTTTCCCGGCAGCAGGCGGCAATCGAGAGGGTCATTCGGCCTCCCAGTCATCGGGAATTACGGCAATAACATCAATTTCCATTAGCCACTGTGGCTGAGCAAGGGCCGAGACCACCAGTCCGGTAGAAATCGGGTAAACCCCTTTTAGCCATTTACCCACTTCCTGATATACCGGCTCACGATAACGCGGGTCAATAATATAGAGCGTGGTTTTCACGATATGACTCAAATCGCTCCCCGCCTCTTCCAGTAGCTGTTTGAGGTTTTTCATCGCCTGCTCAGTTTGCGCCCGGGGATCGCCAAGGCCGACCAGATGACCTTCAAAGTCGGTGCCAACCTGGCCACGGACATAGACAGTATTCCCCGCCCTTACCGCCTGACACAGGTCGTTGTCCAGATTTTGATTCGGATAGGTTTCTTTGGTATTAAACATGCGAATACGTTGATGAGTTGGCATAACGGTTCCTGTGGTTATCAAAGTGAGTCAGAAGATGTGCGATACTGTTGATACTGGCGCTGAATGGCTATCTGGTCGGCAATAAATTTCGCATCGTGCCAGACGCCCCAAATAAAGGTCGATCCCCTCCGCGACAGCCACGGCAGACCTAGAAAATAGACGCCGGGTTCCGCCGAGACGCCCCGGTGATGCTGAGGCTGGCCCTGCTCGTTAAAGGCATTGACTTTCAGCCAGCTGTAGTCGGCCACATAGCCGGTGGCCCAGATAATGCTGGTGATACCCGCGTCACTAAGGTGGAGTGAGAGTTGAGGGTGAGTGATGCACTCCGGGTCTGGTAAAAATTCACGGGCTGACGGTTCCGGCGGTAAATCCAGGCCGTTACGTTCGATATAAGCATCCGCGGCATCAAGCAGGGCCAGGTAGTTCGCATCCCCCCGGGCAATATTCAGCCCAAGATCATCCCTAAAGCAGACGGTTTCGTTATCAAAGCTTGCTGTCAGGCCGACAAGGTTGACGCCCTGAGCTGCCAGGCGACGAAAATCCACGGTATGACCACCACGCGCCCCACTCACCGCAATCGTGACATGTTCACTGCCGCGCTGACTGGCAGGGGCATCCCATAATCCGAGTACGCCAAGCCACCAGCAGAAATCCCGACCGCGATAGGCACGGGGCGGTCTGTCATGGGCCCCGACCGAGAGCCAGACCGGTTTACCGGCACGTTGCAGCTCATCGGCAATTTGCACGCCGGACGATCCTGCCCCAATAACCAGTACGCCCCCTGCGGGTAACTGTTGAGGGTTTTTATAATCAGCGGAGTGCAGTTGCTGCACCCGGCTGAGCACAGGGGCGATTGCCGGGATAACCGGACGCTGAAACGGACCGGTAGCGGCGACAATACGCTGAGCCTGAATCACGCCCTGGGAGGTGGTTACCGTAAAACCGGGCTGGCCGGGATTAGGCTCAACGCTGAGGACTTCTACCCCGGTATAAATGGGCGACTGGTTCAGCGCGGCATATTTAACAAAATAATCCGCCACCTGATCTTTAGGGACAAAACTGTCCGGCGAACAGCCGGGAAATTGCATACCGGGAAAGCGGTCGTGCCAGGCCGGACCATTGGCAACCAATGAGTCCCAGCGCCGGCTGCGCCATGACTCAGCAATACGGTTTTTCTCAAGCACGATATGGGGAATATCAAGGCGGGTAAGATGTTCGCTCATCGCTACCCCAGCCTGACCCGCGCCAATCACTAGCGTGTCTGTTTCATTGATTAATTGCGTCATATTAATGTCCTTCTTCCCATCTGATAATGGGGATTTACGACTTAAGAAGAACTCAAGACTATGGGAGGAGAAGAAGACGGTAAAATATTATAAAGCGAGCGTCTGAATAGAAAATATTTACCCTACCCGCTTCTGCTCGGCTTATTTCCTCAATTAGCAAACCAATGCCATTGTTAAAAGAGACGCTTACTGATGGAGTGAAAAACATTTTTACTAATCAATCTGCAGATATTGACAATATATTATTAATGCAGACCCCGCCTTATTATGAAGCAGACCGGCACCAGATAGGTGCAACGCTCGCCGGTTTATCACCAATCACAATATAATCAATAAATTAACTGATTACCGCTTATCTTATCTATTAGCCAGATAGCGTTATTTTAGTGCAAGTCTGTTTAAGGGATGATTGCCTCTTTTTTTTATATGGGCTGGCTACATTTTTCTTCATTTCTCTCTATGGCCAGCTGTTGCAACATCAGGAAACCGTTATTACTGCTCGTCCTCATCGCTGGATAAATATCTCTTCAGTTATACGGTGAGCCTGCTGATTCATTTTTTGAGATAACTATCATGACAAACAACCCAAAAGATAATGCACATTCAACATCAATAGAATTAAGCACCATACAGCCTATTCCTGCCCATCAACGCCATGGTAAGCCGCGGGATCTTTTTACCATTTGGTTTGGTTCAAATATTATGTTACTGACAGTGATAACCGGGGCTCTTGCGGTCAGTATTTTTCACCTGTCATTTGTCTGGGCGACCGTTGCGGTCTTGATAGGTAATCTGGCGGGGGGGCTGTTTATGGCACTCCACTCTGCACAGGGCCCGCAATTAGGCGTTCCTCAGATGGTGCAAACCCGGGGACAGTTCGGCTCTTATGGCTCAGTGCTGGTTGTGGCTCTGGTGGTGGTGATGTATATCGGCTTCCTGGCCTCGAATCTGGTCCTCGGCGGTCAGTCGTTACACACAATTTACTCCCCTATTTCTATTAATACCGGTATTAGCCTTTCCGCAGCACTCAGTCTGATTGCCTGTGCGTTCGGTTATAACCTGATTCACACCTACACCAAAATCATGTCGTGGGTGTCCGGTATCGTGCTGCTTGCCGCCTTTGCCTGGATATTATTTGTGCATGGCCTGCCGGCGGACTTTCTGGCTCGCGATGGCTTTAATATCAGTGGCTTCCTCGGTGCCATTTCCATTGCCGCACTCTGGCAGTTGGCCTATGCCCCGTATGTTTCCGATTATTCGCGCTATATGCCGAAAGATATCAGTGAAAAAAGCGTCTTCTGGTGCAGCTATCTTGGCTGTGTGCTGGGTTCGCTGTTTCCGATGATCCTCGGTATTGTGGTGTCAATCTGCATCACCGATGGTGATGTCATTAGCGGAATTGTTTCGATGACCGGCGGACTTTCTTCCACGGTGATCATCGTCTTTGCCCTCGGCATTGCCGCAACCAATGCGATGAATCTTTACTGCGGCGTGCTCTGTACCCTAACGCTTGGTCAGACGTTTCTGCCGAAGTGGTCGCCGCTTTCAGGCTCCAGAATCATTGTGGCGATAGTGACTATTTTGATTGAAATGGCCATTGCCATTTATGGCCAGGAGAATTTCCTGGTTAACTACACCAACTTTATTCTTATTCTGCTCTATGTCCTGGTCCCCTGGACGGCAATTAACCTGGTGGATTACTACCTGGTGGCGCACGGTAAGTACGATATTCCCTCTTTTTTCCGCCGGGATGGCGGTATCTATGGCTACTTTAATGGCAAAGCGATTTTCTGCTATCTGTTAGGTATCCTGGTCGAGGTCCCCTTTATGTCAACCACCCTCTACACCGGTCCGGCCGCCACTATGCTCGGTGGGGCAGACATTTCATGGATTGTCGGCCTGGCGATTGTTTCGCCAATTTATTATCTGCTGAGCCGCACACAGGCCGCTCCCCAGCCATCAGTATTAATCAATAAGTGAGTCCGCCATGAAGACAAATAACGAATACGATTACATCATTATTGGTGGCGGGTCGGCAGGTTCCGTCCTGGCGGCCCGGCTCTCTGCTCAAAAAAATCTTCAAGTCTGTGTTATTGAAGCTGGCAGTCAGGATACAACGCCGCGGATTCAAACACCGGCAGGAACCATTACGCTTTATAAAAGCGAGAAATTTAGCTGGAATTACTATTCAACACCGCAGAAAAGATTGGGTGACAGAAAGCTCCATGTTCCCCGTGGTAAAGCGCTTGGTGGCTCATCGTCAATGAACAGTATGATCTATATCAGAGGCCTGCCCTCTGATTATGACCGCTGGCAAGCCGAAGGTTGCGACGGATGGGGATGGGACCAGGTGCTGCCCTGGTTTAAGTCCTCGGAGAAAAACCTGCTGGCGCAGGATGCGCATTATCATGGTTTTAGCGGCGAACTATTGGTGGATAAGCCGCGCGATCCTAACCCGGTTTCATCACTGTTTGTCGCCGCGGGTGTCCGGGCTGGCCTGGCAGAGAATCGGGACTTTAACGGTGCCTCCCTTGCCGGGGTGGGAATTTATAACGTGACGCAAAAAGAGGGGGTGCGCTTATCAAGCTATCGTGCTTTTTTACACCCTCACCGGGACAGAAGTAATCTGACGGTGATAACTGATTGTCAGGTGGAGTCGCTGGTTCTCGACGCTAAAATCGTGAAGGGGGTGCGGGTGATAAAGCCAGGTGAAAGCCAGGCAGTTACCCTGCTCTGCCGCCGGGAAGTGATTCTGTGCGCTGGATCAATTGGCTCACCGCATATTTTGTTGAAATCAGGCATTGGCCCACGGGCACAGCTGGAAGCCGCGGGCGTGCCAGTTGTACATGACTTACCCGGCGTTGGGCAAAATCTGCAGGACCACCTTGATGGTCTGGTCACCGTGCGGACCGGCAATCCTCTGACCCTGGGTTTTTCTCTCGCGGCCTGGAAGCCGATTATTAGCTCACCCATTAATTATATTTTCAAACGTAAAGGCTGGCTGACCACTAATTACGTGGAAGCTGGCGGCTTTGCCTCGACAAAATATTCGACCGGCGAGCCCGATATTCAATTCCATTTTGTTCCGGGGTATCGCAGTCATCGCGGTCGCCTGTTTGAGTGGGGGCACGGCTATGCGGTTCATACCTGCGTACTCCGTCCCAAATCCATCGGAGCCCTCAGCCTGGGGGCTGATAAGACCCTGAATATTGATTTTAATTTCCTTGCCGACCCTTATGATGCCAATGTCCTGGTCGAGGGGATTAAAACCGCGAGAAAGATCCTCGCACAGCCTGAGTTTTCGGCCTTTGGTGGCGTGGAAATGCTGCCTGGCAAACATGTCCAAACCGACGAGCAGCTCCATCAGTACGTGAAAGACCATTGTGCCACCGTTTTCCACCCGGTGGGCACCTGCAAAATGGGCCGCGATGAGCAGAGTGTGGTCGCCCCCCAGACGCTTAAAGTGTATGGCATTGAAAACCTGCGGGTGGCCGATGCCTCGATTATGCCGACCTTAATCAGCGGCAACACCAATGCGCCGTCCATTATGATTGGCGAACGCGCGGCTCATTTTATTCTGAACGGCAGTCCGCTTAGTGAAAAAGTAGCGGATAAGGAAAATGAATATGCATGACAGACTGTATTGGGAAAACCGGCTGCAGGCACAGGTTTTTCCTGAATATTCAATTATTAATGGTCAGCGTTATTTTGCCACAGATGGCAGCCATTATCCGGTTATTAGCCCGGCCAGCAATCGGCTTCTTTGCCAGGTGACCGCCTGTCAGAATGAGGATGTCGATAGGGCTGTTCTTGCCGCCCGTCAGGCATTTACCTCGGGTGTCTGGTCTGAGTGCTCCTTGCAGGAGCGTAAAGCCGTGTTGCTTAAGTTATCGCGCCTGATGCTCGACCACCGCGAAGAGCTGGCTTTACTGGAAAGTGCCAGTATGGGTAAGCCGGTGCTGGATGCGTTGAATATTGATATCCCCGGTGCGGCACAGGTTATTGCCTGGTATGCCGAAAGTGTAGATAAAATCTACGACCAGGTGGCTCCTGCCCGTGCCAATACCCTGGCCACGCTGACCCGTCAGCCCGCAGGTGTTGTTGCCGCCGTAGTCCCCTGGAATTTTCCGCTGGATATTGCCGCCTGGAAAATCGGCCCGGCGCTAGCCGCCGGTAACAGCGTTATTCTCAAGCCTTCGGAAAATGCCCCCTACACCGCCATCAGGCTGGCAGAGCTGGCGCTGGAAGCAGGGCTCCCGCCTGGCGTGCTGAATGTCGTCACCGGTCGGGGGTTGGTCACCGGGGCGGCTCTTGGCAAGCACAATGATATCGATGTGCTGACCTTCACCGGTTCGACCGCGGTGGGTAAAGCCTTTATGACCTACTCGGGTCAGTCCAATCTAAAGCAAGTCTGGCTGGAATGTGGGGGCAAAAGTGCCAATCTGATTTTTGACCAGTGTCGGGATCTCTCTCTCGCCGCAGAAAAAGCCGCGTTTGGGATCTGTTTTAATCAGGGGGAAGTCTGCTCAGCCAACTCCAGATTACTGATTCAGCGCACCATTTACCCGGCTTTTATGCAGAAGTTGCTCGAAAAACTGCAACAGTGGCAACCCGGTCATCCTTTTCAGCCTGCAGCCAGAATGGGAGCCATGGTCAGCGACCAGCATACCGACAAAGTGATGGCCTGCATTGATAGGGCATTAACCGATGGCGGTATTTTACGGGCTGGCGGTCAGCGGATTACCATTGATAATGTGGCAAATTACGTTCAGCCAACGGTGATTGAAGTCGACAGTGAAAAGGCATCGCTCTGGCAGGAAGAGGTCTTTGGCCCGGTCTTAGCGGTAATGGTGTTTGATGATGAGGCAGAGGCGATAAGCCTGGCAAATAACCATATTTATGCCCTTGCCGCCTCGGTCTGGACTGACTGTCTTAATCAGGCTCATCGGGTAGCAAATAAACTGAATGCGGGTACCGTGTCGGTTAACACCGTCGATGCCCTCGATGTGACCGTGCCGTTTGGCGGTAACCGCCAGTCGGGATTTGGTCGTGACCTGTCTTTACATGCCTTTGATAAGTTTACCACCCTGAAAACAACCTGGATTGCGCTACGCTAGTCCGCTGACGCTAACATGGCGACCCGCTTAGTCCGCGGGTCACCTTTTTAAGCCTAATGGATTTCCTCAGTCGGGCCGAGTTCGACGCTGCGGCAGTAGTCCATAAATAAACGGGTCGGTCGTGTCGGCTCATTATTTTGCAGCCAGGCCATAATCAGCGTCGAGGCGGCCATTTCATCGATAATATCCAGCTGTACCAGGCGCTGCCCATCATAGGTAGTATCTGAACAGGGACGGGTGACCAGCACCGAGAACCCCAGCCCCTGGCCGACCATGCAGCGTACCATCTCAATAGAGGGTGAGCTGTATGCCACTTCAGGATGATAACCATTCTCTTTGAAAATATTCATAAAGTAGTTTTTGCTGGGAATAACATCCAGCAAAATCATCGGCTGGCGAGCCAATTCCTTTAAGGTCACCGCCTGTTTTTTCGCCAGCGGATGGTCAGCAGGCAACAGGGCATAGGGTTTATGCGGTGCATTGAGCGGTTCTTTTTCAATGGCATTATCGAGGTCTAAGTCGTAGAGAAAAGCCATATCAAAGCGTCCACGATGCAGACCGTGCATCAGTTCATGCTGCTCGCCGTCATACAGCTGAATATTTATCTCAGGATAGTGTTTCTTAAAACCGGCAATCAGCCTGGGCATATAAAGCGGCGCGGCGGACTCAAAGCAGCCGACAGAAACCGTACCGCATACCAGCTCATTTTCAGCCCGCGAGCTTTGTTCAAACTCATGGGATAAGCGCAGTAGCTCTTTTGCTTTTTCATAAAAACGCCGCCCGCTGGAGGTCAGTGAAACGCCCTGGGCATGATGGCGAATAAAGAATTGCTGTTCAAAAGCATCTTCGAGATTTTTAATGGCGACCGAAATCGATGGCTGAGCAATATGCAACTGCCGGGAAGCTTCTGCAATGCTTTCATTTTCAACCACCGTGACAAAATATTTGAGTTGCTTAAGCGTAAAATGAGTCATGATGGCCACCATTTAAAATATTGTCAGGGGGGAGACGAAAATAGCTTTAAGCTATCTAAATAAAATAAAGCAAGTCGTGTGCCATTAATGGCCGAAGGTAAATAAACCGCCAGACTCGCTCTGAAGCGTGGCTGTGTGCGCTGTTTTAGCTATCTCAGGCAACAGGCAGGCGGGTATGAACGGAGTCACTTGCACCATTTTCAGGCGGCGAACGCCCCAAAAGAAACCGGTGCCCCATCAGGATGCCTGCGCATCATTGTTTTCAGCCCCCTTTAAGTGCAATTGCGGTACTTCCCGCCGGGAATAAATATCATGGAAACCACCAGCGATTCACCGGTTAGACTATCGCGTTGGCCTCGGCTGAGCCCGGTAAGCCTTGTGGCGTGAAAAGAGAATGGCGGGATTAATACTGAAATATGCGGCAGGTTACGGGGCGCTGGTCATCGATAAAGCTAATGCAGATGGAATATCGCACCGCGTTATCTCAGCTGGTGCGATAAAAAGACCGGAGTGCACATCATCCAGCTTTTGCACTCCGGCGGGGCGATAAGCCCCGGGCGTCAGACTTATTTAACGTCGGTTTCGAGCAGAACCTCATCGTTCTCAGGGTCAATAATCAG
>Ga0153936_100593_pt1 | contig 10388 bp, 9 predicted proteins | sample TSNJ020MetaG_FD_102272 | JGI IMG/M metagenome (GOLD analysis project Ga0153936, IMG submission 102272) | Attine ant fungus gardens microbial communities from New Jersey, USA - TSNJ020 MetaG | ecosystem: Host-associated > Fungi > Mycelium > Unclassified | place: USA: New Jersey, Wharton State... | reverse complement strand
TCCGGAGGTGGACCGGCAACGCTGTTTGACTGAAATGATGGAAGCTTATGCCGCCCAGGCGCTGGTCTGTATTCAGCAAACCGGGCTGGGAATTGAACATGTTAATATCGGCGGCGGCGCGCTGGCCCGGGGACATCCTATCGGGGCATCGGGCACCATTCTGGCCTGTCGCCTGTTTCACGAATTTCAGCACTCCGACTCTGCGTACGGCCTATGTGCTATTGCCGCCGCCGGAGGGCTGGGGGCTGCCATGCTATTATCGCGGCGCCAGCATCACCCTGCGCGTTAGCGCCTATCCCGGCAGCGGGTCTTTCATTACGTTTGGGGCGGGCATTAATGATTCATTATGCCGGTCGCGAAACAGCTAACCTGAATTATGTTTAATGCGGGTTAGCGGTTCGTGCGGCCTGATTTCTCCGGGCTTCAGGGCGGTTAATTACAGGCGCTGTCCCCCGCTGGCATCAATACTTTGCCCGGTTATCCATCCTCCCTGCTGGCTTGCCAGAAAGGACACAACATGGGCGATGTCTTCAGGTTGCCCGACCCGACCCAAAGCGATTGTTTTCGCCACCCCGGCAGCCGTTTTCTTATTATTTGCCCTCGGATTCATCGCGGTTGCCGTCGCGCCAGGCAGGACAGCATTGATGGTTATCCCTCGTTCTCCAAGCTTAGGGGCAAGCGATAATGTAATGGCTTCCAGCCCGGCTTTTGTCGGTGCATATGCCACCATTTCAGGCCAGGCTGAACGAGTACCAATGGATGAAATATTGATTATCCGCCCATCAGGTCGCAACCGCGTTAGCGCTTGCTGAATCAGGAATAGCGGCGAAGCCAGATTAATTTGCAATAACGTTGCAAATTGCGCCGGAGTCAAATCTTCTAATGGCTGACGTCCGCCCTTTCCTGCGTTATTAATCAGAATATCGAAGTCGGGGGAACCATAGTGTGTTTGCAATAACGTATCTAGCTTTTGAACAAGCGATTCAGGGCCTGTGGCTAAGGAAAGATCGGCCTGAATGATATGCGCCTGCCCCCCTGCGCTAATGATTTGCTTCTCCAGCTCGCGGGCTGCCTGTTCATCCCGATTATAATGCAAAACGACAATCGATCCCTGTCCAGCCAGCTGGCGGGCAATTGCCGCCCCTATACCGCCGCTTGCTCCGGTAATCAGTGAAATTTTACCTTTTAAATCAGACATCAATAAACCTCATTAACCGGAGATTGCCAGCGTTGGTGTTGTTCAAGTAAACGAGCCCGTTCGATTAACTGGTTACGATCGACTTTGTTAGTCCCCGCCCAGGGCAATTCCTGAACAAAAGCAATACGACGTGGATGCTGATAGGCTGGAGCATGTGCAATGGCCCAGGACTTGAGTTCTTCCTCACTTAAGATGCTATCGGGTTGCAAGACGACAAAAGCCACCGGCACCTGACTGCGCTCTTCATCAGGCAATGGCACCACACTGGCATGTCTGACCAAAGGGTGGGACTCAAGCGTCTTTTCAACCTCTACCGGATAGATATTTTCCCCTGAGGTCACAAACATATCGTCAGCACGGCCGACAAAATAATAAAATCCATTTTCATCCCGACGCATAACATCACCGCTATCATACCAACCGTCGCGGAGAACCTTCGCGCTCTTCTCCGGTAACCGATGGTAGCCGGGTGTGACGGCCGGATTTCTCATTCTGAGCACCCCTTTGTCTGGAGCCTCATCCCCGACTAATTCAACCGCATCGAGCGAAAGGGGGAAGCCCAGTGAAAGCGGCGGGGTTGCCAGTCCATTTGGGTGTGGGCCAAAGATAGCTGGGCCCGCTTCTGTCGTGCCATAGCCATGGGAAATGCTCACCCCAGGAAAAGCCGCCTGGATGCGCTCCAGTAAACCCAATGTCATCGGTGCTGACCCCAGCATTACCCTTTTCAACGCACTGAAGTCATACTGTTTTAACCGCTCACTGTCACGTAACAGTCGGGCAAACATCGTGGGCACCGCAGTGACGATATTGATCTGATAGGTGGCTAAGGCTTCGATATAGCTATCGATATTGAATGCAGGAAGGATAACCAGCAGGCCATTGGCTGAAAAAACACGTTTACTTAAAAATAATCCATTCATATGGAATAGCGGTTGCGCCACAAGATAACGATCTTGTGCTCCGTCTGGTTCTACGCCAGCGGACCGAGTCACCGCCAACGCCCAGCGATGCCCGGTATGGGTCAGCGGGACACCTTTTGGCCGACCGGTCGACCCCGATGTATAAAGGATCATCGCCACTTCGTCCTGGCTGGCATCGATCGAGCGAAACTCTTGAGGCAGGATCTTTGCCTGAAATCCTTCCTCACTCCGATCGTCAAAACTGATGAGCGGAACCAGTCCTGCAAACTGTCTGGCACGAGCCTCATCAACAAAAGCCAATTTGATATCGGCATCACTGAGTAAATAATGCAACGTGTCTGCAGGTAATTTGGTATTCAATGGCACCGCGACCAGGCCGGCGCGCATAATACCGAAATAAGCAATCAGATATTCAGCCCGATTGAGCGAGGCAATCGCGATAGCACTGCCACGAGCCAGCCCCTGTTCTAACAGATAGTTCGCTACCCCGCCCGCCAACAGATCGATCTCCCGATGGCTGTAATGGCGTGGGGTGCTGGCATCCAGCAAGTCGATGATTGCTGTGCGGTCTAAGTCCAGTTGGCGATCGATAAGATCGCCCAGATTATTAATAGGCGCCGTCATGATATTGCTCCGAATTCAGCTCAGGGGATAATGGCACGCCACCTGACGCTCAGATGTTAAAGGACGCAGCGCGGGGCGCTGTTGTTTGCACAATGGCTGGGCATGGGGGCAGCGGGTATGAAATGCGCACCCGGAAGGGGGAGAATGCGGGCTGGGTAACTCCCCCTGTAATAAGGCTTCAGCATGCGGATGACGAGGATCGGCAACGGGCGCGGCCGCGAGTAAGGCTTGTGTATAAGGATGGGCGGGTTGACGCCAGATATCCATCGTCGGCCCGGTTTCAACAATGCGCCCGAGATACATCACCATCACCCGATGAGCAATGTATTCAACCACCGATAGATCGTGTGAAATAAACAGATAGGCAACACCCGTGCGCTGCTGAATATCTTTCATCAGGTTAATCACCTGAGCACGGACCGAAACATCCAGAGCAGATACCGCCTCATCACAAATGATAATCTGCGGCTCCAATGCCATGGCCCGAGCGATGCCAATACGCTGGCGTTGCCCGCCAGAGAACTCGTGTGGATAGCGCTGAGCCGCATCAGGTGCCAGACCCACCTGCTCCAGTAACTGACTCACCCGTTGCTGAATCTCAGGCTTTTTCCAGCCGGCAGCCTGGAGCGGTCGTGCAATACTGGTTCCTACCGACTGACGGGGATTTAGCGAGCCTTGCGGGTCCTGAAACACCATTTGTACCTGACGCCTAAAGGCGAGTAATGCTTTCCCGGTCACATTACCGAACTCAATCCCCTGGAGTTTTATCGAGCCCTGGGCCGGAATCAAACGCATCAACGCCTTACCCAGGGTAGATTTTCCGCAGCCCGACTCACCCACCAGCCCCAGGGTCTCACCGGCTTTAATATGCAGGTCGACCCCGGATAAGGCATAAACCTCACCCTCATGCGTTTTATAACTGACCTGCATATTTTGAGCCTGAAGTAAGTCACTCATAATCCGCCTCCCGCACGTTTTAGCATTAAAAATGAAGCGGTCAGTTGCTGTTCAGCAACATAGCAGGCCGCAAATTGCTGTTGGCTAAAATCGCTGAGTTCGGGAGGCTGTTCGCGGCATACAGGCTGTGCCTTTGGGCACCTATCGTAGAAAGCACAGCCCCTGGGGAGCTGGTTAAGGGCAGGAACACGACCGGGGATGTCCTGCAGTTTCTCATGAGGTTTACCCGATGTGGGCGTAGCACGCATCAGCCCCTGGGTGTAGGGATGAATAGGGTGTTCAAAAAGAGCCAACAGTGGGGCATCTTCCACTTTACGGCCGGCATACATCACCGCGACCCTGTCAGCCATTGCTGCCACTACGCCTAAATCATGGGTAATCAGTAACAATGCCATACCCGTCTCCTGCTGCAGCTCTTTGAGCAGCCCAAGGATTTGCGCCTGGATGGTGACATCCAGCGCCGTCGTGGGTTCATCGGCAATCAGTAAGGCGGGTTTACAGGCAATCGCCATCGCAATCATCACCCGCTGAGACATTCCACCTGATAAATTATGAGGGTAGGCTTTCATTCGTAAATGCGGGTCTGGAATATGGACTCGCTCCAGCAATGCCACCGCACGGTCATAGGCTTGATGGCGATCCAGCCCAAGGTGTACACGCAGTACCTCCATTAGCTGCTGCCCTACCGACTTCACCGGATTCAATGCACTCATCGGATCCTGAAAAATCATTGCGATCCGTCGGCCGCGGAGTCGCTGCATCTGGCGATCGCTGATTTGAGTCAGATTTTGCCCTTCAAACAGGATTTCCCCGCGACCGACTCGCGCCGTTGCAGGTAACAGCCCCATCAAAGCAAGTGCGGTAAGGGATTTACCACATCCTGATTCCCCGACTAAGGCCAGTGTTTCTCCTGCAGAAATTGAAAGTGAAAGGTTGCTGAGCGCATTCACTTGCTGCCGCCCGATTCGCAACGTCACATCAAGATGGTTCATCGACAATACCGGTTTCATGAGCGCTCCCGTAATTTGGGATTAAGCGCATCATTTAAGCCATCACCAATCAGGTTTAACGCCAGAACTGCCAGCATGATTGCCACACCCGGTATGGCACAAATATAGTATGACGAGCGAATCAGTGTTCTCCCCTCCCCCACCAGGCGTCCCCAACTTGCCAGGTTAGGATCGCCAAGCCCCAGAAATGAAATCACTGACTCATAAAGGATGGCGCCCGCAACGACCAGAGATGCCAGAACAATAACCGGAGGCATAACATTGGGCAGGATTTCGCGCGTCACTGTCTGGAAAGCACTCATACCGCTGGCCCGACAGGCCAAAATAAACTCTCTTTCTTTAAAAGAAAGAAATTCGGCCCGGGTCAGACGGGCAATCGGCTGCCATGACACCAGCCCCACCGCGATAATCACATTAATCATTTGCGGGCCAAGCACTGAGACAACCGTTAATACAAATACGATATTCGGGATAACCTGAAATAACTCGGTAATACGCATCAGCACTTCATCGATCCATCCACCAAACCAGGCGGCACTCGCGCCTACCGTAACGCCAATAAGGGTGGCGGCAAGGCTACTACTCAGGCCAATCAGTAAGGTTGCCCGGGCGCCATGAACAATTAACGCGGTGATATCCCGTCCCATAGAATCCGTTCCCAGGGGGTAGCGCCAGTCGGTAAATGGCCAGATCTCCGGGATGGCGACAATACGTAACGGATCGGTGGGATAAAACCAGTTAGCCGTTATCGCGGCAAAAATGATAATCAGCACAATGATCGCGCCGAAAACGGCACCAGCGTGGCGACAGAATTGTTTAAGCCAGCTAAAGCGCAACGGAGCCGTAGGTTGAGTCAGGGGCAAAACAGACATTAGTGGCTCCTTATGCGTGGATCAAGGCGCGAATAGACAACATCAACCACGATATTGATTAAGATAACTAACAAAGAGCTAAGAACCAGAACGCCTAATACCACCGGATAATTGCGAGTCATCACACTGTCAAACAGCACCTGACCAATACCCGGCCAGCTAAATACGGTTTCTATCACCACGCTACCACCCAGCACCGTCCCCAGCTGTAATCCCAAAAGGGTGACGACCGGTAGTAAAGCATTACGCAGCGTATGACCGATAATGACCCGTGGGCGGCTGAGTCCTTTCGCCCTGGCCGTGCGCACAAAATCCATTTGCCATACTTCCAGCATTGAAGCGCGCATCACCCGCGTGTAAGTGGCGGCATAAAACAACCCAAGCGCCAAAGCCGGAAGGACGAGATGGTGCGCAATATCCAGCACCTGTCCCCAGGGTCCCAAATTGGCACCGATAGTCTCCATCCCCCCCACAGGAAACCAACCCAGTTTCACCGAGAAGAAAATGATCATCATGATGCCAAGCCAAAAACTGGGGGCAGCAAAACAGAGCACGGCTAAGGCCGAGATAAGCGTGTCCCAAAAGCTGTTAACACGAATAGCGGAAAGCACACCGGCACTGACGCCGACCAATACCGCTATTGCAATACTGGTCAGCATCAGAATTAAAGTTGCCGGGAGATGGGCGAGGATAACATCCAGTACTGGCATATTTTGCCGATAAGAAAAGCCGAGATCTAACTGCATCACCGAGCCTATGTACTTTAGGAGCTGTATCCAGGCAGGCTGATCCATACCGTAGAGATGGCGCAGGCGTTCTATCATGGCGGGGTCTGTCACCTGCTGCTCTGCTGTCATCACATCAAGCAGCGTACCTGGCACCAACTTAATCAGCAGAAAGTTGATGATGATGACACCCAGCAGCAAAGGGATCCCCTGCAATAGCCGTCGTACAATCAGCCGCAGCATAGGCTACCCCGCGAAGCCAATATCATTGAGCGACGTCCCCTGCACGTTGGCGTCAGTCGTCAGGTTACGGACGTTTTTATTGGCTAACGTGAAAGACTGCATCTCGACCAGCGGAACAATCGGCACATCCGTGCTGGCTAGCTGAGCAAACTGATGTATCAGTGCTTTACGTTTTTCCTCATCGGTTTCAACCGTAATTTTCGCGACCAATGCATCCATTTGCGGTGAACTGTAGCCGGTCGCATTACGGAAGGCGGCACCTTTAACAATGCCATCGGTCGTGAAAAACTGCGTCACGGTAGGAACCGGTTCGACGGGTGCGGTGAAGTTAGAAACCGCAATGTCATAATCATAATCGCTATAGATCCGTTTCAACGCTGTAGCGCGGTCAACCGAGTCCAGACGCACTTCAATCCCCACATCATTCAGAGCCTGTTTAAGGTATTGACCGAGCTTAGCGTTCTCTTCAAACCAGGCGGCGGCAAGCAGGTTAACAGTAAAGCGTTTACCGTTTTTCTCGGGCAGTCCTGCCTGGTCAAGAAGCTGTTTCGCTTTTTCAGGATCAAATGAATAAGTGGGTACATCCGGTGTGAAAAAGAGAGAGTTACTACTGAAAATAGGTGAAACAGCGGGTTTTCCACGACCAAAATAAATAGTATTGATAATGAAATTACGGTCGATAGCATGGAGCAATGCTTGACGAACTTCACGACGGTTAACAAAATCCCGCCGCTGGTTAAACTCAACGCTTACTGTCCAGGCCGAGTTTTCATAACCCCGGGTGTCGAGTACCACCTTTCCAGTTTTAACCAGACGATCTATTTCACTTGCCGAGACGGGATTAGAGTAGCCAACGCTCAGCTCACCGGCTTCCAAAGCCGCCGAACGTGAGGCCGCATCTCCCCACCAACGAATAATCAGTTTGTCCAGCCAGGGTTGACCTTGCCCCCAATAGTTTTCATTACGGGCATATTCAACGTGGCTACCTCTGACCCAATTACCATATTTCCATGGGCCGGTTCCCACCGGGCGATTATTGAGAGGATTAGTAAGAATCTCTTTGCCAGCATATAAGTGTTTGGGTAATAACAATTGATACTGACCGGCCAGCGTCGATTTCAGGAAAAATTCCGGAACGGGGACATCAAAATCCAGGTTAACCGTGTGCGCATCTACCGCTTCAGCATGAGTCAGTGACTTCAGCGCGATACCGGCAGAAATAGCTTTCCAGTGGTCAAGAGCATTGAATACCACATCATCGGCGGTGAAATCCTGCCCATCGTGCCATTTGACCCCTTCACGAAGTTTGACGGTGTAACGCTTGAAATCAGCAGAAGGCGTAATGGACTCAGCAAGAGCAGGCTGAAAGACCAGGTTGTTATCCAGCTTAAGCAGGCGTTCAAGAATTTTAGTCGAGGTCTGAAACGGCGCGGATCCCCCACCTCCGGCGACAAAAAGCGCTTGCGGCTCGTTCCCGCCCCAGGAGACCACCATGGTGCCGCCCCGCTTCGGTATTTCGCTCTCAACGCTGGCGGCCATCGCATTGGATAAAAATGAAATGCCCGTTACTTTTGCAGCAGCAACTAATGCGGTTCCCCCCGCCGTCAGGGCAAGAAATCGACGGCGTTGTAAGTTCGGAGTCATAGATTTTTTCCTGATGTAGTGACCTGTGTTGCATAGCTGGCACGCCCGATGGCCACTATTTGCCCCTGATTATTCAGCACATCGACATCGGCCACACCGACGGTGCGCCCCAGACGTCGCACATGCGCAATTATCTTCAGATCGGTGTTGATCGCCGGACGCAGATAATCGACCCGGAAATTGATAGTCGGTAGCCCCTGGCCTAACAGCATGCCGAGGGCAAAATCACCCACCGTATCGATAATCGATGCCAGGGGGCCACCATGCCATTGACCAGAGTCGGCCTTGCGCTCAAATTCAGGGCGCATCGGCGCAATAACGGTCAGGGTCTGAGCATCGTAGTCCACGCTGTCGATGGAGAGATTAAGCCAGTGAATAAACGGTGAGTTGCGAAAATGATCCGCAATTTGTTGAGCTTCCAGGCGCTGTGTCATACCACCACCACTTTGCCGAATACTTGACGATCTTCGAGGCTAGCCAGGGCCTGAGCCCCTTCGGCCAACGGCCACTGGCGGTCAATGACGGCTTTGAGTTTGCCTTCCCCCACCAATTGCAGCAGTGAATGTAAATCCTCGCGCTCCCAGCCGTTAGAGCCTCGAATTTGCAGTTCATAAGTCCAGATATAGCGCAGGTCTTCCTGAGGTGCGAAACCTGCCGTCGCACCGCAGGTTAATAAGCGCCCGCCAATACGCAAAGTACGTAAAGACTTCACCCACGTGTCACCACCGGTAAAATTAACGACGACATCAACCCCACCGGGGGCTGGTGCACCGCGCCGACGAGCCGGCTTACCATGCCGTGAAAAGATAGTTTTCATAAAATCTTCATCACGATAGAGAATGGTTTCATCTGCTCCCAATTCAGTCAGCCGCTGGGCCTTATCATCAGAGCCGGCACAGGCAATAACATAAGCCCCTGCTAATTTAGCAAGCTGAACCGCAGCGACCCCCACTCCACCGCTTGCGCCAAGGATTAACACCTTTTCACCAGGCTGAATCTGACCAATGGCCTGCATCATTCGCCAGGCAGTGCCATACGCCACTGGCAGAGAGGCGGCATCAGAAAAGGAGACATTATCCGGTAGCTTGATCAGCTGATGCTCTGCCACACGGCATAACTCTGCCAACCCGCCGTGACTGGTTTCACCAATTAACCCACCGCTTACGCGGTTTACCGGATCAACCAGCACCCGGTCACCCACTTTCCAGTCTTTAACCTCAGCCCCGACGGTGATGATTTCACCCGCAACATCAAGCCCGATAATAATTGGAAATTCCAGAGTAATGCCCGGCATCCCCCGACGAGTAAAGACATCGTGATAATTCAGGGAAGAAGCCTTCACTTTAATAATCACATCCTTTGCCCCGGGTATTGGATCGGGAAAATCATTTTCTAATCGCAGTAAACTATTATCGCCATGCTCTCGTAATACAATTGCTTTCATTTTTTCGCTCTTTATGAAAATTATTCAAGCCAGGAGGCATGAAAATATAATTTAGTGGCACAACCGGGTCGTATCACTGATGATGATATATTTAATACTCAGAAAATGATTTTCAGATGAAAGAATCGCGTTTTATTTCAATGTAATTTCAAATAAATAACGACACCTCACCCCGACTCTAAAGTGAAATAAATGAGGTTGTAAAATCAATAAATAACGAGGTTTTACATGATAATGGAAATACTTTATATTCATTAAGTTACACATGAAATCAACATCATCATGATTTGCTAATATAAAATAAAATCTGAAATCAACCTATCACCTAATACTCATAGATTGAAATGCGCAATTTAATAAAACTATTCTAAAATATAGCGATACTAAGCAGCCCAGATGACATCACCGGGTACAGCAAAGCCTGTTTTATTGATGACCTGTTTTTAAGGAAGACGGCTTTTATACTGAAAGGAAATAGTTATATTTTATATATCCACTAAAATATGACTTATCATTAGAATGATATCCTGGTTATACAGTCCTCTTGCCGGAGAGGGATATTATTAGAACAGTATCAGCTTGCACTCAAAGCAAGGACCGGCGGGCAATCAACACCCTCCTCGCCCGCCATCCGGAGGTGGACCGGCAACGCTGTTTGACTGAAATGATGGAAGCTTATGCCGCCCAGGCGCTGGTCTGTATTCAGCAAACCGGGCTGGGAATTGAACATGTTAATATCGGCGGCGGCGCG
>Ga0153936_100592_pt1 | contig 10398 bp, 12 predicted proteins | sample TSNJ020MetaG_FD_102272 | JGI IMG/M metagenome (GOLD analysis project Ga0153936, IMG submission 102272) | Attine ant fungus gardens microbial communities from New Jersey, USA - TSNJ020 MetaG | ecosystem: Host-associated > Fungi > Mycelium > Unclassified | place: USA: New Jersey, Wharton State... | reverse complement strand
GTTTCGGCATTAAGCGCCGGGGTGATTACCCGTAATACCTCGCTCTTTGACCCGGGCTGGTGGCAATTGCCCGGCTCTGAAAAACGCTATCGTGACTGGAAAAAATGGGGACATGGTCGTTTGAATGTCACCAAAGCCCTTGAGGAGTCTGCCGATACCTTCTTCTATCAGGTCGCCTATGACATGGGCATCGACCGGCTGGGTGAGTGGATGAACAAATTCGGCTATGGGCATTACTCCGGTATTGACCTGGCTGAAGAGCGCTCGGGTAACATGCCGACCCGGGAGTGGAAACTTAAACGCTTTAAAAAGCCCTGGTATCAGGGGGATACAATCCCTGTTGGTATCGGCCAGGGATACTGGACAGCCACACCCATTCAGATGAGTAAAGCGCTAATGATTCTGATAAACGATGGCATTGTCCGTGTTCCGCATCTGTTAATGAGTACCGTGAAAGATGGCAAGCAGGTTCCCTGGACCCAGCCGCCGGAAGACCCGATTGGTGATATCCATTCCGGTTATTGGGAAATAGCCAAAGACGGTATGTATGGAGTAGCTAACCGGCCTAACGGCACGGCGCATCGCTACTTTGCCAACGCCCCCTATAAAGCGGCGGTTAAATCAGGGACGGCACAGGTTTTTGGTCTGAAAGCTAACGAAACCTATGATGCGAAGAAAATCTCTGAGCGGCTGCGTGACCACAAATTAATGGTGGGTTTCGCGCCTTATGACAATCCAAAATATACCGTGACCATGATTCTGGAAAACGGCGGCGCGGGGCCGGCAGTCGGTACAATTATGCGCCAAATCCTCGACCACTTAATGCTTGGGGATAACAACACGGTTTTACCTAATGCCACGCCTGGCACCACGGCGTCAGAGGATCAATAAGCATGACAGACAATCCTAATAAAAAGTCTATCTGGGATAAAATACATCTCGATCCGACCTTTTTAGTGACTATCGTGGCGTTGCTGGTGTTCAGTTCCCTGGTGGTATGGAGCGCCAGTGGCCAGGATATGGGGATGATGGAGCGTAAAATCGGCCAAATCATGATTGGCTTCGTGGTGATGGTCGTTATGGCGCAAATCCCGCCGCGTATTTATGAAGGCTGGGCTCCTTATCTGTATATCATCTGTATTATTCTGCTGATTGCCGTTGATGCTTTCGGCGCGATATCAAAAGGCGCACAGCGCTGGCTTGACCTCGGGGTGGTGCGCTTCCAGCCCTCGGAAATTGCCAAAATTGCGGTGCCGCTGATGGTTGCGCGCTTTATTAACCGCGACGTCTGCCCGCCTTCGCTGAAAAATACCGGCATCGCCCTGATTCTGATTTTTATGCCTACCCTGCTGGTCGCGGCTCAGCCGGATCTCGGTACATCAATTCTGGTCGCCTCCTCCGGGCTATTTGTCTTATTCCTCGCCGGATTAAGCTGGCGTTTAATTCTGGTTGCCGTGGTATTAGTTGCCGCCTTTATTCCCATTCTCTGGTTTTTCCTGATGCATGACTACCAGCGGGCCAGAGTTATGATGCTGCTTGACCCGGAAACCGATCCCCTCGGCGCTGGCTATCATATTATTCAGTCCAAAATTGCCATTGGCTCTGGTGGCTTTCGCGGCAAAGGCTGGTTGCACGGGACGCAATCTCAGCTAGAATTTTTACCCGAGCGCCATACTGACTTTATTTTTGCCGTCCTTGCCGAAGAACTCGGCCTGGTGGGTATTCTGGTGCTACTGGCCCTTTACTTACTGCTGATTGTCCGCGGCCTGATTATCGCCGCCCGCGCCCAAACCACCTTTGGCCGGGTGATGGCAGGGGGACTGATGCTTATTTTATTCGTCTATCTGTTTGTGAATATTGGTATGGTTAGTGGTATCTTACCGGTAGTTGGCGTCCCATTGCCGCTGGTCAGTTACGGGGGCTCAGCGTTGATTGTATTGATGGCCGGGTTTGGTATTGTGATGTCCATCCACACCCACCGAAAAATGTTATCGAAAAGCGTTTAAGAGGATGAGAAGCGCAATGGTTAAGCAATGGCTTGGGGTTTGCATCGCAGCAACCTTACTGGCGGCATGTTCCACAAATGATGACGGTCAGCAACAGGTCACTCAGGCGCCGCAAGCGGCTGTCTGTAACGGTCCTATTGTCGAAATTACTGGCCAGGAACCTCGGTATGAACCATTAATTCCTTCGGTTAACCAGGATTATCAATCCTCTGGCAAGAGCTATAAAATCGTCCAGAACCCGGCAAACTTTAGCCAGACTGGATTTGCCGCGATTTATGATGCGGAGCCCGGCAGCAACCTGACTTCATCCGGTGAGGCTTTTGACCCTACGGCCCTAACCGCCGCTCATCCGACATTGCCTATCCCCAGCTATGCCCGGATTACCAATCTGGCCAATGGCCGGATGCTGGTTGTCCGTATCAATGACCGTGGCCCTTATGGAAATGACAGGGTGATTTCCCTTTCCCGGGCGGCGGCGGATAGACTGAATACCTCGAATAATACCAAAGTCCGGATTGACCCTATTGTTGTTGCCCCTGACGGCACCTTGTCTGGTCCGGGTATGGCCTGTGTCACCATTGCTAAACAGACCTATGCTCTGCCGGCACGGCCAGACTTAAACAGTGGCATGGGAAGCGCAACATCAGCAGTCCCCGCCTCTGCTCCGCAAAATGATATTCGTCCTATTAGTAATGATACGTTACAACCCACAGAAAGCACCGGCGCCCCCATTAGCAATAGCGGCTTTTTAGGCGCGCCTACCCCGCTGCGAGCGGGCGTACTGGAAGAGCCGACTCCGCCAGCCAGTGAGGGAGCAACACCACCGCCAGCCGCCGCTGTACAGCACGCCGCCTCCGCGCCGCCTGCCGTTGTAGCCGCCCAGCCAGCCGCCGCTGCGAGTGGGAAATATGTGGTACAGGTTGGCGCCGTGAGCGATGGCACCCGGGCTAACCAGTGGCTGAATAAGCTCACCCAGCAGTTTGGTACCCGTGGAGCGGTTTCTCATAACGGCAGCGTTTACCGGGTTCAGCTGGGGCCATTTAGCCAGCGCAGCGAGGCCGCCGCCCTGCAACAGCGACTGCTTTCTGAGGCACAACAGCAATCATTTATTACTAATGCACCTCCCCGCTGAGGCCAAATGACGGGCATCCGCCTTGCGTAAGCTTTTGTAAAGCTCATTAACAAAGTCGCAAGCAAAGTCGGATGCCAGTGAAATAGGCTTTTGCTATAGTTAATCACTTTTTTTAATTCCATAACGGATGCCGTTGTTTTAACCATGAATACTGATTTTTCAACTCATTTTGTGAAGCGTATCGCGCTCACCACGCTTTTGGCTTTTTCAGCTATAGCGACTGTGCAGGCTGATGACCTCAACATTAAAACAATGATCCCCGGCGTCCCGCAGATTGATGCAGAAGCCTACATTCTCATCGACTATAACTCCGGTAAAGTCCTTGCTGAGTCGAATGCTGATGCCCGCCGCGATCCGGCGAGTCTCACCAAAATGATGACCAGCTATGTTATCGGCCAGGCGATGAAAGCCGGTAAATTTGATGAAAGCTCGATTGTCACCATCAATAAAGATGCATGGGCGACCGGTAACCCGATATTTAAAGGTTCATCACTGATGTTCCTGCAGCCGGGCATGCAGGTACCGGTAAGTAAGCTGATACGCGGTATCAACTTACAGTCGGGTAACGATGCCTGTGTTGCGATGGCCGATTTTGTCGCGGGTAGCCAGGATGCCTTCGTCAGCCTGATGAACAACTATGTCAGCGCACTTGGCCTGCAAAACACCCATTTTAAAACGGTGCATGGTCTGGATGCCGAAGGTCAGTACAGCTCCGCCCGCGATATGGCGCTGATTGGCCAGGCGCTTATCCGTGATGTACCGAACGAGTACGCTATCTATAAAGAGAAAGACTTTACCTTTAATAATATCCGTCAAAACAACCGTAATGGTCTGCTTTGGGATACCAGCCTGAATGTCGATGGCATTAAAACCGGCCATACCGATGCCGCCGGTTATAACCTCGTTGCTTCGGCAACCGAAGGTGATATGCGTCTGATTTCTGCGGTACTGGGCGGACGGACCTATAAAGGCCGCGAGACTGAAAGTAAGAAATTACTGACCTGGGGCTTCCGCTTCTTTGAAACCGTATCCCCGCTGAAGGCCGGGAAAGAGTTTGCCTCAGAACCCGCCTGGTTTGGTAATAATGACCGGGCATCGCTGGGGGTCGATAAAGATGTTTATCTGACTATCCCGCGCGGCCGGATGAAAGACCTGAAAGCCAGCTATGTACTCAACACCAACGAGTTACATGCTCCACTGCAGAAAAACCAGGTAGTGGGTACGATTAATTTCCAGCTGGATGGCAAAACTATCGAGCAGCGTCCATTAGTCGTCTTACAGGAGATGCCAGAAGGCAACTTCTTTAGCCGTATGATTGACTACGTCAAATTAATGTTACACCGCTGGTTCGGCTAGTTTTTACCACTTGAAAACGGGATAATTCCCCCCATATAGAGATTAAAGGCGCCAGACTGCTGGTCGCACCTGCTATATGACTCACCGGGCAGCGGACTTATCCCCGCCCGGTGAGAAAAAAGCTGGCTGACTGCATAGCCTGAAGTATTCTCTGGGATACCTGCCATTATCCGGGTTGTAGGGCACGATAGCTGAATGCCGCCCTCTGATTAAGGGGCATCCAGTAGCGTTCTGATCAGACAACACCAATAATGCAGGGTATCGATTTCACTCCTGGGGCAGACAGCCTGCAGGAGAATTATAATATTGCCGTAACGCGGGAGCGACCATGAAAACCAAACTGAACGAATTGCTCGAATTTCCAACTCCGTTTACTTATAAAGTTATGGGTCTGGCGAAACCTGAGCTGGTTGATATGGTGGTCGAGGTAGTACAGCGTCATGCACCGGGTGACTACACGCCTCAGGTAAAACCCAGCAGCAAAGGGAATTATCATTCCATTTCCATCACTATCAATGCCACCCATATTGAACAGGTTGAAACCCTGTACGAAGAGCTTGGCAATATCGAAATTGTCCGCATGGTGCTGTAGGACTGTGAACCCGGCTGACCGCCGGGTCTGTCCCACCCCAGGGCCTTTTCTGGCTATCTTGCAATAAACACCTCACCAGACTTAAGTTAACCCTTCCCCCGCCACCAGATTTTTGCTTTTCTCCCCGGTAAGATATACTGCCCTCACCTTTTGTTTTCCGGAGACGTTGTTTTGTCTCAAGATACCATTCTTATCCGCAATCTTGGCCTGCGGCCTTATCAGCCGGTTTCTGATGCCATGCATCTCTTCACCGAGTCCCGTAGCGAGGAGACCCCGGATGAAATCTGGCTGGTGGAGCATCCTGCGGTCTTTACCCAGGGCCAGGCTGGAAAAGCTGAACATATTCTGGTGGCCGGTGATATTCCAGTGGTACAAAGCGATAGAGGCGGCCAGGTGACCTATCATGGGCCCGGCCAGCAGGTTATGTACACCCTGCTAAATCTAAAACGCCGAAAACTGGGGGTCAGGGAATTGGTGACCGCGCTGGAAACGACCGTGGTTAACACCCTCGCAGACTACGGTATTGAAGCTTATCCCCGTGCCGATGCGCCTGGCGTTTATGTTGATGGAAAGAAGATATGCTCCCTTGGGCTACGCATCCGCAAAGGTTGCTCGTTTCACGGTTTGGCCCTCAATATTGATATGGATCTTGCTCCCTTCCAGCGTATTAACCCCTGCGGTTATGCCGGGCTGGAAATGACCCAGATCAGTGATTTTACAACCCCGGTCACCCTCAGTGAGGTACAGCCGCGCTTAGTCAGCCACTTTGTCGCTTTACTGGGTCAACCGGACATTCGTTTTGTCGGCGCTAATGAATAACCAATACCGCACCGCTGGTAACAGATAAATATGACGACAGACGGTATAATCTCGCCAATATCGTCTGTTTTGTGGGGCGTTATTTGTTATAAAGCATCAGACGCACAGGCAAATCGAGGAAAAGATACAACATTTATTTTACAATTCTTTCTCGATTAACTGCCATGCAATACTGATTATGATGGTGGCTAATGATATACTTCATGCCCAGAGTTAAAAAATAATTGATATTTACAACTTCTGATTGAATTCAATTAGCCTCACTTGAGTATCCGCAACGGGAAACCGCATCCTATGAGTAAACCTATTGTGATGGAACGCGGCGTTAAGTACCGCGACGCCGATAAAATGGCCTTGATCCCGGTTAAAAACGTGGTGACAGAGCGCCAGGAGCTGTTAAGAAAGCCGGAATGGATGAAAATCAAGCTGCCTGCTGATTCCACCCGCATTCAGGGGATTAAAGCAGCCATGCGCAAAAATGGTTTGCACTCTGTATGTGAAGAAGCTTCCTGTCCCAACCTGGCTGAATGCTTTAACCATGGCACGGCAACCTTCATGATTTTAGGTGCCATTTGTACCCGTCGCTGCCCTTTCTGCGACGTTGCACATGGACGTCCGATTGCACCAGATGCCAATGAGCCGGTTAAATTAGCGCAAACGATCGCTGATATGGGCCTGCGCTATGTGGTTATCACCTCGGTAGACCGGGATGACTTGCGTGATGGCGGTGCTCAGCACTTTGCCGACTGTATTACGGCAATTCGTGAGAAGAACCCAACGATCAAAATCGAAACCCTGGTGCCTGACTTCCGTGGCCGTATGGATAAAGCCCTGGATATTCTGACCGCTACCCCACCGGATGTGTTTAACCACAACCTGGAGAACGTGCCGCGCGTTTATCGCCAGGTTCGCCCGGGGGCTGACTACAACTGGTCGCTCAAGCTACTGGAGCGCTTTAAAGAAGCCCACCCGGATATTCCAACCAAGTCAGGATTAATGGTTGGCTTAGGGGAAACCAATGCCGAAATCATTGAAGTGATGCGCGATCTTCGCCGCCATGGGGTCACCATGTTAACCCTTGGCCAGTATCTGCAGCCTAGTCGCCACCACTTACCGGTACAACGCTATGTTAGCCCGGATGAGTTTGAAGAAATGAAGGCAGAGGCAATGGCAATGGGCTTCACCCATGCAGCCTGTGGCCCGTTTGTTCGCTCGTCTTATCATGCTGACCTGCAGGCAAAAGGGATGGAAGTAAAGTAATCAGTTATAGATTGTTACTTTTTTCCACAATAAAAAACCGGCTAATCATGCCGGTTTTTTTATCCTCTTCATTTGGCGTTGTCACAGGGCGCAGGGCAATATCTATGACCAGCGCCGCGCTTTCCTGCCAGTTCACCAGCTTGGCGTAAGGGATACGCCATAATGATTGAAGATGAGAGTTACTCTTTATTATCAATACGGCCCGGGCCGTTCTCAGCAGAGATGGTACCCGCACTTTTCGCACCTTCATCATCGGCCATCGCTTTCTTAAAGCCTTTAATGGCAGAACCGAGGTCACTTCCCAGAGTGCGCAACTTTTTGGTGCCGAACAACAAAACGATCAGCGCGCCGACAACCAGCAATTTCGTAATACTGATCTCACCCATACTTACCTTCTTATTTGTTTGTGTGCCGGGCTACGGCATAAAGATTACTGATAATTAACACCCATCAATGGGGGTAATACAAACGAAATCTGTAACAAAATTAATCAGACCTTGTTAAGCAGAAGGCCTGAGAGATGGCGCAGAAAAACGCCTGTTTTTGAGTACCGGTAACATCTGACGCACCGTTTCCAGCCGCTGCTTATCCAGCTCAGCATAAATCAATGCCGGCAGCTCGGCGGCGGCGGCAACCGTCACGCCAAGGGGATCCACGACCCGACTCTGACCAATATTTTTGGCTCCACACTCGCCAGACGCCACCACATAACAGGTGGTATCTAATGCCCGGGCAGAGAGCAGGGTTTGCCAGTGGGCTTCTTTATGCGGCCCCTTTAACCAGGCGGCGGGCAATACCAGCACTTCGGCTCCCTGCAGCGCCAGCGCCAGGGCCATATCAGGAAAGCGGAGGTCATAACAGGTCATTAGCCCAATACGCATGCCTGCCACCTCAATCAGCGGGGCCAGGCTAGCGCCGGCATCCACCAGCTTTGACTCCTGAACGCTAAATGCATCATAGAGATGCACTTTATGATAATGACTGATGACCGTCCCTCCCCGCACGGCGATAAGGGTATTCGCCGCGCGTCCGCTGCTGGTCGGGGTGTGTAACGTTAGCACCGTGGTCATTTCATTATGCCGGCTTTCTTCACAAAGCCTGGTCACATACTCCCCGTTCAACGGCTGAGCAGATTGCACCGACATCGCCGGATTATCATCCCGCCTTGCCAGCACCGCTTCAGGTAACACCAGCAAGTCTGCCCCGCCGGCGGCGGCCTGCTGCATCAGGGCAATACAGGTCCTGACGTTATCCTGCCATTGCGGGCCGACGATAAACTGCCCAACCGCCACTTTCATCACTCTCTCCTTCAGAGAACAGATTTGCATGCGCTGATTGATTGTCAATCTCCCAGCGACGAGATTACACTCAAAGCAGATTGTTTTCAGTAAGGATTAATCGTGACTCAAATGGCGTTGGCCGTGTTTATCGGCGGGGGGATGGGCAGCTTAGCGCGCTGGTGGCTCAGCCTTAGGCTCAATACTCTGAATATGACTATTCCGATTGGCACATTAATAGCTAACCTGACCGGCGCATTAATTATTGGTCTGGCGTTTGCTTTATTCAACCGTTTCAGCCAGGCAGACCCGGTGTGGAAATTACTGATAACCACCGGCTTCTGTGGGGGCCTGACTACCTTTTCCACTTTTTCATATGAAGTGGTGGCCCTGATGCAGGAAGGACGTTTTTTATGGGCGGGGGCGAATATTGTGCTTAACCTCGCCGGGTCGTTAATCATTACCGGGCTCGCCTTCTGGCTGGTTTCTGTCTTCTCCCCTCAATAAGACCTGCCTGGGGGGGAAATATCGCCTCCTGAGGCTGTGGAGCGGCTTTAAAGACCATCAGGCAGGTGGCCTGCTAAATACACGGCTACCTTCGCCAGACTCTGCCACAGGCTATCAGTCAGCCGGACACGACTCAGCGCGCCTGGCCCTGGCAGCATATTTATGCAACCTGACCGGCATGATAAGGAGTGAACTGCCGCAGCTTATCGCTGCCGACAGGCTTTTTCAGCAACAAAAAAAACCCGCCATGGCGGGTTTTTAAATTCTGCCGGTAGCGACTTAGATAGCCATTACGTTTGCAGCAGAAGGGCCTTTGGCACCGTTAGTGATTTCAAACTCTACACGCTGACCTTCAGCAAGAGTTTTAAAACCATTGCTCTGGATAGCAGAGAAGTGTACGAATACGTCTTTGCTACCATCTTCAGGAGTAATAAAACCAAAACCTTTGGATTCATTAAACCACTTAACGTTACCTTTAATCTTAGACATCAAAATTACCTTTACATGAAAATACGACACAAATGCTGTGTCCTGGATAAGTACAACAATTGTGGTGAGCTTTGTCCAGCCCGGATTTACGAAAAAGTGATAAAAGTCTCTTCTTTTTGACCACTTTTTACAAAAACCATTGTATTTAAAGGTGTATAAAAAGTCCAACCAGATCCGTTTAACTGAGACCCCCATCACATCAGAACTGAAAACGGAACCACGCAAAGTAAACGTTACCGTTATTGTAGGTCCCTGGAATGTAGGTCATCTGGAATGTGGCTGGACCGTAGCCAACCGAGGCTAAAGGCAATACCAGAGGAAGAGGAATATACTTCCAGTTATCACGGGCGGTGACCCCCGCCGTGTAGCCTAAGCCCAGATGGAAATTCTTATCCTGCAATGGTCGCCAGGTTTTCTCCCAGCCATAGCCTCCAATAGGTTCCCATTTATTAAAGGAGTCTTTAAAGGCCATCAGATAGAGTCCGTTCCAGTTGCCGTTTTCATCCCAGCGCGACTGTCCAAACCCTACGCCCCATGGGCGTTCGTTATAGCTATCGATTTTTTCTTTGCTATAGGCAAAGCGTGCATGCCAGGTTATCGCCGGAACATACAGATCAAAATGCTGAGGCTCACTCCAGGTTTGTGACACGTTAGTCGAGAACGTATTCCACATCTGACCCAAAAAACCCTCATTTTGTGCAAAACTCGTGGGCGTCACAATCAATAAGGAGGTCAGCAAAGCCAATGAAGGAGCTGTTTTATGAATGTAAGTCACGTTATTATTACCGTATGATTCCCGAACTTATACCTAACTAAATTATATCTTAGTTAAACGTCTATAACAGCCATCGGCTGATAAAAATATATTCTGCAGGTTGACAATAATAGCCTAAAATTGCCATTAATGATAAGCATAACTATGCAGCTTAACTTCGTCAATTTTTGTAAGCATTGATTTCC
>Ga0153936_100588_pt1 | contig 10415 bp, 9 predicted proteins | sample TSNJ020MetaG_FD_102272 | JGI IMG/M metagenome (GOLD analysis project Ga0153936, IMG submission 102272) | Attine ant fungus gardens microbial communities from New Jersey, USA - TSNJ020 MetaG | ecosystem: Host-associated > Fungi > Mycelium > Unclassified | place: USA: New Jersey, Wharton State... | reverse complement strand
CATTCCGGCAAAAATAACAGATAATTGAGTTATCCTGCCTATTGGTCACTATTACTGCCCTAACCACTCATTTACTGAAAAAATGCAAAAACTTATTTACGCTCTTCCAGCAGTTGCTGGGCATTCTCAGGGGTGACAACGGTCCATGGAATGAAATAGTGCTTCTCAGTACCGCCATCCCATTTCAGGTCTTTTTCATACTGCTTCCAGATAGTGGACTGCGGCTGATATTTATCACCTTTAACCGCGCGCATTGCCACATCGATAGAGCCCTGCATTTGACCTTTAGCATCCTGCAGAATTGAAACCATTTCACCCGCCTGAACGGCATGAATGGCATCGGTTACACCATCAACACCGGCGATAGCGAAATCGCTGACTTTCAAGCCTGCACCTTTAATGGCTTCGATAGCCCCTAATGCCATTTCATCATTCTGACCAATGACACCATTGATTTTACCGCGATGTTTTTGCAACCAGTTTTCCATCAAGGGCTGAGCTTCAGCCCGTGACCAGTTAGCCGTTTTGCGTTCAAGCACAGTTACCTGACCCGGGCCGCACTCGGCAATGGCTTTATCGTTACCTCTGCCGCGCTGAATCTCACCACTGCCACCTTTTGGCCCCTCGATAATAACGACATTAACCTTATTGTTTTTACAGTCGAGTTTATCCAGTACCGCTTTCGCTTCCAGATAACCGCCTAATTCGTCATTCGACACCACTTCGGATGTCATATCTTTCGTGTTGAGACGGGCATTCGTTACCACCACCGGAATTTTCGCTTGATTGGCATTGGTGACAATATCAATGTTGGCTTCAAAATCCATTGGGTTAACGATAATCGCATCAGCACGCGTTTGAATAGCCGTCGCCGCCTGATCGTTCTGTACCGAGGCATCATAGCGACCATCATAAAAAGTCAGTACCGCTTCACCGCTTTTCACCGCAGGATGTTCTTTGGCATAACGCTCCATCAGCTGAACAAATTCAGCCTTGTTGCCATACATCAAAATAGCAATTTTTACCGGTGCTGCCTGAGCCACCGCCATTCCACCCAGTATCATGGATGAGGCGAGAAGCGCGATTTTGGTCATTTTCATTGTAGTACTCCAGGTAAGAGGTTTTTTATATTATTAATCAGTCACGTTGTTGTTTACGGGAAGGGTCAAGCAAAACAGCAATTACGATCAATACACCTTTAATAATCTGCTGGTAGTAAGACTGAACCCCCAACAGGTCCAAACCATTGTTCATGACGCCAATAATCAGGACGCCAAATAAAGTTCCGACGAGCGTCCCAACGCCCCCTGCCATACTGGTGCCGCCAATAACAACCGCCGCAATAGCATCCAGTTCGTAGCCTGCTCCGGCATTAGTCTGGGCAGATCCGGTACGTGCCGTCAGAATAAGGCCAGCGACACCCGCCAGACAGCCGCAAAGGGTATAAACCAGCACTTTGATTTTAAGCACGTTAATACCGGATGTACGGGCACTTTTCGGGTTACCGCCAACGGCATAAACATGGCGACCAAAAATCGTTTTATTCAGCACAAGCCAGGCAAGGCCAAACAGTACGGCAAAGATAATGACCGGTACCGGAATTTCGGCGATATAGCCGTTACCTAACCAGCGGAAATCGCTGTTTAGCTGTGAAACCGGGTTGCCGTCAGTGGTCAACATAGCCATACCCCGGGCAGCGGATAGCATGCCCATCGTCACAATGAAGGGCTGCAAACGAAAGCGTGCCAGCACGGTGCCGTTAATCAAACCGCAGACAATCCCGATTCCCAGGGCAATAATCAACGGCATCAGTACCGCATTCGCCGTATCACCGATAGCCAGGCCGGCGTTGTTAGTCGCAAAACGCGCGGCCACAATGCCACTTAAAGCCAGCACCGAGCCGACGGACAAGTCAACGCCGGCAGTGATGATGACGAAGGTCATGCCGATGGCTAAGATGCCGTTAATCGACACCTGACGTAATACAATCAGCATGTTTTCATTGCTGAGAAAATAGTTACTGCTCCATGCCCCCTGACTGACCTGATATTCACCAATCAGCGAGACAATCAGACACAAGACAAAGAAGGCGATGACGATGCCGTACTTGTGCATACGGCTTTTGTTACGGGCAAAGAATGACACCCGTGATGTGAGGGTTTGCGTACCGTTCATATTGATATCTCTCTATTAAACCGCCAACTTCATTAATCTGGTCTGGGTTGCATCTGCTGCTGATACTTCTCCGGCTAACTCACCGTCACGAAAAACAAGTATCCTGTCGCTCATGCCAATAATTTCCGATAGCTCAGAAGAAACCATAATTATCCCTTTGTTTTTAAGGGCGAATTCTGACATGAAAGCGTAAATTTCCTTTTTTGCTCCTACGTCGATACCCCGGGTTGGTTCATCAAGAAGCAGCACTTCAGGATCCAGTAGCGCCCAGCGTCCAAGAACCACCTTCTGTTGGTTACCTCCGCTGAGATTGCCGACAATCTGATCGCCATCCAGCGTCTTGACGTTGAAGCGTTTAATCATCGCCTCAGTGCGGACTTTCTCTTGCTTCTCGCTAATAAACCCCCCCCGGCTTATCTGCGCGAATGAAGACACATTGATGTTCTCTCCCACCGATCGGCAGAGCACCAGTCCGGTCTCTTTACGGTCTTCAGTCACATAGGCAATACCGGTGTTGATTGATTCTTTTGGAGAATGGCGAGCCAGGGTTTTATCCCCGAGACGAATGGTGCCGCTGTCAGCATGTTTAATGCCAAAAATAAGGTCGAGAAACTCGCTGCGGCCAGAACCGACTAACCCATAAATTCCAAGAATTTCGCCGCGTTTAAGACTGAGGCTGATATCTTTAATCTTGTTTTTCCAGCGGAGGTTTTTGACCTCCATCATCACCTCTGTGCCAGGCTGATTAAATTTAGCGAACTCACTGTCGTACTCCCCACCAATAATGTGTTCAATCAGCTGTTCACGGGTGATATCAGCAATATTTCCCTCGTGGATATAAGTTCCATCGCGAAAAATCGAATAACTGTCTGCTATCTGGAAAATCTCAGAGAGACGGTGGGAGACATAGATAATGCCTTTACCTTTTGCCGCCAGGCGGGTGATCGTCTGGAAGATTTTCTGGGCATCTTCTTCACCAATAGCCGAGGTCGGTTCATCCATAATGATGACATCTGCGTTGGCATGTGAGAGAGCCTTGGCAATTTCAACCAGTTGCTGTTCAGCAACGCTGAGATTACGCATTTTTTCTGTGGCATCTATCTGAAAATCCAATTCATCCATCAGGACTTTGGTGCGCTGATTGAGCGTCGTGAAGTCGACAAATCCGAAACGTTTAGGCTCACGCCCCAGCCAGATATTTTCAGCTACCGTGAGGTCAGGAATGGCGCTTAACTCCTGCTGAACAATAGCAATACCGGCTTTAAGCGCATCACGCGGATGAAAAAAATCGCAACGTTCACCACGAATCAGAATGTCACCCGCATCAGGACGGATAAATCCCATCAAAATACTTAGAAAAGTAGACTTCCCGGCGCCATTACCACCGCACAGAGCGTGAATAGAGCCCGGGCGCAGGCGAAACTCGGCATGTTTTAGCGCCACAACCGGGCCAAAAGCTTTCTTCACTCCGGAGACTTCAAGTAGCCATTCGGGTTGTTGGGTTTGCGCATTGCTCATCACAGTTGCACCTCTGGATAAATTGCTTGCAGGCGTTGAAGATAGTTTTGATAAAACACATCGTATTGCGCCTGAACATCCGTCTCAGGCTGGGTACGGGTTGACTCATCCAGCGAAACAAAACGCTGGCAAAGTTCAGCGAGTAGCGCGTCCGCATCCCGGCCTGGATTATCCTCAAGCTCCGTCGCCCATATGGCCTGAATTGCCCCACCCAATGCCGCCGTCTCTTTGATATTCAGACATACCACCGGGCAGGCCATCACATTAGCAACCACTTGCCGCCAGCGGGCGCTACGGGAACCGCCGCCGGTCAAACGAATTTCACGGGCATGAATACCCTGCTTTTTAAATAGCTCAATACCATAGCGCAGGCCGTAAGTGGCACTTTCCACTACTGCCATACAGAGGTTGGCGCGGGTAAAGTTATCACTGTCCAGGTTATGAATACTGGCGCGGGCATGTGGCAGGGCCGGGACACGCTCCCCATTAAAAAAGGGCAGCATCATTATCCCACCCGCTCCAGGGGGCGCCTGTTCAATTAAGCCATTAAAACCGGCAATGTCTTCGGCTAATAAGCTCTGTATTGAGGTAGTGGCTGAAGTGACATTCATGGTACACACCAGCGGCAACCAACCATTGTTACTCGAGCAAAATCCCGCCACCATGGCCGACTCAGCGCTAAACGGCTGGGCAGACCAGGCAAATAAGGTCCCGGATGTCCCCAGGCTCATGGTAACCGCACCAGGGGCGATATTTCCCGAGCCGATCGCCGCCATCATGTTGTCCCCGCCACCGGTTGAAACCCGGGTCCCGGGCGATAAACCGAGCTTATCCGCCGCTTCCTGCCGCAGGCTACCAATGCAACTTTGTGCATCTTTCAGCTCCGGTAAAGCATTCCAAAGCCGTCCGCTATCATCAATGAGATTAACGATATGCCGGTCCCATTTTCGGGTACGAACATTGAGTAATCCGGTGCCTGAGGCATCGCCATATTCAGCTACACGCTGACCGGTCAGCCAAAAATTAAGATAATCATGTGGCAGCAGAACCGTGTGTAAATGTGCCCACTGTTCCGGGTAGTGTGTTTTGAACCACATAATTTTCGATGCAGTAAAACCGGTGGATATCAACAGGCCAAGCTTGTCGAGCGAACCTTTTACCCCGCCTATTTTTTCGAGTAATCGATCATTTTCTTGCGTCGTTTCGGTATCGCACCATAGCTTGACGCTATGTAGCACATTGCCCTGTTTATCGAGGGGGACAAAGCCATGCTGTTGCCCGGAAACGCCAAGGGCTTTTATATCCTGAGCATTAATGCCCGCTTCAGTCACCGCTTTTTGAAACGCGCTAACCAGGGCATCAATCCACCAATCGGCTTCCTGTTCACGACGCCCATTCGAGTCACTGATAAGACGGTGAGGGGCACTCCCCTCACCGAGAATCGCGCCCTGTTCGCTGTCGACAATCACCACTTTGGTGCCTTGTGTACCGCAGTCAATTCCAGCATAGAGCGGCATAGCCTTACTCCATTTCAAGCATAATTTTGATATCGGAGGGATTGCCGGCGGCAGCTCGTTCAAAGGCTGCAACGCTGTCGACAAACTTGTAGGTTTCGCTGATCAACGGCTGGACGTGTAACTTGCCACTGCTGAGTAAACGCAGTGTGCGTGGATACATGTTGGCGTAACGGAAAATAGTTTTGAAGGTAATTTCTTTCGCCTGGGCGGCCACAATATCCATCGGGGCAACATCAATCGGCATACCAACCAGAACGGCAACCGAGCCTGGGGCAGCATGTTGTGCGAGGGTGGCGATCGCCTGTTTTGCGCCACTGCATTCAAATACGATATCAGCCCCGTTACCACTGGTCAGCTCAGCGACTTTAGCTGCCAGATTTCCGGTTTTAATATTCACCGCATGCAGGCCATCATAATTACCTGCCACGGCCAGCTTTTCATCAAACAAATCACAAATAATGACATCGGAACAGCCACCGGCCAGCGCTGCCAAAGCAGTAACCACACCAATCGGCCCGGCACCTATCACCAGGGCGATGTCACCTGGTTTAATCCCCGCTTTCGTTGCCGCATGCATACCAATGGCTAAAGGCTCCACCATCGCGCCTTCAGCAAAACTGACGTTATCAGGTAATTTAAAGGTAAAGGCACCCGGATGGATAACCGTTTCACGCAAGCAACCGTGTACCGGAGGCGTGGCCCAAAAACGGACGGCGGGATCCAGGTTGTAAATACCGGATCGGGTTTGTGCGGAGTTCATGTCTGGAATACCGGGCTCCATACAGACACGATCGCCAACGCCAACATGAGTGACATTTTTACCCACGGCTATCACCACACCGGAGGCTTCATGGCCGAGTACCATAGGTGCTTCAACCACAAAGGGGCCAATACGGCCATGCTGGTAATAATGCACATCACTGCCGCAAATACCGACTGAGTGAATTTTTATCTGTACATCATTATCGCCCAGTACCTCATCAAAATTGCGATCTTCAATGGCAATCTTACCGGCTTCAGCAAGGACTAATGCTTTCATGCTAACCCCTTTATGAATCATTTTAATGGTATCGTTATCATTCCAACTGAGACGATATTGACCCAAATAAAGCAGCCATTCTGTGATGAAGGTTAAAATTTCGATCTGAATGTTAATGAATAGCGCTACTTTTAACCTTAATTAGAGATTTCAGTCACAGAAAACAGATATCAATGACATGTCTAATGATAAAAAAATGATGCATATATTGATAATAAACTAAGGAAAATCATGAACAGATCTTTAGATGCCTTGCAATTGACGATTAACCTGTTTCAGAAGGCGGATATCGTTTTAACCGAACAAGAGAAGCAACATATTGAAATTGCTACCTTCGGGTTACCAAACTATCCTGAGTCCGGTTTGCAAATCCTGACCTACATAAACTCTCCCCGCTATTGCGCCAAAGAGCTTGTCCTGTTTGCCGGCCAAACCTGCCCTGAGCATTTGCATCCGCCTTTTGCAGGCACGCCCGGCAAACAGGAAACATTTCGTTGTCGTTGGGGAGAGGTCTATCTATTTGTTGATGACCCGAAACTCAGCAAAAATGAGGTAAACGGTAAGGCTGTTTGTCGGGTTCCTGAAGGGGATGAAGCCTGGTATACCGTTGATCGATATGTTTTATTACGCGCAGGTGAGCAATATACTATTGCCCCAAACACACGCCACTGGTTTCAGGCAGGAGCCTCCGGGGCTGTTGTCTCCGAATTCTCTTCTGAAAGCCGTGATGAGTTGGATATTTTTACCGACCCACGGGTAAATCGTCTGGCAGGGATTAAATAGTATTGGCTGCCAATTAATAAATCTGCAATGATGTTTAAATGATACAAAATGATGTGTTTTTACTAAGGAGCTCTACTTGGTTGTAGCCCGGGACCGGAAAGCAACGCTTGCCAGCGTAGCGGAACAGGCTAGCGTCAGTAAAATTACCGCATCGCGCGCATTCTCTCAGCCCGATAAAGTTCATCCAGAAACACTACAACGTGTTTTAGCCGCCGCGGAGCAGTTAGGTTATGTCGTCAATGCGGCGGCGCGGAATTTACGCTCTAAAAAAAGCAAAACGATTGGAATTGTTAACCCAGATATGGCGAACCCCTTTTTTGGTGGTTTGACTCGCCTCATTACCCTTGAGGCACAAAAAATGGGTTATGACACCTTAGTATTTGATTCATATGAATCACAGGAAAATGAAGATAGGATCATTGAAAAACTGATTAGCTACAATGTTGATGCGGTTATTCTGACTATCATCTCAAATGATCACCATTACCATCCGGCCTATCTTGAACGTCTTGAAAAACTGGATATTCCTGTTGTTCTTGTTGACAGGGAGCTTGATTATCCCCATTGCAGTGGGGTCTATATCGACAACCTTGATTGTGGTTTGCAGGCAGGTCGTTGGCTGCTGGAGCAAAACGCGCAGCATGTCGTGGTGGTATCCGGGCCAGAAAACTCAAATGTTGCCCGGGAAAGAGTCATCGGCCTGCAGGCAGCTTTACAGGGAAAGATTGAATCTTTTGAAGTGCTTTACGCCGACTTTTTTATGGATGCAGCCTTTAAAGAGACTAACCGCTGGCTAAACCAGAACCGCCCACCGGATTATTTTGTTGGCTGTAACAACCAAATCTCACTGGGGATAATTAAGGCCTGTATTGACCATGGTATTAAATTGACTGAAAAAGTATCCCTGTTCGGTATTGATGAAGTGTCCCATGCCGGTATTTATGGTTTCCACTTCCCCTGTATTTCTCATGATCTACAGGAAATCGCCTGGCAGGCATTTAACCTCGCTATACGACGGATTACTGACAACGACAGTAAGTCGGGCAAGGTTATCGTACGTGGCAAAATCCTTGCCTGAAACCATAGACCCATCGTTGACTAACCGCATAAACCTGAATAGTTTATGCGGTTAGTCAACCCGCTAGTCAGTTCAATTTATTGCTTTTCCGTCAATCCTCCCGCGCCCCCAATAATATACCTCCGCTATCCTCTGTTTCCGTCCTGTGGGCTAACGCCGGGGTATCTACTGCCCATACTCCTGCACGTGTCCTGGTTTATGGTGCCCATAGGCTAAACAGCCGCAGTGATGCCGCCGTATTTTTTTCAGCCATATTCTGTATTCCATCATTGGCTGATTCTCTGTAAAAAGAGCGTCAGGTAAGTGCTTATCTTCCAGGATTAGGTCGCGATTCATAAGCAAGATATCCCTGTCAATTCCACTCAGCAGAACCTCAAGACGGCTCAGGTTATGTATAACATGAGTGACTTTGCGACATTGTTAGCGATTGCGGTCATATATTTGGTACGACCTTAGCGGTTTTATCGTGACATTCATTGAACAGCGGTGAGGAAATATCATGAGTCCCCATCCCCAGTCGTGCATGATTAAAGGCAAACAGCAGGTCGATATTATAGAGCAACAACTGAACTATCAGGATATTGATGCCGCACTTAGATTTGCCGGCGACAAGCAAAAAGCAGCCAAAGTTCAGCTCACCTTTTAAGGAGTCATAATGACCACTCTCTTTTCACTCAATCATAAGCGCGCACTGATAACCGGTTCGGGTCGTGGTATTGGCTTTCTGATGGCCAAAGGCCTGGCTGAGGCCGGGGCCGAGGTTATCGTCAATGCGACAACCCAGCAAAGTGCTGACCAGGCCGCCGCCCGCTTGCAAGAGCTGGGTTTTAAGGCCCATGCCGTTGCCTTTGATGTCACGCAATCAGATCAGGTCAACGCCGCGGTTGAGCATATCGAGCATACTTTGGGTCCGATTGATATTCTGGTCAATAATGCCGGTATTCAGCGTCGTCACCCCTTTCTCGACTTCCCTGAGCAGGAGTGGCATGAGGTTATTGCCGTTAACCAAACCGCGGTTTTTCTTGTATCCCAGGCCGTTGCCCGCAGGATGAAAACCCGTCACCAGGGCAAAATCATTAATATTGGCTCAATGCAAAGTGAACTGGGACGCGACACCATTACGCCTTATGCAGCTTCAAAAGGTGCGGTCAAAATGCTGACCCGAGGTATGTGCGTCGAGCTGGCTCGTTTCAATATTCAGGTCAATGGCATCGCTCCCGGCTACTTTAAAACAGAAATGACCGCCGCGCTGGCTAATGATGAAGCCTTCACCAGCTGGTTATGCAAACGTACTCCTGCCGCACGCTGGGGCAACCCTGAGGAGCTTATCGGTGCCGCGGTATTCCTCTCTTCTACAGCCTCTGATTTCGTCAATGGCCATCTGTTATTTGTCGATGGCGGTATGCGTGTAGCCGTATAAGCCTGAACGTTTTACCCACCGGATAACAGGCTACCGATGTCATCCGGTTTTCTTACCTGCTATCTTCAAAGGAAAATACGGTATGCCCATTACAATAATAGCTCTCGGGGTTGCCCTACTTCTCTTACTGATGATTGTTTTTAAAATCAACGGCTTTATTGCGTTAATTTTGGTTGCTGCCATTGTCGGCATCGCCGAAGGGATGACGCCACTTGCCGTTATCGCCTCCATCCAAAAAGGGGTGGGCGGTACCTTAGGTAGTCTGGCGCTTATCCTCGGGTTTGGGGCTATGCTGGGCAAATTAGTCTCGGTTACCGGAGCGGCTCAACGGGTGGCGATGACGCTTATTGATACCTTTGGTAAGCAACGCGTCCAATGGGCATTGATGATAACCGGCCTTATCGTTGGCCTTGCCATGTTCTATGAAATTGGCTTCGTGCTATTACTGCCTTTAGTTTTCACTGTGGTTACCGCCGCGGGTCTGCCGTTACTGTCTGTCGGCATGCCAATGGTTGCCGCCCTGTCCGTCACCCACTGCTTCCTGCCGCCTCATCCAGGCCCAACGGCTATCGCCATTATCTTTGGTGCCAGCCCTGGAACAACCCTGCTGTACGGTATGATTATCACTATTCCGACCGTTATTATTGCCGGTCCTTTCTTTTCAAAATTCCTGAAAAGCTTTGAGAAGACACCGCTAACCGGGCTGTACAGTCAGAAAATTTTCCGGGAAGAGGAAATACCGGGTTTCTGGACCAGTATTTTTGCGGCCGTTATTCCTGTCATTTTAATGGCTATCGCTGCCGTTTTTGAATTAACCACCCCGAAAGACAACCCGATTCGCCAATTCTTTGAGTTTATCGGCAACCCCGCTGTCGCTCTGTTTAT
>Ga0153936_100584_pt1 | contig 10453 bp, 12 predicted proteins | sample TSNJ020MetaG_FD_102272 | JGI IMG/M metagenome (GOLD analysis project Ga0153936, IMG submission 102272) | Attine ant fungus gardens microbial communities from New Jersey, USA - TSNJ020 MetaG | ecosystem: Host-associated > Fungi > Mycelium > Unclassified | place: USA: New Jersey, Wharton State... | reverse complement strand
GCAGTTTGTCGATGCCTGTTTGGAGAAGGAAGTCGACATGAGAGGCACCCCGGGCGTTTTGTTGGTCAGTTTTTCTTCCTCTTGTGCATTCATAACGTCGTTTGATGATGCTTTTTTTTAGAAGTATAGTTGGGTACAGGAAGCGAGGCTTTCGACGTTTGATATAGCAGCTTGGGCTTGTAGTCTTGATTAAAAAATAATAATGTTGATCTGTCACCAGTCGAGGATCTAATACGAGGAGGGGTTTCCATAGGCTGACAAAAATATCATTGTGCCTCTACTACAGTCATGTACATGCTCAATTCCTGGTCCAGATACTCCTAATGTTTGGCAAGGAGGCTGCAGCACTGCACTGTCCGGATGTAATACTGAGGGACAAATACGAACTACCGAGCTGTGCAACTGTTCAGCCAAGGTAATATTGATCTCAAATCATAATCACTTTATATTTCTTTGCCCTGCTATCTATGGTAAAGTAAGAAACTCAGAAGTCACCGCAGTGTGGACGACTGTGTACCTATTCAGAATTGATGTATATAAGTGAGTACGACTACTGAGTACCTGTACAGGCACAAAAGAGATTAGACAGAAGATGAACTAGATGTAGAATCGGATAGACTCTGGGAATAATGGGACGAAATATTAGTATTGATGTCGCACTCCATTTCAATACTATCATCCCTAGAGCCAGGATGATACCATTTCCCAATCATGACCAACCTGGATCAGTCCTCCTGCTTTACCAGGCCACTTGATTTCTTCGTTTACGTTTACAATGTAACAAACCTGATTTGCTACCCCCACCATATCAAAATCAACTATTCTGAGGTCTGGGGCGTCGCGTGGGGAATCTTTCCGAATCATGATGTTAGCTCGAAGATCTCCATGGACATATTTCTTCAACTCAAGCACAGTAATGATGTTCTCAAGGGCCTTCCGTAGTTGACTAAAAACTATGTCTGCACCAGCATCTGACTCGAGGTATCGATGCAATGCTTGCCAGGTGGATGGGTCAAGGTACTCCATTATATATGCAGTTGGTGCACCATCTACCCTTGCAGAGCTATACAACTTGGGAGCCAGTCCATGAGCTGCCAAATGCTCATGGACATCTTGCGAATATGAACCAGAGATGAGCTTGACAAAGACTTTGGTATCGTGATAAGAAGACGACTCGAGAGTTGCAAGAAAGATATTCTGATCCACACGGCCCCACTGGGACTCGAAAGTGAGTGTACCGATTTCATCTTGCGGTTGGATCAATGTACATGTCCTATATATGCGAGGAGTAGAAGGTTCGAACTCGATTCCAAGTGGTTCGGACACTAGCCTGTAATCGACACACTATGAGTAATTGATTTCATCTCACGAGACACTTACAGTCTCAAAGACGATATTCCCCTAGCTGATGCCCACAACAGCGTCGCTACTTCTGCAGGGCGGGTGTTGGTGGAATCACGAAGCATGAATACTGGGGTAGAAAGTGGCTCGACAATGGTTTTTTGGCCGTCGTAGAATCCACCACATATGTATAACATGGGCCCTAAATAACAACAAAACAATGAACGCAAAAACCAGTAGATGGAAATGCATACCTAGAACACAGACCAAGAAACATGGTGCTCCATGGCTAAGAAGGTTGATGTATGCTGTCTCAGTGCTCTTGGTGAGCACTTTCACGAGGAGATCATAGCTATGAGTGATTTGCAGGTACACATCGGCCTTTCCATGTCCAGCTTCCCACTTATCCTCACGAAGGACTATAGCTACATTCTGTTCTAGGAAACACCGACTGACTTTGCCATAGTTGGATTCAGGGCTCGGAATAATTACCTTCTTCCACTCCCCGAAAAGGCCAGCCACACAAGCGTCAAAAGCTTTTGAGCGGTGGTGTGCATCTTCAAAAGCGTCTCCCATGTGGTGACAAAGTCGTATGGCAGCAACGTGTGCGGCCGCCATCTCAGTCGGCATTGGTTCAGCTGTCGCCGTGGAATGTGAAAGGAGGACAGAGCTTTCACATTGGAATGTGCGAAAGACGTCATGTAGTATGCACAGTGGGAGACCTCCAGCCGATCCTGGACGAAGGCAAAAGATTGGAGAGTCCTCTTGATCAAAGCACCAGCCTCTGGGTAGTGCAAAAGACGGTGGTAGCTCAGATAGTAGCTTGCTCATTGACTTTGCAAATGATTCAAATCGCCTATTAAATATGTTCATCCCTGAATGAATTGAGATTTGGAACAATAGACCGCCAAATTTTTTTTAAAAAAGCATACCATTCCCCTCTGGTACGTTTTGAAGTCATAAATTGAGTGCATGTTTCTTGGACTCTCCCCACTCGGGATATTTTGATACGGTGTATAACACATCAAGCCACTTGAGAAAGACGCGAAGATTTTCTTCGCGGGTCTCTGTTGGCAAGTCCTGGATCTCGCGCAAGAGCATTTCTTTCATTAGAAGGACAAAGCTTGCTTCGCGCTTTGCGTCTCTCAAGAGCTCTACCTGAGAGCCTGCTTTGCTGCGATACATGAACCCTGACATGGATTCTGAACTGGACATACTGGACATAGGTAAAGGTTGGCGGCGCTGAGTCATTATTGACCTCCTGCATTAAATCAGTCACAAATTCATTGACACGTGAGATTGATGTTGCTTGTAGCACACTGACGTGGTGTGTCTAAGACACAAATCGACGCAAGTCGCATTTGCTAGTGACTTTTATCTCGTCAAGACATGCTCGAATCTCACATTTATTGCTCATACACCAAAATATTTTTAATACAATAATGCCATCGATGTGTATCATGACCATGCTGGATAGTTAGTAAAGAAGTGGGTTATTACTCTCGCATCAGCGGATCAGGTTGATGAGTTCCATTTCCATATAAGTCTACCAAGTCATTTCTTGTTTCTGAGTCATCTACCTTATTTGGCCCCTGGGTTACTTTTTGTCCTCAGGACCAACGATGAATTGGGCCACATTAAGAGAACATGATACATGGCATCTAGGTAGCGATAGGGAAGCCGAATGAGGATAAACCAAGTGGGGCTGAAAGTAGAGACAGAGAGAGAGCAGAAATGTTCATGTATTACACTGCTCTCCCTCCACTTTTCACGCCCTCACACCCATCCTAACAGCCTTTGATAACTACTTCCACTGAAGAGATTTATGTTCAGTGCTATATGTCGGTTTCAACTCCAATCACCAAACAAATTGAGCATAAGTCTTGAAGCGTGGTTTCCAAGTTAATATCATTGTTGCTGATTTGGATCACTGCAATGTTTTCTTTGGGGTGTAAGATATGTCTTAGGGTTCGAGCGTGGTTGGACATCCGATACAAGAACAAGACAGGATTTTAGGTAGAGAATCACGGCAGACCCTTTAGTGGAGCAACCGTCCTTCATGTGGCTCCAAGGTGGACTTGATGTCATATGCTACTCCACGTCCACCATGCGTGGCCAAACGTGTTTGGATGACATTTCTTCTTATAAATATGTATCTTATGTACATGACAGTTTGTCTTGGCAAGTTGACGCTCATCGTGTCCCACTTCGCCCTAAGAGGCTCCGCACACGCATGAAGATGGAGAGCAGCTTCGAGAAGAGCGCAGTTGTATGTGCCTGACAACACCCCCTCTCGGATAATCGATAGTGACAAGTGGAGAGGAAACGGTGACTAAAAGAAACATAGCCATGATCTGTGGGAGGATTGCAAGCACCGACAAATTGGATATGTTGAAGCTTGACCAAAACCATATCGCGTAGCTTTCCAAGCCTCACAAAAATCGATTAGTCTGTGTCTGAAGACCTTTGGCAGTTCGTAACATCACGATGTTGCCAGACAAACTAGAGAACTAGATGAAATATGAGCAGTAAACTAGAAATTTAGGAAGACCACTCACTCCATTGCCAACGAACACTTCAGCTTTCTCAGCGATACTCATATCGACAGCAACAGAAACACCCCTCTGCTGCTTATCTAGCGTTAGGTCCCGTCTGGAAATGACATTGTCCCAGCCATCTTTAGCAAGTTTGTCTTTTAGGTCGGCAAGCCAGAGTCTCCTTGCGTTTGAGAGGATGAAGACTCGTCGAAGTTGATGCACGGTAGGGGAGCCTTGCTTATGAACAGTAGTATTTGTTTGACTCAAGATAAAAGTGTCATATTCGTTCCGGATTGCATGTAGGCGTTCGACAATTTCATCTTGGGTTGGAAGGCAGCGCTTGCGATAATATTCTGCGATCTCACACTAGGTTGGCCTAAATAACGGCAACAGGAGAGAACGGATTCCGAGACTCACCGGTGAAGAATGTATGGGCGTAATCCAAGGGTCGGGTAGCTCTTTGAAAGAGTTGAATCCGTGGAAGGGTGAACCCCAGCGGACTAGTCTTGGGCAATGACGAATGAAATCGCCACGCCGAATGTGCACAGCAACGAGAGATGGATATGTTCCAACTGCATGACTTGGGAAGAGTTCATTGACCCCTGCATGTGGATCGGCCTGAGTTCTTTGCAAATGTTCACGAGGGTCGGAAAGAGCGACAAAGTTACGTTCAATGACAGCTGAAACAAGAGGAGACCATCTGAATTGGGTCAGAATGGGAGCTTGGGATAGAGAGGGCCAGACATCCAGTAGTTCTGGGCCTCCGAAGAAGCTGACAAGGGACGATTAAGCGAGTGATTTAAACATCAAATTCGGGACGCACCTGAAATCGAAAATGGGCTTCTGATGTGTATCAACCTCTAGGCAGGATACATTTTCTTTCTTTGTGATCTCATCTTTCCACCATTGAATACGACTAGTGCCCCAGACTTGACTTGGGATATCTACAGAAAAGATACTATGACGTTTCTCGGGGGGACATATGGTGTCCCAAAACTTGGCATGCACTGCCCGCGGGAACGAATCTGCTGGTGCAAAGAAAGGTGCGCCAGCAATTGGGCCAGAGACGAAGGCATTCAGCGGGATACGTGCCGCACGGATCTCAAGATCATAGACGGTATAGGGAAAGGGGCCATGCGACCATATGTAATCGTCGAAGACAAATGACCTATTTGTAATGTATGCAAGGTATGAATGCATTACACTGCTTATTTGTGAGGCATTCACGAGGAAAAGTATTCACGACCCACTATTCTTGGAAAATGTTGTTCCAGCCATGTCCCCATATGTGACCAGGAAATGCCAGGTATTTGATACTGGCAGATTCTGTGAGACTCGGATCGTGCTGTGGAAATCGCTGCTCGAATTCACGGATATCACCGTATAGTGATGGAAATTCGTGGAAAAGTACCACGGAGGCAAGAATGAGAGGAATAGCAAGAAGAAAACTGCAACGGATGGAGGAGCGGCGATGAGAGAGCAACAAGGAGTATCCAAGTGCATCTGTAGCGACGGGCCCGTAGGCATTTGTAGGGAGGACGTTGCGGAGAGATGGCATGTATATCGATAGTTATTTCTCCTGGTGCGGTGTCGAATGGGTGGACTGCTGCGGCCTTTGTCATCATGTTGTGCGCTTGAAAAACTTGCGATAGTCGACATCTATCACTGAATGAGTTACCTGGCTGCAAGACTACCTTTGGGTCAGCACTTGAACGAGCAAGACCTATCTAGATTTTGGAAGATCTGAGTGTCTGCATCATGAACGAACACTGTACTAAATCAAATCTTTTGTTTCATTGCTTGACATTGGTAGCTACGTTACATGGTTTAGATACGGATAAATAGGTGTGTTGAATAGACTGCTCATCGTATATTCTGTTGCTCATCCTTAACTCAACACGCTTGCATGTGAATCAAGGAGGGTTTCCATTTTGCCGTGAATCAGGTGCCATAGTTCCGTATATTCCCCTCAACAACCCCACGCGCTTAATCGGTTTCCTCTTGAAAACAACCATGTCCTCCTCCAGTCTGTCTTCCACCAGCAGTAGTGACATGGTAACCCCACCCTCGACAGTGGACGAAGACGCCCCTGTCACACCTGCCACTTCAACCATGGCCCCCCCAACATCTGACCTTCCGTCATGGAAATCTGTCTACGACCTCAGTTCACCTCCAGACGTGGTTAGACCTTACGAACCAGAAGAAGCTCTTGAAGATATACCAGGTGTACGCTATGCACTAGAGACCTTCCTGTCCTCGCACATGCTTGAGTCGGAGGAATATTGCCATGAGGCAGATGAAATAAAGTGTGCCAATTTATCAATTCGAACATTTCCAGATCTGATCCACCCTCAAAACAGGGAGCGACTCTATTTTGCGACAGGATATGGACTTATACAATGCATCAAGGGGCTGATGTCATACGAAGACCCGGTTAGTATCTTCTCATTCCGCAGTCGCCATCCTGAGAACCATCATGTATTAGGACATTCTTGCAGGGATCCACCACACTAAACACGGAAATCGTATTGCTAGTCAACACCGCAAAAAACAGGCCTTCCTCGGTTCTCACCTCGCTGGCTATGTGGTCTCCCACCTCAGTTCAAGCGTCAATTATATTAGAGGGATGACTCCAGTGGAACGACATGCAGAGCTTGTCTATGCTGAGAGTCTTTTCGAGAGGGTAAGCAAGATCCCATTCTTCACAGTTCCACCCCTCATCCCACGATAGGCATTGTTGGGGATTATCTATTCTGGTGATTGGTTGGCATTTCTCAAAGAAGCGTGAGTTCTTCCAAGCCCGTGTGCGATATCACACAGACTTAATGGTTCTGGAGACTCAATATGCGGACGATGATTGGCATCTACCGACAATTGGGTCAATTCCTCGATGTTGTCGATGCCGAAGCAGCGGCCCGAGGTGAAGGTCCTGTCGACATGTCGATCGATCCTCATTTTCGGTCTGGCGTCTACCTTGGTGTCGGGCTGTCTCATATCATTTTGAGCCTCATGCCAGGGAAACTCATGACTCTTGTGGAATTATTCGGGTATCGTGGAGATCGTAAACTTGGTTTGGAACTTTTGATGAAGGCTGGAGGATGGACATATGAGCAGGATCAGCCATTGATTAACGCGAGTATGTGATCGCCTTCTTTGACTTGATGTCTTGTCTCAATATCGTCCTTTTTCATAGGAGAAGAGGGCGTGCGACGTCCTATCTGTGACATAGCGTTGCTCATATTCCACCTCGTTTTATCAAGTTTCACTTTCGATGGCATCGACATCACAATCGCGGACAAGATACTGAAATGGAACTTGAAACGATACCCAAATGGTGCTATAATATCACGATCACGATCGTTTGTTGCTAATTCTCTGCAGGTGTTTTCTTCTTGTTTGGCGCTGGTCGTCTTGCTCTCTGTCGGTCACAACCTGACAAAGCTGTTTATTATTATACCCAAGCAATGGAATCGCAAAAGCAATACCGCAACCTTCACCATATTTCCTTCTGGGAAATCGCCATCGCTAACTTCGCACTTTGGGATATACCCTCGAGTTTGAGATGCTGGACAGATTTGGTCGCCGAAGCAACTGTATGTTCCATACTTGTCATGACGACCCTTTGATTAAAAGCCTGTATTAGTGGTCAAAAGCCATTTATACCTACGGAATGGCTGTTTGTTTGCTCGAAGTTGGCGATGAAGCACAGAAACAGGAAGCAGCAAAACTAATGGACAAGGTCCCAGGCTTACGGCAGAAAATAGCTGGGAAGTCTATTCCTCTTGAAGTATGCCAAAATCTTCACTCCCTGGACGATGACTCAAAAGCCTTTCCTAGAAATTTGTGGCCCGTAAGGCTCGTAAATTTTTGCTGCAAGGCAATCATTTGGCACTTTCTACTCTTGAGCTTGCATATATATTCCTTGGTATCGCACACGCACCTCAAGAAGTTGTCACCAGTAAAATGTTACCCGAAGTAGAAAAGGTGCTTGCCAAGCTTGAATCCTTTAAATCAAAGCCAAAGAAGTATGAGGGTGGTCATGGTTACTGGGATGATTATTGTCTTGCTCAGTTCCTAAAAGGAATTTGCATGCGCTATGTAGCGCATCCGGTCCGTTGACTTTTCTCTGCATGAGACTGATCCTGATCTAAGCATTTCGTAGGACGCAGACGCGATTGTTGATCCGCTGAAGCAAGCTGTCATACCTCAGGATCAAGCAGTGCGACAAGCGCAAGATGCCTTCCAGCTTGTCTTCCAGTATGGCCCTAAGATTGAGCTAGATCATTATATCGTATACCATGCTCGTAAGATGTTTCATGACTTTTTCTCCTTCACTTCTACTTGATGAGTCAAATGATGCCAGATTACGAACTCGGGCGGTTGCTCGCTTGTGAAGGGGACTATGATACTGCACGGCATCAGTTTGAGCTAGTGATTTCTGGGAAATATTTGGAAGTTGGATCATCGGGTAAAAAGGTGCGGAGTTGTATGTTCACTGATTCTCCTTGACTCAACGCTTGTATAAAAAGGGCAAATATAGCATGGAGGTATGTTTTCAGAAACGAACCTACTGTTTTTGGATTGACTTCTCGGTTCCCCCCACTGACAGAACGCTCTTCACATGAGATGCCATGCTGCCCTGGATGCTTTGCATCAGAAGCGCTTGTGAACGACATTTCTTCTGAATCTTATTAGTTGCCTGTGATCTATCTTGATCTATCTAAATATATCTAAATATATACTCATGTACAGTAGTGTTTCTGTTTCACTGACATCGCCTTTGAGATTGTGATTGACGGGGGTCTGAGAATATCAGTTTGATTATCTGCTGATTATCTGATTAGAAGTGATTGAGCACCCAAAATGGCACTAACAGCGGCGTTTCGCAAATATCGGAACCAATGGAGGTGATCCCCTTGGGTATAGTTCATTCTATCCACTAGCTCGGAGGTGAGAGTTTTATGGTAAAGATCTCTGAAGAAGTGGGGTGGATGAGAGCGTGCCTTTGTAGATTCTCCCAGAAGTGGGAGAATCTAGGAATGCAGTATAAGGTTGATGGAATCTCTGGAGTGCCCCGTAGATAAAACCGACTATGATATCACACACACACGTTTGAATGATGCCTCTTCAACCATGAGCTCAAGATTTGTTTATGATATTTATCTACTATGGCGCCCTCTACGCAGATCATACTCAGCATCAGTACCGGAAAATTTTGAGGAGAGCTGCTTTGAAATCTCCGAGAGGGTATATACGCCGTGGTAGCAGCTTTGACGAGCTAGGAATGATCATGTGTTATTTTCTATTTCGCGATTCTGTTTTTCGTATACCGTAAGATAACCTGGATCTGTTTGTCTATCAAGGAAAGTAAAAAGATCTGAGTGATCTATGCGTGGTATCTGAGTCACCATCGATTCTTAGATTGCCTACCGTCGGTAATACATGTCCCCGAATTACTCCCGAGAAAAGATTTATTTTGACATGAGATTTATTATACTCAAAACAAAACAACGGAGCATCCTGTACACCTTTTTCTCACCCCCCTCTGATTTATCGGTTACCCGGAGATAACTCATTTTGATAGCAAGACTCCCCATCATTATTATATCCCTCTGTTCAAGTGTCCCATTTTTGTAACCATCGCATTGTTCGACTTATCAAGGAACGAAAAAAGTGGCACTCGCCCTGAGAAATCTAGTTGTCATATTCTTATAAGGCTCTTCATAAAGTTATGGCTTGCAGTACCCTTGCTACAATATTTGGTAATTTTCTCGGCAGTGTCCCTGTGAGAAGGAGGTGATATATCTAATTTAGTAACAATGTCATGTTGTTTTGTTTATCAATTCTTTTCGTGATAAGGTGTATGTCAACAGGAGAGGCGTTGGTATTAACAGATAAGTTGCTCATGGATCTTGGCCTACAGAGGCACTTCCATAGTCGCCATCTGTTGAAGCGCCATCATTGATCATGGAGCTCGCTAAAATCGGATTTGTAATTTCATCTATCGTTGAGCTTACTAATCCATCTTATTATCCCGCTCATTTACTTCCCTAATACTACATGTCCGCCTGCCACAAGTGCCTTCCAAATCTTGGTTTGCCTTCCGAGGCATCTTCAAATACTAAAAGATTCCAGCGTGCTAAACCTTCCTATTTTTGCAAATAATAGACATAAAACAAATAATAATATATGCATCATTTTCCCCAATACTTGATATAAGTATCCTTGATATTTCCAAGACCCTACTAGACCTGATACTGGAGAAGAATAGGTGAAGACTAATCTAGCGCATGTATATGCGTATATCAGACTTCTACCTGGAAGTATTGGTTGGAAATTTTGGTAGCAGAAAGTACAGCAGCACGACTGTACTTAGTAGGAGATCATTTTTTAGGTCGGGGGTGATGTCAAGTGCATTGGATCTGGAGACAACTCTTTTTACGACAAAATGGATCACTTGTATAAAGTTACTGTCTAACCCATTTGGAACAAGGAGTAAAATGCCGATATCACCTTTTTGTTCAGCCGAGCCCTGCAGGAGTTTATGGAGCAGTGCGTTCTAGAAAGGAGGTTAT
>Ga0153936_100580_pt1 | contig 10524 bp, 11 predicted proteins | sample TSNJ020MetaG_FD_102272 | JGI IMG/M metagenome (GOLD analysis project Ga0153936, IMG submission 102272) | Attine ant fungus gardens microbial communities from New Jersey, USA - TSNJ020 MetaG | ecosystem: Host-associated > Fungi > Mycelium > Unclassified | place: USA: New Jersey, Wharton State... | reverse complement strand
TTGCTATGTCATTACTGATTACTAAACGCTGTATTAATTGCGATATGTGCGAGCCGGAATGCCCCAACCAGGCCATATCAATGGGAGAAAGCATTTATCAGATAGATGCGCAGCGTTGCACGCAATGCGTCGGGCACTATGATACGCCGACCTGCCAGCAAGTTTGTCCGATAGCCGGAACCATTATTATTGACCCGGCACACAGGGAAACTGAGGAGCAGTTGTGGGATAAATTCGTACTGCTCCATCATGCCGATAAGATTTAGTCTTCAATAATCACTGTTGCGCAGGCGTAATGGCGTTCATCGGCGATAGTGACATGTATGGCGCGCACCCCGAGGTGGCTGGCTAAGCGCTGGGCCTCCCCGGCAAAGACCAGGCGCGGCTTACCCATTTCATCATTTGACACGTCAAATTGATTAAAGGCGAGACCATTGCGGATACCGGTACCCAGGGCTTTTGCCGCCGCTTCTTTGACCGCAAAGCGTTTGGCCAGATAGCGGGCCGGCTGTTGATGGGCTTGATACTGTTCCCATTCATTCGGGCTTAATATCCGTTTTGCCAGCCTATCCCCCGTCCGTCCAATAACATCCTCTATACGGGCAATTTCGACAATATCGGTACCGATTCCTAAAATAGCCATTAAGGGCGGCTTTCCAGCATCAGGCGTTTCATTTCAGCCACCGCATCCTTCAGGCCGCTGATCACCGCCCGGCCGATAATGGCATGACCGATATTCAGCTCATGCATCTCAGGAATGGCGGCAATCGCCTGTACGTTGTGGTAAGTCAAACCGTGGCCTGCGTTAACTTTTAAGCCTTTTGACGCTGCATAAGCCGCGGCTTCGGCAATACGCGCCAGCTCTTTAGCCTGGGTTTCGTCATCTTTAGCATCGGCATAGCAGCCGGTGTGGATTTCAATATACGGGGCTTTGACCGCCGCCGCGGCATCAATCTGCTGATGGCTCGGGTCGATAAACAGAGACACCTGAATTCCGGCTGAAGCCAGACGAGCGCAGGCATCACGCATTTTATCGAGCTGCCCGGCAACATCCAGACCGCCTTCGGTGGTCACTTCCTGACGCTTTTCCGGCACCAGACAGCAAAAGTGCGGCCGGGTCGCGCATGCGATGGTCAGCATCTCTTCGGTGACGGCCATTTCCAGATTCATCCGCGTCCCAAGCGTTTCACGCAGGATACGGATATCGCGGTCAGTGATATGACGGCGGTCTTCACGTAGATGTACGGTGATCCCATCCGCACCGGCCTGCTCGGCAATAAAGGCCGCCTGCACCGGATCCGGATAGCTGGTACCACGCGCGTTACGTAACGTGGCAATGTGATCAATATTTACACCTAACAGTAATTGCGTCATGAAACACCCCAAGATTGACACATAAACAACATGTAATGTACATCGACTCAGGCAAAGATGGCTATGATGCGCCATCTTAGCCCACTCAATACGCTAAATATTATTTCTTTGCTACTAGCTGGCGGAATAATTCCCGGCTCTTTAGCGGCTTGCCCTGCAGATAAGGCTTTAGGGCGATACGGGTAAAGCGTTTTGCCGCGCTCAATGTTTCCCGGTCGACAAACTGGCGTTCCGCCAGGGCTTTTAACTGCCGTCCGGTAAAACTGTATTGATTGATGACCACGCTGGCGATAAAGCCTTTCTCTTCCCGGTAGAGATAGGTCATTGAGTCAGACACCGCCTCACCGCTCCCCGCGCAGTGCAGAAAATCAACCCCGTAGCCAAGATGGGCCAGCAGGGCCAGTTCAAAGCGGCGCAGCGCCGGCTCCGGCGTGCCTTCTACGCCCGCCAGTTCCTGGATACAGTGCAGGTAATCAAAAAATAGCGCTGAGAAACGGGTCTCTTGCTCAAGAACCCGGGCCAGCAGTTCGTTAACATACAAACCGCTATACAAAGCGATACCCGACAGGGGCAGCGCCAGAGAAACCGCCTCGGCACCGCGCAGGGTTTTCATCTCTCCCCGGCCACTAAAACTCACCAGCAGCGGAACAAAGGGCTGCAAGGCCCCTTTTAAATGAGAACGGCGGGAGCGCGCGCCTTTTGCTAACAGACGCACTCTTCCCGCCGTTTCGGTAAAAACATCAAGCAGAAGGCTGGTTTCACTCCAGGGGCGGGTATGCAGTACAAAAGCCCGTTGCCAGCCGTCCATTCTGTCAGCCTTTACAAATCGTCAGTATAGCCAAGACTGCGCAGCGCGCGTTCATCATCCGCCCAGCCAGACTTGACCTTAACCCACAATTCCAAATGCACTTTCGCTTCAAACATATCTTCCATATCTTTGCGCGCTTCAATGCCAATGGTTTTAATTTTTGAGCCTTTATTACCGATAACCATCTTCTTCTGACCTTCCCGCTCAACGAGGATAAGGCCGTTGATGTCATAGCCACCGCGCTCATTGGTGACAAACTGCTCAATTTCAACGGTCACCGAGTAAGGCAGTTCTGCCCCGAGGAAACGCATCAGCTTTTCACGGATAATTTCAGAGGCCATAAAACGCTGGGAGCGGTCGGTAATGTACTCTTCCGGGAAATGGTGCGTTGCCTCAGGCAAGTGCTTACGCACTATGCTTGCGATGGTGTCGACATTCATACCGGTCTCTGCAGAGATAGGCACAATATCGAGAAAATTCATCTGGCTGCCCAAAAACTGCAGGTGGGGTAACAGCAGGGTCTTGTCCTGCACATTATCCACCTTATTGACGGCCAGAATCACCGGCGCGCGGCTGTCACGGAGCTTATTGAGCACCATTTCATCATCGGCGGTCCAGCGAGTGCCTTCCACCACAAAAATGACCAGTTCAACATCACCAATAGAGCTACTGGCTGCCCGGTTCATTAAGCGGTTAATCGCACGCTTCTCTTCCATATGCAGCCCTGGGGTATCAACAAAGATAGCCTGATAAGGCCCTTCGGTGTGGATCCCCATAATGCGGTGACGCGTGGTTTGTGCCTTACGCGATGTTATGGAAACTTTCTGCCCAAGCAGCTGATTTAATAATGTAGATTTTCCGACATTCGGGCGACCAACGATGGCCGCAAACCCACAATATGTTTTTTCTTCGCTCATTCCAGCTCCAGCTTTTTCAGCGCTTGTTCAGCGGCTGCCTGCTCGGCTTTGCGACGACTGGAGCCTGTACCGACAACCGGCTCAGGCAAACCACTTACCTGGCAGTGAATCGTAAACTCTTGATCGTGCGCTTCACCACGAACCTGCACCACAAGATATGACGGTAAAGGCAGATGACGTCCTTGCAGGTATTCCTGCAGACGCGTTTTAGGATCTTTTTGTTTGTCGCCCGGGCTGATTTCATCCAGACGGGTCTGATACCAGGAGAGGATCAGCCGCTCGACATTTTTAATGTCGCTGTCGAGAAATACGCCACCTATTAATGCTTCTACTGTATCAGCAAGAATAGACTCGCGACGAAATCCGCCGCTTTTTAATTCACCGGGACCCAGGCGTAAACATTCGCCCAATTCGAACTCACGGGCAATTTCAGCCAATGTGTTACCGCGAACCAGTGTCGCACGCATACGGCTCATATCGCCTTCATCAACCCGGGGGAAGCGAAGGTAAAGCGCATTAGCGATAACATAGCTGAGAATGGAGTCACCCAAAAATTCAAGACGTTCGTTGTGTTTACTGCTGGCACTACGGTGGGTCAATGCCTGCTGCAACAGATCCTGATGTTGAAAAGTATAGCCCAGCTTACGCTGTAACCTGTTTATAACGATGGGATTCATGTGATACCAAAATTAGTTAATGCGTCGACTCATTCAGCACACGGAACAGACCTGAGAAATGATTCAATACTGTTTCGTGTGCTGGGCTCCCCTAAGAGGGGAGCCACCCTGTAAAGCGGGGGTTATTCTATACACAACGACAGAGGATGTCGTTAGTTTGTAGGATTAAATTGCTTAATGAATTGCACCAATACGACTTAAACGAACACCGGTCGGCCATTCACCTTCCTGCTTATCAAAACTCATCCAGATAATCGTCGCTTTTCCGACCAGATTTTGCTCAGGAACAAATCCCCAGTAGCGGCTATCGGCACTGTTATCGCGATTATCACCCATCATGAAATATTGACCCGGTGGCACAACCCATGTTGCCTGCGGCTGGCCTGGCTGATGGTAGTACATGCTCGCCTGATCCTGGGCAATGGGCAGGAGTAAAATACGGTGAGTCACATCGGCAAGGCTTTCTTTGCGCTCATCCAGACGTTCGCCATTCACCATGGATTGATCTTTTGGCACCATAAAGAAACCGGAAGATGACTCAGAGCCTTCACTACGCGAGAAGGTCTGAACAAAATCACTGGGTTCAATATTGGAATAAGTAATGGGTAACGCCTTCTCACAGACCTGACCCGAGCTGCAGTTTGGATAAATGGTCAGCTCTTTTGATTGCGTATCATAACTCACCCGATCGCCCGGCAGACCAATAACCCGCTTGATATAATCAACGTTCGGATCGCGAGGATATTTAAACACCGCAATATCACCACGTTTTGGCTGCCCGGTTTGGATCAATGTTTTTTGGTAGATAGGATCTTTAATACCGTAGGCAAATTTCTCTACCAGAATAAAATCACCAATCAGCAGCGTTGGCATCATTGAACCAGAGGGGATTTGAAACGGTTCATAAATAAATGAACGTATCACCAGCACAATAGCCAGCACCGGAAACAGTGAAGCTAACGTTTCCATCCAGCCCGGTTTGTGCGCCACTTTTTGCAAAGTGGCTTTATCCAGCGCGCCACCTGCGGCAGCTTGCGCTGCCGCCTGATTTTGCCGACGTTTTGGTGCAAACATCAGTTTATCAATACACCAGATTATGCCGGTCACCAACGTGGCTATCACGAGGATCAGAGCAAACATATTCGCCATGTAAACTCCCTTAAATTATTTGCCGTCTTTACCCACGTGCAGAATGGCAAGAAACGCTTCCTGAGGCAGTTCTACGTTACCAACCTGCTTCATGCGTTTTTTACCGTCTTTCTGTTTCTGCAGCAGTTTCTTCTTACGGCTGACATCGCCACCATAACATTTTGCCAATACGTTTTTACGCAATTGTTTTACCGTAGAACGGGCAATGATGTGGTTGCCAATCGCTGCCTGAATCGCAATATCAAATTGCTGGCGTGGGATCAGTTCTTTCATTTTTTCAACCAATTCACGACCACGATAAGGTGCATTATCGTTGTGTGTAATTAAAGCAAGCGCATCAACACGTTCGCCATTAATCAATACATCAACACGCACCATATTAGAAGCCTGGAAACGTTTGAAATTGTAATCCAATGAAGCGTAGCCACGAGAGGTCGACTTTAAACGGTCAAAGAAGTCGAGCACCACCTCAGCCATTGGAATTTCATAAGTCAGTGCAACCTGATTGCCGTGATAAACCATATTGGTTTGCACACCACGTTTTTCGACACATAGCGTAATAACGTTACCGAGGTACTCCTGCGGTAGCAGCATATGACATTCGGCAATCGGCTCACGTAGCTCCTGGATATTATTCAACGGCGGCAGCTTAGATGGGCTGTCGACATAAATAACATCTTTGCTGGTCGTCTCAACTTCATAAACTACCGTCGGTGCGGTGGTAATAAGGTCAAGATCGTATTCACGCTCCAGACGCTCCTGAATAATCTCCATATGCAGAAGACCGAGGAAGCCGCAGCGGAAACCAAAGCCGAGGGCCGTTGAGCTCTCTGGCTCATAGAACAGTGAGGCATCATTAAGGCTCAGTTTGCCCAATGCATCACGGAAAGATTCATAATCGTCAGAACTCACCGGGAACAGACCGGCATACACCTGAGGCTTCACTTTTTTAAAGCCAGGTAATGCTTTCTCTGCCGGGTTACGGGACAGCGTTAAGGTATCGCCTACCGGGGCACCCAAAATGTCTTTAATGGCGCAAACCAGCCAGCCAACTTCCCCGCATTTAAGTTCAGTACGATCCACCTGCTTAGGTGTGAAAATGCCCAGACGGTCTGCATTATAGACCTGGCCGGTACTCATTACTTTGATTTTATCGCCTTTGCGCAGGGTGCCATTTTTGACCCTGATAAGCGAAACAACGCCTAAATAATTATCAAACCATGAGTCGATAATCAGCGCCTGTAATGGTTCATCCGGCGAGCCTTCCGGCGGCGGAATATCACGAACCAGACGCTCAAGAACGTCCTGAACCCCTATACCGGTTTTCGCCGAGCAACGCACCGCATCGGTAGCATCAATCCCAACGATATCTTCGATTTCTTCCGCCACACGCTCAGGGTCAGCCGCCGGTAAGTCAATCTTGTTAAGAACCGGAACCACTTCAAGGTCCATTTCCATGGCGGTGTAGCAGTTTGCTAAAGTCTGTGCCTCAACGCCTTGCCCGGCATCGACCACCAGCAGCGCACCTTCACAGGCCGCCAGGGAGCGGGAAACTTCATAAGAGAAGTCGACGTGTCCCGGCGTATCGATGAAGTTTAATTGATAAGTTTCGCCATCACTGGCTTTGTAATCCAGCGTAACGCTTTGGGCTTTAATGGTAATACCGCGCTCACGTTCCAGATCCATTGAGTCCAGGACTTGGGCGGCCATCTCACGGTCAGACAAACCACCGCAAATTTGGATAATTCGGTCAGACAGCGTCGATTTGCCGTGGTCGATATGGGCAATAATAGAAAAGTTTCTTATGTTCTTCATAGTTAGCGTTTTTTATGCCTTACAAATGCCTGAAAGCTCGGCGCTTCGCGCTGGACGGCGCATGATGTGAATGGCTGTTTTTTGCCTTAAACGCTGCATTCTACACTACAACCCTAAAACGGGGAAACAGCGATCCCACACAGGCCGCTGACAAATCAGCGGTCTGTATATAACTTTACGATTGAAGCGGAATATTACAGGCTTTTAACCGGAGGGATGGGGCTATCAACCCGGAGCATATCCGGGCCGAGGGCAACGCTTAAGATGACCGGCTGCCAGTTTTCATGGTGGCTCAGTCGCTGGGAGAAAAGACGCGCGACCATAAAACCGGCAGCCCCGCCCAGTAAAGCACCGAGCATGGCAGCCAGGTCAGTACCCAATAGCCATTGGGACAGGCCACCAAAGAGAAAAAGCCCGACTAAGGGTGTCATATAGACCAGCAAAGCCGAACCCAGTAAACTTTTTTCGGCAATGCCCAATTCAACTTTCTGCCCGACAACCAGGGGTTTTTCACTGGCAACGGATAGCAGATGCTCGGTTTGTGGTCCGAGTTTATTCAGGACGCGCGTGCCGCACCCGGCTCGCGAAGCACAGCTATTACACGAGGCTTTAACGTCGCAGCGAAGCTGCGCTATGCCATCCTGCCAGGAGACAACCGTCGCCCATTCTTTGATCACGGTGTAGCCTCGAATTTAACACTATCAACAATACGTTTTGCCGTTTGCGGCGGTAACTCACCCACGACGGTGATTTCCGTTTTACCGCGATACTGAGTGCTCACGGTACGACGACCGGTGCGTATCAGTTGCTCACTGTTCGGGTTTGCTGCTTCGCTGACATTCACAGAGAAGCTGAATAAGCCATCGCTATACATACGGGACTCAATCGGTATTCCCAATGTCGGCAGAGGCCGGCGGGAGCTGGAAACTTCTTTAAATCCTTCCGGCAGCCATTCAGGGTGCCAGCCAAAGTCAGTATTATCCGCCGCCGGAACCGAAAGCAGTGGCGGAAGATTCGCTTTCGCCAGGTTTTGCATTAAGTCGCTGGCTTCATGGCCCACATCAAATGAGATAACCCGGAACTGTTCAAGGGTTTCGCCATCACGATCGAGTAAGTCCACCCGCAGGGGCAGTTTTGTCTCACTGTCTATCCAGACGATATAGCTGTAGCGGGTGCCGTCCCGGGCGACAACCCGCAGCACTTCGCAGAGCCTGTCGGCAATACGGGTTCGCCCTACCGGAATAAAATCATAGTAGGGTGCCAGACGTTTAAAGTCGGTATAAACGATAGAGGGCAGTGAGTCGACGATATAATCGCCATTGAGGGTAAAGGGGTCGAGACCCGGCTCGAAATAACTGATTTCGTCGCCACGCTGTACGACTTCCCTACGCGGGCCATCCATTTGCAGTAGCTGAGCAAGCTGGCGGTTGTCCAATTCAGCATGACTATACCGCTGGGACTCTATGCCCTGCTTGTTAATACTGATAAATGACAGCTCATAGTTCAGAGACTGGCTTGCCTTGTTCATTTCCTGCAACAACGCCTCAGAGGACACAGCGTCCGCCGAGGCGTGGGAGGTAAACAGCAGGCTGCCCGTCACAATAGACAACACACACCAAAGTTGCTTCATTACTGCGATTGCGTTCCTAACGTTTGAGTACCAGGTACCTGTACAGCGGCCTGCTCAGGCTGAGTCTGTTCAAACTGTGACTCACTGGCATGTAAACGGCGCTGTAACTCGTAATCCTGCAGCATAGCATTAATTCTGCGACGCTGTTCCTGAGCCTGCTGCTGGCCACTGCTGGTAGGAGCAGAAGCATCAGAGGGTACACCCAGACTGACCGGACTGGCTTTACCCATAATAGGCAAGGTATTAAACACCGGTGAGTCTGGCTGTATCTCAGTCTCAGGCTGGCCATTGTATTGCTGTACGCCAACAATAACCGCCAAAGAAACGCACGCGGCAACGCCGGCCTGAGTTAAATGACTCGCCCATGGACGCAACCGGCTCCAGAACGGCATTTTTTTCCATTCGTTAGGCTGAGGCTGAGCCTCGGCAATCAAAGGTGCAACGTTTTTAGCCGGTTCATTAGCAATGGCAGCCATTACGTTGGCAGAGATATCGAAATGAAGAATGTCACGGCTGTCGCCACGCATCACGTCGCGGATCAGGTGATAGTTTTGCCACTCCTGCTGCAGCGATTTGTCTGTAGACAATTCATTCAGCAGTTCACTGTCAAAAGCCTCACCATCCATTAAAGCGGAAAGCTGTTCTTTCTGCATGCCTAAATACCCTTCCAGTCATCCGACATTGTCAGCGCTTTATAAGCGGTTGAACTTTGTTATCAATAGCCTCTCGGGCACGAAAGATGCGCGAGCGTACCGTACCAACCGGACAATCCATGATGGCGGCTATCTCTTCATAGCTCAATCCATCTAACTCCCGTAACGTAATTGCCATACGTAAATCATCCGGGAGTGACTCAATAGTACGGAAAACTATTTGCCTCAGCTCCTCTGACAACATTAAGTTCTCAGGGTTCGAAATTTCTTTCAATGCCGTACCACTTTCGTAATTTTCCGCATCACTGGCGTCAACATCACTGGTGGGTGGACGGCGTCCCTGAGCCACAAGATAATTCTTTGCTGTATTGACTGCTATACGATACAACCACGTATAAAAGGCACTATCGCCACGAAACGAGTCCAGCGCACGATATGCTTTTATAAAAGACTCCTGTACTACATCAGGCACATCCCCTGAAGGGACATATCGGGAGACCAAACTTGCCACCTTGTGCTGGTAACGCACAACGAGCAAATTAAATGATTTTTGGTCTCCTTTCTGGACCCGCTCGACGAGAACCTGATCCGTTAACTGCTCGCTCATCGAAGGTAATGTCTCCCCAAACCAGATATCCACCCATAATCTAATCGCCACTCTGGCTCTACTTCCTGGAGCAAGCGAAGCGTTTGAGTATGCCAGGCTGGCAAAGTTCCATCACACTGTTGTTTTCTGTTACTTCCAGCAGATTGCATTTTTATTATCAGTTCCGCTATTGAAACGTAAGTGTAGATTCCCACAACTCAAAAGATAAAAAAGTTATCCTGCAGATTACCGCATGAATCCCTTCTTTTCATCACTAAATCTCCTGTGTTTAGTCACATCTACGCCATTTTCCCATAAGAGATGCCCCGTCATCCTGTTTAACGCCGGCCTGATGTTTAGCAAACACAACACCCACTCAAAAAATCATTTATTTTTTCCGATTAATTGCTAATATCAGCAAAAACAAGTTTAGTAAATTAAACAATGAACACAATTAAGACAACAACCTCTGATATTTTAATTATTGGTAGTGGGGCTGCCGGACTCAGCGTTGCTCTGCGTCTTGCCCCCCATTGCACCGTGCAAATCCTGAGCAAAGAGTCGGTTAACGAAAGCGCCACTTTTTATGCTCAGGGTGGCATTGCCGCCGTTTTCGATGCAGCCGACAGTATCGACCAGCATATTGAAGATACCCTTATTGCCGGGGCGGGTCTGTGTGACAGGCAAGCCGTCACCTTTGTGGCTACCCATGCCAAATCCTGCGTAGAATGGCTGGTTGAGCAAGGTGTTGAATTCGACACCCATCAGGTCAACGGTGAAAAGCGTTATCACCTGACCCAGGAAGGGGGGCATAGCCATCGTCGTATTCTTCATGCCGCCGATGCCACCGGTAGAGCCGTTGAAACCACGCTAGTACAAAAGGCCTTAAGTCACCCGAATATCGATGTGCATGAG
>Ga0153936_100578_pt1 | contig 10529 bp, 9 predicted proteins | sample TSNJ020MetaG_FD_102272 | JGI IMG/M metagenome (GOLD analysis project Ga0153936, IMG submission 102272) | Attine ant fungus gardens microbial communities from New Jersey, USA - TSNJ020 MetaG | ecosystem: Host-associated > Fungi > Mycelium > Unclassified | place: USA: New Jersey, Wharton State... | reverse complement strand
GGGAAAGTGACGATAGAAAGTCACTTTTGTCACTCCGGCTTCCTGAATAATGCGGTCAATACCGGTGGCGCGTATGCCAAAACGGTAGAAAAGATGGTGGGCGGTGAGCAGTATTCTGTCGCGGGCTGAAGGGGTATCGATGGACATGCGGCCTCCGGTAAAAAACTATCATGCCGTATGTAGACAACCTTGTCTACATTACGCTATGTTAGTGAGTAGACAGACCTGTCTACACACGGAGAAATAGCCATGCCCAGCAAATTACCGGTTCCCCCTTTCAGCCTGGAAAGTGCTCAACAAAAAGTTCGCCTGGCTGAGGATGCATGGAATAGTCGCGATCCCTTACGTATTGCCGAAGTTTATAGCGCCGATACCCAGTGGCGGAATCGGACTGAGTCGGTCAATGGCCGTGAGCAGGTTATCGCTTTTTTACAGCGCAAATGGCAACGGGAGCTCGATTACCGGCTGATAAAAGAGATCTGGGCTCATGATGAAAACCGCATCGCCGTGCGTTTTGCTTATGAATGGCATGATGACGCCGGGAACTGGTATCGCAGCTACGGGAATGAGAATTGGCAATTTAATGCCCAGGGGCTAATGACCCATCGCTATGCCTGTATTAATGACTGTCCAATCAAAGAACAGCACCGGGCTTTTTTCTGGCCGCTGGGTCGCCGCCCGGATGACCATCCTGGCCTGAGCCAGTTTGGTTTTTAAGCTCTGCCCCAGGCGGGCCCGGCTATCTTCAGATCCGAAACCGTTCTCAGTCTTAACGAGAAAGGGCTACCCCGCAAAGCGTTGATGCCGGGCCGCTGAGGGGTCAATTACCCGGGCACCATCTGGCCCGGGTAGCGGGAAAACGGGGCGGCCGGGTTAGGAATAACGCGGCATATAGCCCCTGGGCTGGATGCTCGCCCATACCAGGCCGTTCTTAGGGATATGACATCAGATGATGTCACCGTCGAGTAATTCAGTACCGTAGGAGTTATCTACCGTGCAAAGCCAGCGGTCGTCCGCTTCTTTGCGAAAGACATAGGTTGCCCGCCGGGTCGTTTCATCCCATCCTCCCTGTCCATCAGGGTAGCGCAGAAGGGTTTCCATCAGTACCAGCGCAGTGCCAGCGCCCTCTATCACCTGCATTTCACCCTGTTCGACGGTGAGCTGCCCTTGAAAGAAGTCGGAAATCGCGGCGAACGCTTTACGGATATTCTCTTTGCCCTGAGCCACCAGGCCGGGCTTGATGACTAAGGCGGCATCATCGGCATAATGGGTCATCAGAGTGTCAAAATCCTGGGCTGAAATCGCCTTGTCACAGGCTTCAATGACCTGACGTAACGGATGGGACGACATCAACTTATCTCCTGTTCGTTGTATTTATCTCACCATAACACTGAAAAGCGTCTGTCTGCCGCTTATTTAGGTGTTAAGCGGGGATAAAGCAGCAGGCGGTCTGCCCGCCGCTCGGTTAAAGGCAAAGCTCAGGGGGTTAGGCTATCAATAACCCGGGCTATCTCTGTTGCCTGTTTAAGGGTGCGAATTTCGCTAAACAGATCGATAGCCTGAGGATAGCTTTTCCGCAAATAGCCTAGCCATTGCTTAATACGCGCAACGTGATACATGCCGGTATCTCCCTGCTTTTCCAGCTGTGAATAGCGCTGCAAAAGCCGGATAACCTCCGGCCAGGGCATGGCTGGCTCATTATATTTCACCACCCGGCTTAGGTTCGGCACATTCAGCGCCCCCCGCCCTATCATCACCGCATCACAGCCGGTTATCGCCAGACAATCCTGGGCACTTTGCCAATCCCAAATTTCACCATTAGCGATAACCGGGATAGAAAGTCGCTGACGAATATCACCGATAGCTTGCCAGTTAATACACTCTGCTTTATACCCGTCTTCTTTGGTACGTCCATGAACGACCAGTTCGGTTGCGCCCGCCTGTTGCACCGCATCGGCAATTTCAAACTGCCGGGCGCCGCTATCCCAGCCAAGGCGAATCTTCACCGTGACGGGCAAATGAGCGGGCACCGCTTCGCGCATGGCCTTAGCCCCACGATAAATAAGCTCAGGGTCTTTCAGTAAGGTTGCCCCCCCGCCGCTGCCATTGACCAGTTTAGAGGGGCAGCCGCAGTTTAAATCAACCCCCCAGGAGCCGAGGTCGGCGGCGCGGGCGGCATTTTCCGCCAGCCACTGGGGATATTGGCCAAGGAGCTGAATACGCACCCGGGTGCCGGAAGGGGTGCGACTGGCGTGGTTAAGTTCCGGGCAGAGTTTATAGAATGATTTTACCGGCAGGAGTGAGTCGACGACCCGCAGGAATTCAGTAATGCACAAGTCGTAGTCGTTAACATCGGTCAGCAGTTCCCTGACCAGCGAGTCAAGAACACCTTCCATGGGCGCGAGAAGTACACGCATGATTTTTTCCGATAGGCAGAGTAGGCTTTAACATGACAAATCAACCCGGTCTAGCTTAAAAGGCAGAGAGATTACGCGCTTTAACCTCCCCGGTCACAGACTGATGCCTGCTCCCGGGGGGATGCCCTGTTACCGTCTTAAGGCTAATCAGGGTATGAGATTTGTCTATTATCAGGCAGACGCAGGTTTACGCTGGGGCCGACGACGACGGGCATGCTCTCCCGCTGGGCGGCTATTGCCTTCACTGCCCGCCGCATTATTGCGCCGCGGCCCCTGCTGACGGTCAGCGGCAGATGCCGAACCCGAGGCGCTGCCGCGACGGGCTGAGTTGGCCTGACCACCCCGTCCACCCTGACCGCGTCCGCCGCCGCGCTGTTGCTGGCGACCGTTAATAATCGGCTCGGCAGGAATCGAGGGATCAACATCATAACCGGCTAAGGCCATACGCGGAATTTCACGCTTGAGTAGACGCTCAATATCCCGGAGCAGTTTATGCTCATCCACACAGACCAAAGACAGGGCTTCACCGGTCGCCGCGGCCCGGCCGGTACGCCCAATGCGATGGACATAATCCTCAGGGACATTCGGTAATTCATAGTTGACGACATGCGGCAACTCTTCAATATCCAGACCCCGCGCCGCGATATCGGTAGCGACCAGCACTCTGATAGCGCCGCTTTTAAAGTCGGCCAGCGCCCGGGTACGGGCTCCCTGGCTCTTATTGCCATGAATAGCCGCAGCGGTAATACCGTCTTTTTGCAGCTGTTCGGCAAGGTGGTTTGCGCCATGCTTGGTGCGGGTAAAGACCAGAACCTGTTGCCAGTTTCCTTCACCAATCATCTGGGACAGCAGTTCACGCTTGCGTTTTTTATCAACGAAATGCACATGCTGAGTCACCTGCTCAGAGGCGGTATTACGACGGGCGACTTCCACCTGCTCAGGGTTATGCAATAATTTTTCAGCTAAAGACTTAATCTCATCTGAGAAGGTGGCTGAAAACAGCAAATTCTGGCGGCGGGCCGGCAATTTAGCCAGAACCCGGCGAATATCATGGATAAAACCCATGTCCAGCATGCGGTCAGCTTCATCCAAAACCAGGACTTCTACCGAGTCGAGCTTCACGGCATTTTGATGTTCAAGGTCTAACAAACGACCAGGGGTGGCGATTAACACATCAACGCCGCCACGCAATTTCATCATTTGCGGATTAATGCTAACGCCACCAAACACCACCAGCGAGCGAATATTCAAATATTTGCTGTAGTCACGGACATTCTCACCAATCTGAGCGGCAAGTTCACGGGTTGGGGTCAGAATCAGCGCCCGCACCGGGCGACGGTTTTTTTGATGAGGTGTTTCGCTGATTAAGCGCTGAAGCAACGGCAGAGTAAAGCCGGCGGTTTTACCGGTACCCGTCTGGGCACTGGCCATTAAGTCACGCCCGGATAACACCACCGGAATAGCCTGACGCTGGATAGGGGTAGGCTCACGATAGCCCTGCTCTTCTATCGCACGCAAAATATCAGCATTCAAGCCAAGAGAATCAAAAGACATAGGAACTCCAGAACCGCCCTGACCGCCTTAGCGGTGTAGTTTCCAGGGGGGAACATCATGCGCCAGTCAATGACTGGCCAAAGAAAGGGACACAAACCACGGTGCCGACTGGCGCCACTATAGCATTTTTTGTGATCTTAGGCATATATTCTCGCCGATTAGCCGGCCAAAAAGAATCGTCTGTATGGTTGGACAGCCCCCGGAATTTTGCTTACGCTTACTCCATCAATTAATTGATTTTTATGAAATCAAATACCCATGATGCCCACAAGCATGGTGCGCGTTGTAAAAGCATAATCCAGCAGATGGCCAGCCCAGGGCTCTGCTCAAAATAACGCGCAAGGTCAAGGGGCATTTTACCCCCAGGTCAGCGGCGTATTTCAGGCCTGAGCGAACCAGCGTTGCGTTAACCCGGGAGGTGCTATCAGGCGGCCTGCACATCCCCCCATGTTATCCGCCGGAAAAAGGAAACGTGCGTGATGAGTAACAAAAAAAATGTCATTGTTGCGGCTATAGTCATTATTGTTCTTGCCGGGATTATTGCTGGCTGGAAAATCTATGAAGACCGACAAAATCAAACCCTTACTCTGTATGGTAATGTCGATATTCGTAACCTGAACATGAGCTTCAGGGTCGGGGGGCGGCTGGCCTCTGTGGATGTTGATGAAGGGGATGTTATCAATGTCGGCGAGCCGTTAGGCCTGTTAGACCCGGCGCCTTATCAAATTGAGGTCAGCAATGCTCAGGCAAATGTTGCTGCCGCCCAGGCCCAATATGACTTAATGCTGGCCGGCTACCGTGATGAGGAAATCAGCCAGGCCGCCGCGCAGGTTAACCAGGCACAATCCGCCTTTGATTACGCCCAAAGCTTCTACCAGCGCCAGCAGGGAATGTGGGCCAGCCGCTCAGTCTCCGCCAACGACCTTGCCAATGCCCGCAGCGCCTTTGAGCAGGCCAAAGCCACGCTCAATGCCGCAAAAGACAGGCTGAGCCAGTACCGCAGTGGTAACCGGCCTCAGCAAATTGCCGCCGCCCAGGCACAATTACAACAGGCCAAAGCGCAGCTTGCCCAGGCCGAACTTAATTTGCAGGACACCCGGCTTATCGCGCCCTCAGCGGGAACAATCCTCGTACGCAGCGTTGAACCCGGCACGGTGTTAAACGCCGGTAGCCCCGTGTTGACGCTGGCCTTAACTCAGCCGGTATGGATCAGAGCCTATATTAGCGAGCCCCACCTCGGTGATGCCCAGCCCGGCCGCCAGGTCTTAATCTATACCGACAGCCGACCGGATAAGCCGTATCACGGTAAGATTGGTTTTGTCTCACCTACCGCCGAATTTACGCCAAAAACCGTTGAAACCCCGGACCTGCGAACGGATTTAGTCTATCGCTTACGGGTCATTGTTAGCGATGCCGATGATGCGCTGCGCCAGGGTATGCCCGTCACCATGACCTTTAGCGATGGAAATGGCGATGACGGCCGCTGAAAACAGGCTCCGGATAACTCAGGTCGCCAAAACCTTTGCCGGTCTCGACCATCCGGCGGTTGAAAGCCTGACCTGCGATATTCGCCCCGGGGCCGTAACCGGATTGGTCGGCCCGGATGGTGCCGGAAAAACCACGCTGATGCGTATGCTGGCCGGGTTACTGAAACCCTCTGCGGGGCAGTTAATCGTCGGTGGCTTTGACCCGATAAAAGAGGACCGGGCCTTACATGCCATTCTTGGCTATATGCCCCAGAAATTCGGGCTGTATGAAGACCTGACGGTTATGGAAAACCTGGTGCTTTATGCCGAACTGCGGGATGTGCCGGCTGCAAGCCGGGAAGCCATTTTTGAGCGTCTGCTGCGCTTTACCGCCTTAAAGCCTTTCACTGACCGGCTGGCAGGCAAGCTTTCTGGCGGTATGAAGCAAAAACTGGGCCTCGCCTGTACCCTGGTTGGTCAGCCTAAAATTTTGCTGCTTGATGAGCCCGGGGTAGGCGTTGACCCTATTTCACGTCGTGAGCTTTGGCAGATGGTGCATGAACTGGCGGATGACGGGATGCTGATATTATGGAGCACCTCCTATCTGGATGAAGCCGAGCAGTGCCGGGAAATCCTGCTGATGAATGAGGGAAAGTTGCTCTACCATGGTGAGCCCAAAGCCCTGACCCAGAAAATGGCCGGCCGATCGCTGCTGGTCACCCATCAATCAGGCAGTAACCGTCAGTTATTGCAACGGGCATTGAAACTACCGGCGGTCAGCGATGGCGTGATTCAGGGTCACTCGGTGCGCCTCATTCTGGCCAGGGGATATAACACCCAGCAACTGGCCGACAGCCTCGCCCTGCCGCTAAGTGACATTGCCACCACGGCACCGCGCTTTGAAGATGCCTTTATCGACCTGTTAGGCGGCGTGGCCACCGAGGAGTCACCATTAGGAGCCATTCTGCATACCCTGAACGGGTCCCGGGATGAAACGGTGATAGAAGCCCAGTCGCTGACCAAGAAATTTGGCAACTTTGCCGCCACCGATAATGTCAGCTTTTCGGTAAAACGCGGCGAGATTTTTGGCCTGCTGGGCCCCAATGGCGCAGGTAAGTCCACCACCTTTAAGATGATGTGCGGCCTGATGGTTCCCTCCGCCGGTCGGGCGCTGGTACTTGGCCTGGACCTGAAAGTCAGTTCCGGTAAGGCACGGCAACATCTGGGCTATATGGCGCAAAAATTTTCTCTGTATGGCAATTTAACCGTGGCGCAAAACTTGCGCTTCTTCTCTGGCATTTATGGCCTGCGTGGCAGAGAACAGCAACAAAAGATAGCCAGTATGCAGGAAGCATTTGCCCTGCAGTCTGTCGCTAACAGTACCACCGACTCACTCCCCCTTGGCTTTAAGCAACGCCTCGCCCTGGCCTGTGCCTTGATGCATGAACCGGATATTTTGTTCCTTGATGAGCCAACCTCGGGCGTTGACCCGATGACCCGGCGTGAATTCTGGTTGCATATTAATAGCATGGTAGAAAAAGGGGTGACGGTAATGGTCACCACCCACTTTATGGATGAAGCGGAGTATTGCGATCGTATCGGGCTGGTGTATCACGGAAAACTCATCGCAACCGGCACACCGGATGACTTAAAGCAGAGTATCGCTAGCCCATCACAGCCTGACCCGACCATGGAGCAGGCCTTTATCGGGCTGATTCAACAATGGGATAAGGAGCACAGCCATGGCTGATCATGCCCCCCTGCTCTCGCCCCGGCGGCTAAGCGCCCTGTGCGTTAAAGAAACCCGTCAGATAATACGCGACCCCAGTAGCTGGCTGATTGCCGTGGTCATTCCCTTACTGCTGCTGTTTATCTTTGGTTACGGTATTAATCTCGACTCCAGCCGCTTGCATGTTGGCGTGCTGATTGAGCAGCAAAATAGCGATGCCCTCGATTTTACCCACACGATTTCCGCCTCCCCGTTTATGCAGCCAACCATCAGCGACGATCGGGGAAAACTCATTCAGATGATGCAGGCAGGCAGCATTCGCGGCATTGTGGTGGTTCCCAATGATTTTAATCAGCAAATGGACAGAGTCGGTGCAACGGCACCGATACAAGTCATTACCGATGGCAGTGAGCCAAATACCGCTAATTTTATTCAGGGCTATATGCAAGGCGTCTGGCAGGTCTGGCAGCAGCAGCGGGCAGAAGACCGGGGAGAGGTTTTCCAGCCATTAATTGAGGTTCAGGCCCGCTATTGGTTTAACCCGGCGGCCATCAGTCAGCACTTTATTATTCCTGGCGCTATTACCATTATTATGACGGTGATTGGGGCCATTTTAACCTCGCTGGTGATTGCCCGGGAATGGGAACGTGGCACCATGGAAGCCCTGCTCTCAACCCAGGTCACCCGCACAGAACTGCTGCTCTGTAAGTTGATTCCCTACTATGTGCTGGGAATGCTGGCGATGCTGCTCTGTATGCTGGTCGCCATCTTTATTCTTGGCGTGCCCTGGCGTGGCTCATTCATGGTGCTGTTTATTATAACCTCCCTGTTTTTACTCAGTACGCTGGGCATGGGCCTGCTGATATCAACCCTGACGCGTAACCAATTTAACGCCGCGCAGGTGGCACTGAATGCCGCCTTTTTACCGGCGATTATGTTATCCGGCTTTATTTTTCAAATTGACAGCATGCCAGCAATTATTCGGGCGGTAACCTACCTTATTCCGGCACGTTATTTTGTCAGTACCCTGCAAACACTGTTTCTGGCCGGCAATATAAGCGTGATTCTTATGGTGAATACGCTGTTTCTGATTGTCTCCGCCGTGATGTTTATCGGTCTGACTGCGCTGACCACCCGACGCCGACTTGATTGAGGGACGCAACATGTTTTACCGGTTATGGACGTTAATTCGTAAAGAGCTGCAATCACTATTACGCGAGCCGCAAACCCGGGCCATTTTAATTATGCCGGTGCTTATCCAGGTGGTGCTGTTCCCCTTTGCCGCCACCCTTGAGGTGACCAACGCCAGCATCGCTATTTTTGATGAAGACGCCGGGACGCACTCTGTTGAACTCACGCAGCGATTTGCTAAAGCCAGCGCATTCAGTGAGGTGCAATTATTGCAAAGTGCCCAGCAGATTGAGCCCATTATTGATAATCAAAAGGCGTTGCTGGTCATTCGTTTTCCTCAGCATTTTTCCGGCAAGCTTGCACAGGGCCTGCCAACCCAGCTTGATCTTATCCTTGATGGCCGTAACTCAAACAGTGCCCAGATAGCCGCCAACTATTTACAGCAGATAGTGAAAGATTATCAGCAGGAGTTACTGGCAGGCAGACCCACGACTAATAACAGCGAGCTGATTATACGCAATTGGTATAATCCAAACCTCGACTACAAATGGTTTGTTGTTCCGTCGCTAATCGCGTTAATTACCACCATTGGTATCCTGATTGTCACCTCCCTGTCGATTGCCCGGGAGCGGGAACAGGGCACGCTGGACCAGTTAATGGTCTCCCCCCTTGCCACCTGGCAGATTTTTGTCGGTAAAGCGGTGCCAGCGCAGATAGTCGCCCTGGTACAGGCCTCGATTGTGCTGGTGATTGGGATTTGGGCCTACCAGATCCCCTTTGCCGGTTCACTGTGGCTGTTTTACTTCACGATGATCATTTATGGGTTTTCATTAGTGGGCTTCGGGCTGCTTATTTCGGCGCTGTGCTCTACTCAGCAACAGGCCTTTATCGGCGTGTTTGTCTTTATGATGCCCGCGGTATTGTTGTCAGGCTATATTTCACCGGTTGAGAATATGCCGGTGTGGCTGCAGGATATTACCTGGATAAATCCGGTGCGGCATTTTACCGATATCACCAAGCAGATTTACCTTAAAGATGCGAGTCTGGACATTGTCTGGAAAAGCGTGTGGCCGCTATGCGTTATAGCGGCCAGCACCGGCTCAGCGGCGTACTGGATGTTTAGGCGAAAAATTGCCTGATTTATCTTTAGCCAGCAGAGAATACACGGCAGGACCGGCAATCATAACGACACCTGCCAGTGCTAATAAAAGATGGCTTTGTACCACACGAGACAGTAACCAAATGGCAATTAGCGCCGTACCGAAGTACCAGGTCGTGGTTAACTCTTCGAGGAAATCACCAATATCGCGCAGGACACCCTGGCGAAAGCGTTGAAAGCTAAACATCAATACGACTGTGAAGATATAGAGAAGACAGAGTCCAATCCCGACAGGGATAAGCGTTGCCGTTTTCCAGCCAGCCAGCAACGCACCGATAACCGCCAGATGCAGCATAATATGCCAGCAACTCAATCCGGTTGTCACTCTTATACGTTGTTGCCACTTCATTTTCACTCTCCTGCGTTCTTTCTTCCTGTTCTTCAGAGTACGCCAGTGTACGAAAAAATCATCTGCGTTCATCTTTTTTGTGACAGAAATTACGTTTTATTTACCTAAAAAAACGTGAATATCGCTATTAATTTACATTAAAATGATAAATTAACCTTTTGTTAACGTCAAAATCATCCTACCCATTGCCCCCATTTTGGCGGTGCTTTTCGGTATAACAGCCGGGCATGCCGGTCTGTGCATCAGCAGGTGTTTTCTGGCGACGGGGACAAAAAGCTCGCCTGAAAAGGTCTGTGGCTGGCGTTGCAGGCCCGGCCAAACGCCGCTTGAATGGCCAGTTCCCCATCGCCGCGGCGCTAAAATATTGCTCAGGTCAGGCCAGGGGGTTATTCAGCAGCGCTGATAATATATTTATTAAATATAGCGGTGATTACCCCGGTGCAGCGCCGCAGGTTTATTATTATCAACATCACCATCGCGGCTTAGCCTAGCCTGGCAGAGTCGCCAATGACAACCGCCGATAACGAATAAATATACATAAGCTTATCCGTCAATAACCCTACTTTTTGTGCAACCTGTTTTTATTATTAGCACATTACTCAAGCCAACGCAAAAATAAGGGGAATATCAGTGCCTGATGCCAGACCAAAAATAAAGACAGGATCGGCTTTATATCCTGTTTTCCAGGCCAGGGGCTAAAGCGCCGGTCGGGCAATTATCCGTT
>Ga0153936_100576_pt1 | contig 10553 bp, 10 predicted proteins | sample TSNJ020MetaG_FD_102272 | JGI IMG/M metagenome (GOLD analysis project Ga0153936, IMG submission 102272) | Attine ant fungus gardens microbial communities from New Jersey, USA - TSNJ020 MetaG | ecosystem: Host-associated > Fungi > Mycelium > Unclassified | place: USA: New Jersey, Wharton State... | reverse complement strand
GACGATTAGCCGGGCGCAACAAGCGCTGCAGGGGGTATTCGCCTCGCTGCTTGCTGAAAGCGGCTGGTTACGGGCTCTTAACTGGCAGCCTTATCTTATTACCCTGGAAGGAACGACCCAGAGCCTTAACGACCTGCAAGCCATTACGCGCCGATTAACCGCCCTGCCTGCGGTCCGCCAGGTGACAACCGGTACCGTGCTTGATGCGGGCGATAACGGTCTGGACTTTACTTTTTTGGTGGCATACGGGGGAGCATAGGGTGAATTACGTCGATGGTTTCCTCGGTACAACATTCTTTAACCGATTGTTTATTATCAGTTCTCTCCTGGCTTTTTCCGGTGCGCTCGCCTATCTGATACTGGACAGGGCATACCCCGAACCGCAGCAGGCGCTGGCCGTGGCACAGCAGCGTTTCCAGCCGGAGGTGACTGCCCTGGAAAATAACACCCAGGCGCCAGCCACAGCGTCGTCATCAGGGGCTGTGCGCCGGCCAGACAAGGTCTTTTCACTCACCGACTTTGTCATGCAGGCCGGCGGGAAACTGCTCGCCTGGCGGCCAGGGGAGCAGCATAGCGTGCTGGTGCTGTCTTTGCCCTGGGAGCGGGTTTCTTTTCTATTCGACAGGCTGGCCCGCTATCGTGCGCTGGAGCTTAAGGGGTTAAATTTAAAAGGAGAAGGAGAGAGGGTCATTGCGACACTGACGCTGGGGCTTAGCGATGGGGCGATGTAGCGGACTGCTGTGCTGGCTGGTGATGTTTAACGTTTCCAGCGCATTGCATAATCCGTTTATTGCCGGCTCGCTGTGTGAGACACGCCTGCGGCAACTCGATAGCTGGCGGCTATCTGGCATTATTTTTACCCCCGACCGGGCGATGGCACTGATCACGACCCCCCAGCAGGTAATCAGAGCCTGGCCTGGCAGCCTGATAGCGCCCGGGGTGCGGGTTGTCAGCATTACCGCCTGCCAGGTACGGGTTGTGCTGGCCGGGGACGGGGATAAGGCCTATTACCACTGGGGGATACAGGGAAAGACACATGGTAAAAATGATAGTCCTATGGCTCGGAATGCTGGTTCCGCTCCCCGCTCTGGCAGGCAACAACGTGAGCCTGGTATTTGATGAGGCTCCGCTAGGTCAGGTTTTACAGGCAATGGCTGAGCATCAGGGGCGAAACATGGTGATGTCATCTGGCATTGAGGGCAAACTGTCCCTGCAGTTAACCGATGTTCCATGGGAGCAGGCCTTTGCGATAATAGTGAAAATGGCCAATTTGAGCGTGGTTAAAACGGGCAATATTCTACAGATTCAGCGTAAAGAGAGCCCGGAGCAGCAGGCTGAACTGATAAAACAAAGGGCAAATCTGCAGCCCCTCGTACAAAAAGTCTATACCCCTAAATTTGCCGATGCCGAACAGTTAGCAGCGTCGTTGACCGCTGGCGGCGAGGCGTTTATTAGCTCCCGGGGCCATATCACGGTCGATAAACGCGCCAATCGATTATTGGTCACCGATAACCTTGCGGCGCAGAAAAAAATTGCCCAGTGGATGGAGGATATGGACATCCCGCTTGGCCAAATAGAGTTAATTGCCCATATCGTTACCATTAATCAGGAAGCGCTACGTGAGCTAGGGGTTAAGTGGTCCGTTAACCAGCAGGATAGCGCCGCTCGCCGTGGGCTTTTTTCTGTCTCCAGCGACTTAATCGCCGGCCCCGCGACGGCAGGTTTTCAAATCGGGCGTATCGGTGCAGGTATGCTGGCCCTTGAACTGGCGGCGCTTGAACAGCAGCAGCGCCTTGAAATTGTTGCTAATCCTCGGCTGGTGGTGGCGCATCAGCAAGCGGCCACCATTAAGCAAGGAACGGAGATCCCCTATCAGGTGTCTGGCGGTACTGAGCGCGGCAGCTCATCGGTTGCCTTTAAAGAAGCGGTGCTGGGAATGGAGGTGACGCCGACTATCCGTCTGCAGGGGCTGATTCGCCTGAAACTGCATATTTCGCAAAATACGCCCGGACGCAGCATCCAGCATGCCGGCGGTGAGGCATTAGCGATTGATAAGCAGGAGATTGAAACCCTGGTTGATGTTCGCAATGGTGAGACCCTTGCTTTAGGCGGTATTTTTCAGCAGCGTCTGCAGGCGGATAAGCGAAGTGTGCCTTTACTGGGAGAGATTCCCCTGCTGGGCTCACTATTTCGTTACAATGATAAGAAAAACGAGCGTCGTGAATTGGTGGTATTTATTACGCCAAAGTTGCTAACAAATCTCTAAATAAAAAAGGTATTTGTGGATTTTTCTTGCAAACGATGTTCAGGTGTTTGACGTCAGAGAGGATTTAGCATACAAGGTGTACCGTTTCGAGAAACTGGGTAGCGTTATCCCGTGACTGATGGAATCATTCCATTCGTTTCGCCCATCTTCGGGGTATGAATGATTTATTCAGTTGCCAAACGCCCTTGAGTGTTGAGATAATTTTTAGTCTGATTCTCTACTCACGCTTATGAGGTTTCAGTTCATGTCCCGCTGCACCTGGCTATGACCGGGCGGGTTTATCATCAACGAATTGTCGTAGTAATACCGAAAAAATGGCAGAGAAACGCAATATCTTTCTGGTTGGGCCTATGGGTGCCGGCAAAAGCACTATTGGGCGTCAGTTAGCTCAGCAACTCAATATGGAATTTTTCGATTCTGATCAAGAAATTGAGAAACGTACTGGAGCTGATGTCGGCTGGGTATTTGACGTTGAAGGTGAAGAAGGCTTCCGCGATCGCGAAGAGAAAATCATCAACGAACTTACTGAAAAGCAAGGCATCGTACTGGCGACTGGGGGCGGGTCTGTAAAGTCTCGTGAAACCCGTAATCGTCTTTCCGCTCGCGGCGTCGTGGTGTATCTTGAGACGACTATCGAGAAGCAACTCGCCCGTACTCAGCGTGACAAAAAGCGTCCGCTGCTGCAAGTTGAGACGCCACCCCGCGAAGTTTTGGAAGCATTAGCAGAGGAGCGCAATCCGCTGTATGAGGAGATTGCCGATGTGACTATTCGCACTGACGATCAAAGTGCCAAAGTCGTGGCTAACCAGATTATTAACATGTTGGAAAGCAACTGATTCTGGTTTGATGACAATATGCCTTCGGGTAACGCAATTAAGGTAGGCTCCGTAAAATGGAGAGGTTGACAGTCACGCTGGGGGAACGCAGTTATCCCATTACAATTGCCGTCGGATTATTTAATGACCCGGCTTCTTTTTGGCCGTTAAAAGCCGGTGACCAGACTATGCTCGTCACTAACGAGACGCTGGCGCCGCTGTATCTTGATAAAGTACGTGGTCTTCTGGAACAAGCAGGTGTAAAAGTTGATACGGTCATCCTTCCTGACGGCGAGCAATTTAAAAATCTCGCCGTTCTGGACACGGTGTTTACTGCATTGCTGGAAAAGCCTCATGGCCGCGACACAACCCTTATCGCATTAGGCGGGGGTGTGATTGGTGACCTGACTGGCTTTGCTGCCGCCTGCTATCAACGGGGCGTGAGATTTATCCAGGTTCCCACCACGTTGCTGTCGCAGGTCGACTCTTCTGTAGGCGGTAAAACTGCCGTCAATCACCCGCTTGGCAAGAATATGATTGGCGCGTTTTACCAGCCGGCATCGGTCATTATTGATATTGACTGCCTGTCTACGCTGCCAAAACGCGAGTTTGCCTCGGGTCTGGCAGAGGTTATTAAATACGGCATCATTCTTGATGGCGAATTTTTCCAATGGCTTGAAGAAAACATTGAGGCGCTTTTACGCTTAGACCATAAAGCACTGGCTTACTGTATTCGCCGGTGTTGTGAAATTAAAGCCGAAGTTGTTGCCGCAGATGAGCGAGAAAGCGGTTTACGTGCTTTACTCAATCTGGGGCATACTTTCGGGCATGCGATAGAAACCGACTTAGGTTATGGCAATTGGTTTCACGGCGAGGCTGTGTCGGCAGGTATGGTAATGGCTGCGCGAACCGCACAACGCTTAGGGCAGTTTAGCGAAAGTGATGTTCAGCGTATTATTGCCTTGTTACAACGAGCAGGCCTACCGGTAAACGGGCCAAAAGAAATGTCAGTTGATGCGTACATGCCCCACATGATGCGTGATAAAAAAGTTTTAGCGGGTGAACTGCGCCTGATATTGCCGCTGGCAATTGGCAAAAGTGAAGTCCGCAGCGGGATACCGCACGATATTGTGTTGTCTGCTATCGCTGATTGTCAGCACAGTGAATAAATAGCCTGTTTTGATTTTTTAACGTTGGGTGAGTGCCAGATTGGTCACAAACCTTTTAGTGGGGTGTTAAATGGATGAATTAAAACCAGAAGACGGTCTGAAACCTGATTCAAGCGATCGTCGTTCTGGGCGTTCCCGAAATGCTGATGCTTACGATAACGAGCCTCAACTGAATGTCGATGACATTGAGATAGATATGGACGACAGTCGTAGTGTCAAGCAGCATCGTGAGCGTGAGGACGAAGACGATTATGTCATCGAAGAGAATATGGCTGCTGAGCCACGTTCAGCTCGCGGGCGTAAAAAAGCTGCCAGACAAAAAGCACCGCTTTCTCGCCAATACCTGATGATGGGTACCGGCATCATCGTGTTATTGCTGCTTATTTTTGGCATTGGCTCTGCATTAAAATCACCTTCTTCATCTGATTCTGCCGGGCAGTCATCGGGTGCTGAGAAGAGCATTGACCTGTCTGGTGCAGGTGCAGGAAGCGAGGCGACCGCTGAGCAACATAACGCTTCTTCTTCGTCTTCTGACATGTCCATTCCACCGATTTCATCTACGCCGACTCAGGCGCAAAACCTGACCGCCCCACAAGGCCAGCAACGTGTTGAAGTGGCTGGTGACCTGTCTAATTCTCTGATTCCACAGCAAGGTCAGGCTGAGCCAGCGGTCAGCCAGTCTACGCTGCCAACTGAACCTGCGACGGTTGCAGCCCTGGCGGGTGGCAAAAATGGTGACGCACGCCCTGAGCGTAAACGTGCCGTTATTGAGCCTGCTCAAAAAGCGCCTGCTAAATCTCAGGCGACGGCAAGCAATGAAAAACCGTCATCCAGCGTACGTCGTCATGAACCGACCCGTACGGCTCCAGCCCCGGTGAAAGCACCGACGGCCGTGGCGCAAACCCAGCCAAAAGCAACGGCGCCTGCCGCAGCGGCACCGGCTCAGCCGAAAGCGGCCGCGCCAGCCCAGCCAAAAGCAGCTGCCCCGGCTCAGGCGAAAACAACGGCACCTGCCGCCGCCCCTAAAGGCAATGCTGGCGCGCTTCAAAGCGCACCGGGCGGTAGCTATACCCTGCAACTGAGCTCTTCATCAAACGAGGCAAATCTTAATGCCTGGGCGAAAAAAGAGAATCTGAAAAACTACATCGTTTACCAGACTGAGCGTAATGGTAAGCCGTGGTATGTTATGGTCAGTGGCATCTATGCGAGCAAAGAAGAGGCTGAACGTGCAGTATCGACTCTTCCGGCCGGTGTACAGAGCAATAAACCATGGACTAAGCCGATTCATCAGGTGAAGTCTGAGATCAAGTGATAATAAGCGCAGTCGCTGTCGGAGCCTTTCCACAGCTGGATAAGGTGTGAATAGTAAGGCAGCATGAAAAAGAATCGCGCTTTTCTTAAATGGGCAGGGGGGAAATACCCCCTGCTTGATGAAATAAAAAAATATCTCCCGGCGGGTGAGTGTCTTATCGAGCCTTTTGCTGGCGCGGGTTCTGTATTTCTTAATACCGATTATCCGCGTTATGTGCTGGCGGATATCAATAGCGATCTCATTGATCTCTATAATATTGTTAAAGTCCGCCCGGCGGAGTACGTCAGTGCCGCTCGCTTGATGTTTTCGCCAGAAAACAATAGCGAAGCATCTTATTACGCATTGCGAACGGAATTTAATCAAACGACTGATAAATTTCGTCGTGCAGTGCTGTTTTTGTATCTCAACCGACATTGTTACAATGGCTTATGCCGCTATAATTTGCGCGGTGAGTTTAACGTTCCGTTCGGTCGCTACAGCAAGCCCTATTTCCCGGAAGAAGAGCTCTATGCCTTTGCAGAGCAGGCGAAAAGGGCCACATTTATCTGTCAATCCTATGATGTCAGTATGATAAATGTTGCGGCGGGCTCGGTTGTCTATTGTGACCCACCCTATGCCCCGCTATCGGTAACAGCAAACTTTACCGGTTACCACACGGGCAGTTTTAGCGCTATCCAGCAGCAGCACCTGGCTGAGCTGGCTGAAAATCTGCATAAAAAACAGATACCTGTTTTGATTTCAAATCACGATACCGCACTGACACGGCAGTGGTATCAAAACGCTACCGATTTTCATAAACTGCAGGTAAGGCGCAGTATCAGTCGAAACGGCAGCACCCGAACAAAGGTGGACGAACTTCTGGCGCTTTATCACTCTCAAAGAGTCGCCTGATCTGTTTCGCCCGCCGCCAAAAGACAAATTGCTACAGGAGTTGCGGATGAAACAGTTTTTGATTGCTCCCTCAATCCTCTCAGCCGATTTTGCCCGTTTGGGTGAAGACACGGCGAAGGCGCTGGCCGCGGGTGCGGATGTGGTCCATTTTGATGTGATGGATAACCACTATGTCCCGAATTTAACCATGGGACCGATGGTGCTTAAGTCACTGCGTGACTACGGGATAACCGCCCCTATTGATGTGCATTTAATGGTCAAACCCGTTGATCGCATCATTCCTGATTTTGCCGCCGCCGGTGCCAGCATCATTACTTTCCATCCGGAAGCTTCTGAACACGTCGACCGTTCTTTGCAGTTAATCAAAGAGCATGGCTGTAAAGCGGGCTTAGTGATTAACCCGGCCACTTCACTGTCCTGGCTGGATAACGTGATGGATAAGCTGGACATTATCTTGCTGATGTCCGTTAACCCGGGCTTTGGCGGGCAATCTTTTATTCCGCATACTCTTGAGAAATTACGTCAGGCGCGTAAACGTATTGATGAGTCCGGCTTTGACATTCGCCTTGAAGTTGACGGCGGGGTGAAAGTTGAAAATATTCGTGCCATTGCCGAAGCCGGTGCGGATATGTTTGTTGCAGGGTCTGCTATTTTCGGGAAACCGGATTACAAAGCGGTGATTGATAATATGCGTGAAGAATTATCACAGGTTGGTCATGGATAACGTTCAACAAATCCGCGGGATAGCTTTTGATCTCGACGGGACCTTAATTGACTCTTCCCTGGGGTTAAGCCAGGCTGTCGACAAAGCGCTCTATGCCCTTGAGCTACCCGCGCCGGGTGAAGCACTGGTTGAAACCTGGATAGGTAACGGTGCCGACATTATGATTCAACGAGCGCTAACCTGGGCATTAAAGGGGGAGACCCCATCTCAGGAAAAGCAGCAGATGGCGCGTAAACTCTTTGATAGATTCTATGCCGACACGGCAGCCGAAGGCAGTTTTCTGTTCCCGGGGGTCGCGGCAACGCTGACCGCCCTGCAAGAAAAGGGCTATTTGCTGGCGGTTATTACCAATAAGCCCACGCCTTTTGTTAAACCCCTGTTAGACGGGTTCGGGATTGGCAATCACTTTCAGGTCATCATCGGCGGTGATGATGTGAAAGAGAAGAAGCCGCACCCTGAGGCGTTATTTGCAACCATGCAGGCGCTTCAGTTATCCGCAGAGGAGTTTCTTTTCGTGGGTGATTCACGTAATGACATTCAGGCTGCACAGGCTGCGGGTTGTTTAAGCGTTGGCCTGACTTACGGATATAACTACGGAGAATCGATCGCCTTGAGCAAACCGGATATCGTGTTTGATCATTTCAGCGATTTACTGCCCATGCTTGGGCTACCACCTTTAGCAAATCAGGAATCAGAACATGAGTAAGCCCATCGTTTTTAGTGGCGCACAGCCCTCAGGTGAGTTAACCATCGGTAACTATATGGGTGCGTTGCGTCAGTGGGTGAACATGCAGGATGATTATCACTGCATTTACTGCATTGTCGATCAGCATGCAATTACCGTGCGTCAGGACCCTGTTGCCCTGCGTAAAGCGACCCTGGATACGCTGGCACTTTACCTGGCCTGCGGTATTGACCCGCAGAAGAGCACGATTTTTGTTCAGTCCCATGTGCCGGAGCATGCTCAGTTAGGATGGGCGCTTAACTGCTACACCTATTTTGGTGAGCTCAGCCGCATGACGCAGTTTAAAGATAAATCCTCGCGTTATGAGGAGAACATCAACGCCGGTTTGTTTGACTATCCGGTGCTGATGGCTGCCGATATCCTGCTGTATCAAACCCATCAGGTACCGGTGGGTGAAGATCAGAAACAGCATCTGGAATTAAGCCGTGATATTGCCAATCGGTTTAACGCCCTTTATGGCGACATTTTTAAAGTTCCTGAGCCGTTTATTCCTAAGTCTGGCGCCCGCGTGATGTCTTTGCTTGAGCCGACGAAAAAAATGTCCAAGTCGGATGATAACCGTAATAACGTTATTGGCCTGCTGGAAGACCCTAAGTCGGTGATGAAGAAAATTAAACGTGCGGTTACGGACTCCGATGAGCCGCCTGTCGTGCGTTATGATGTGGCCAATAAAGCCGGTGTTTCAAACCTGCTGGATATTCTGTCTGCGGTTACCGGGCAATCTATCGCCGAACTGGAAGCCCATTTTGAAGGTAAAATGTATGGTCACCTGAAAGGTGAAGTGGCGGAAGCGGTTGCCGGTATGCTGACATCGCTGCAGGAGCGGTATCATCGTTACCGTAATGATGAAGCCTTTCTGAATACCGTGATGAAAGAAGGGGCCGGGAAAGCGCGTGCCCGGGCCAGCGTGACATTGAAAAAAGTCTACGAAGCCATTGGGTTTGTTGCTCAGCCATAAAGGCTAAACAGGCCGCCCCTGGCCGGCAATTAACGCAGAGGCGTTGTGCGAGATGACCGCGCAACGCCTCTTTTGTTTCGCGGGCCTGGTCATGCCCGCGTCATAGTACGATACCACCCGCCCGCTTTTTTATTCACCCAATCCAGGGTGATATTCCCGGTCAGGACTATGCGAAACGGTTGAGTTAGTGGTGAGAAAACCAGTTCAGCTTATTTCTGAGTGCCACCACCGGCCCGACAATAATCAGGGAAGGGCTTTGCATTTTCTCCGCCAGTTCGGCCAGCTGATTTAACCTACCGTCGGCTACGCGCTGATTAATCGCCGTACCATTTTCAACAATAGCCACCGGCATGGTTTCCGCCATCCCGTATTTGATTAACTGCTGCTGTATGGTGGCGGCCTGACTCAGGCCCATATAAAACACCAGGGTCTGCTTGTCCGCCGCCAGATTGGCCCAGTCCAGCTCATCGCCGGTTTTTAAATGCCCGGTAACCAGGCGCACGCTTTGGGCATAATCCCGGTGGGTCAATGGAATACCTGAATAGGCCGAGCAGCCTGACGCGGCGGTAATGCCCGGGACAACGGAGAAAGGAATATCATCGCTGCACAGTGTTTCCAGCTCCTCCCCACCGCGTCCAAAAATAAACGGATCGCCGCCTTTTAGCCTGACGACGCGTTTTCCCTTACGCGCTTCATTCAATAGAATCTGATTTATCTCTGCCTGGGGGACACAGTGATGCCCGGCACGCTTACCGACAAAGATACGGTCGGCATCGCGTCTGACCAGATTCATAATATCGTCTGAGACTAAGCGGTCATACACCACCACGTCGGCCTGTTGGATCTGTTGCAGCCCTTTTAAGGTCAATAATCCGGCATCCCCAGGTCCGGCACCCACTAATACCACCTCGCCGCGATTATCCAGCGGCGCTGAGAACAGGGAGGCGGTTTCTTTATCTATGGCTATTGTGTCCTGGTTTGCCAGGTATTGTGCCAGCCGGTCATTGGTGAAAAACTTTTCCCAAAACATACGACGTTCGGCCATAGTGGTAAATGTCTGCTTAACCCGTGCGCGGAGTGTGCCCGCATAAGCGGCGATTTTACCCAGATGCAGGGGCAATATTGACTCCAGCTTCTCGCGTAATAAACGGGCGAGTACCGGCGATGTCCCGCCGGAAGAGATAGCCACCATTAAAGGAGAGCGGTCGATAATCGAGGGCATAATAAAACTGGCCTGTTTCGGGGCATCCACCACATTGCAAAATATTCGTCTTAACTCTGCGGCATCGCTCACCTGCTGATTAACTTCATCGTCATCTGTCGCGGCGATGGCGAGCCAGCATTCATCCAGCAGGGCGGGCTGAAAATCACCCTGGGCGAGAGTCAGTTGTCCCTCTTCCGCCCAGGCATGAAATTGGGCGGAAAACTGACGGGCATTAACGGTAAGGCTGGCACCCGCCTCTAATAGCAGGCGGGCCTTACGCTCGGCAACGTCACCGCCACCGACGAGTAAACAGGCACGGCCACGTAACTGACAAAATATCGGCAGATGCTCCACAGTGCTTCCTTAAGAAAAAATAACCCATGATTTTTTCTTGTAGCATAGCAATAACCAGAACCTATGAATACTCTCCCCAGGTGGGTATTTGTGCGGCTTTCATTCTGGTGAATGG
>Ga0153936_100572_pt1 | contig 10585 bp, 5 predicted proteins | sample TSNJ020MetaG_FD_102272 | JGI IMG/M metagenome (GOLD analysis project Ga0153936, IMG submission 102272) | Attine ant fungus gardens microbial communities from New Jersey, USA - TSNJ020 MetaG | ecosystem: Host-associated > Fungi > Mycelium > Unclassified | place: USA: New Jersey, Wharton State... | reverse complement strand
TATCAGGCTGAAAATAAGGGCGTGAATATAAGGCGTCAGGCCATTGGCCTTAGGATAGGGCGGCGTCTCTTATTGCTAAGCGTAGCGGAGAATGTCTTCCGACACACTCCGCTAATGTGCTAACAAAGGGTGCTCAGCACCATTGTTAACCGCTTCACTAAAACCTGCCAACCTCGTTGTTAGGTGATTGACGCTGGTTTATGACAAGCCCAGCGCCGAAGCGGATTTGCTACTATCAAAAATCCTCAAGGATTAATGATGATCCTGAACTTCTTTCAGGCCATTGAACGGTGCGGCATCGCCCAGTGCTTCTTCGATACGAATCAGCTGGTTGTATTTAGCAACACGGTCAGAACGGCTCATAGAACCGGTTTTGATTTGGCCCGCTGCAGTACCTACTGCCAGATCGGCGATGGTAGCATCTTCGGTTTCGCCAGAACGGTGAGAGATAACGGCGGTGTAGCCTGCATCTTTCGCCATTTTGATAGCAGCCAGAGTTTCGGTCAGAGAACCAATCTGGTTGAACTTGATCAGAATCGAGTTCGCGATACCTTTTTCGATACCTTCTTTCAGGATTTTGGTGTTAGTAACGAACAGGTCGTCACCAACCAGCTGGATTTTGTCGCCCAGAACTTTGGTCTGGTAAGCAAAACCGTCCCAGTCAGACTCATCCAGGCCATCTTCGATAGAGATGATTGGATACTGCTTGGTCAGGTCTTCCAGGAAGTGAGTAAACTCTTCGGAAGTGAACGCTTTGTTACCTTCACCGGCCAGAACATATTTGCCATCTTTGTAGAACTCAGATGCCGCACAGTCCATCGCCAGGGTGATGTCTTTGCCCAGCTCGTAGCCAGCAGCTTTAACCGCTTCAGCGATAACAGCCAGTGCTTCTGCGTTAGAGCCCAGGTTAGGTGCATAGCCGCCTTCGTCACCAACAGCAGTGTTCAGACCTTTAGATTTCAGGACTTTAGCAAGGTGGTGGAAAACTTCAGAACCGATACGTACCGCTTCTTTCAGGGTTTTCGCGCCAACTGGCTGAATCATAAATTCCTGAATGTCGACGTTGTTGTCGGCATGCTCACCACCGTTGATGATGTTCATCATTGGCAGAGGCATCGAGTATTTGCCCGGGGTGCCGTTCAGTTCAGCGATGTGAGCATACAGTGGCAGGCCTTTAGAAGCCGCAGCCGCTTTAGCCGCAGCCAGAGAAACAGCCAGGATTGCGTTAGCACCGAATTTAGATTTGTTTTCAGTACCGTCCAGGTCAATCATGATCTTATCGATGTTAGCCTGATCTTTAGCATCTTTACCCAGCAGAGCTTCAGCGATTGGGCCATTGACCGCAGCAACAGCTTTAGTCACACCTTTTCCTAAGAAACGAGACTTGTCACCATCGCGCAGTTCCAGTGCTTCGCGAGAACCGGTTGAAGCACCTGATGGAGCAGCAGCCAGACCAACGAAACCACCTTCAAGATGAACTTCAGCTTCAACAGTCGGATTACCACGGGAGTCGATGATTTCACGACCGATGATTTTCACAATTTTGGACATAATCAGTTTTCCTCAAGTCACAACGTTAAACTAAAAATCCAGACAAACAACGCGCGATAAGTCGCGCGTTGTTGTTCTCACTCTCTGCCTATTTCGCCTGACGCTTTTGATACTCACCGGCCGCTTTTACAAAGCCTGCAAACAGTGGGTGTCCGTCACGCGGTGTCGACGTGAACTCCGGGTGGAACTGGCAGGCAACAAACCATGGATGGTTTGGGATCTCAATAATCTCTACCAGTTGGTCATCACCGGAACGACCTGCTACACGAAGACCTGCGGCTTCAATTGGTTTCAACAACATATTGTTGACTTCATAGCGATGACGATGACGTTCAATAATCGTTGGTTCGCCATACATCTGGCGCACCAGGCTATCATCACTCAGCTGACATTGTTGTCCGCCAAGGCGCATAGTCCCACCCAAATCGCTTTTTTCAGTCCGGAGTTCCACATTGCCATTTTCATCACGCCATTCAGTAATCAGCGCAACCACCGGATACTTACAGTCTGGCACAAATTCTGTGGAATTCGCGTTTTCCATACCCGCAACATGACGGGCGAACTCAATCAGTGCCACCTGCATACCCAGACAGATACCGAGGAACGGTATGTTGTTTTCACGGGCATACTGCGCGGTGGCAATTTTACCTTCCACGCCACGGTAGCCAAAGCCACCTGGAATAAGGATAGCATCAAGCCCTTTTAGGAGCTCGGTTCCGCGCGTTTCAATATCCTGCGAGTCAATCAGCTTGATATTGACCGTCAGGCGATTTTTCAGCCCGCCGTGTTTTAACGCTTCAATCACCGACTTATAGGCATCGGGCAGCTCAATATATTTACCCACCATACCAATGGTAATCTCGCCCATTGGATTCGCTTGCTGGTAGATAACCTGTTCCCATTCCGCCAGATTGGCTTCCGGACAGTTTAAGCTGAATCGTTTACAAATATAATCGTCCAGGCCCTGTGATTTCAACAAACCTGGAATTTTATAAATAGAATCGATGTCTTTTAGAGAAATAACCGCTTTCTCAGGAACATTACAGAACAATGCAATCTTTGCACGTTCATTGGCTGGCACGGCGCGATCGGAGCGGCAAATCAGCACATCAGGCTGAATACCAATAGACAGCAGCTCTTTAACCGAGTGTTGGGTCGGCTTAGTTTTCACTTCACCGGCAGCGGCCATGTAAGGCACCAGGGTTAAGTGCATATAGAGAGTATGCTCGCGACCCACTTCTACCGCCATCTGGCGGATAGCTTCAAGAAACGGCAGTGATTCGATATCACCGACGGTGCCGCCAACTTCCACCAGCACCACGTCATAGCCTTCCCCGCCTTCGAGGATGCGTTCTTTAATGGCATTGGTGATATGCGGGATAACCTGAACGGTTGCACCGAGGTAATCACCGCGACGCTCTTTGCGCAGAACGTCAGAATAGATACGGCCAGTCGTGAAGTTATTACGACGGCTCATTTTAGTACGAATAAAACGTTCGTAGTGGCCCAAGTCGAGGTCAGTTTCAGCGCCGTCATCGGTAACGAACACTTCCCCATGCTGGATAGGGCTCATGGTACCCGGATCGACGTTAATATACGGATCGAGTTTCATGATGGAAACGTTGAGGCCACGGGCTTCAAGAATAGCTGCGAGGGAGGCTGCGGCAATGCCTTTACCCAGAGAGGAAACGACCCCGCCGGTCACAAAAATATAGTTCGTTGTCATGCTGAACCTGAGAAGTTAGGTTTAAGAACGATGGAATTACCAGGACGGGAAAGTAGTATACCCGAACAGGTCTGCTGTCACAAACGTTCATTTCAATCAGAGAAGCTAACAACATAAATCATAAAGCTTTTATGTTATTATTCTCGTCTGGTGATATGGCGCTGAATCCCGGTATTGCGGGGAAATAGACGGCGGTGTCCGGGCTGCGGCCAGGACTGGAGCTGAAACGTCGTGTCCCTGATAAATCACTACAATTTCAGCGGGACACGCATTATCTCATCGGAAATCAGCTTTTTTCAAGCTGTTTGACCTGCTGCCAGGCACTCTCCATCGTATCAAGGCTGGCGTCCTCCATTTTCAGCCCCTGGGCATGAATAATAGACTCAACCTGACGAAAACGACGTTCAAACTTTTTGTTCGCTTTCTGCAGGGCGACTTCCGCTTTAGTCCCCAGATGGCGAGCCAGATTAACGGTGGCAAACAGCAAATCCCCCACCTCTTCTTCCAGTTTAGCCTCATCAACAACGGCCTGCTGAGCCTCAAACATCACTTCATCGATTTCTTCATGCACTTTCTCTACCACCGGGCCAAGGGTGGTCCAGTCAAAGCCAACCGAAGCACAGCGCTTTTGAATTTTCTGCGCCCGCATCAGGGCCGGAAAGGCGAGAGGAATATCATCCAGTGCGGAGTGCTGTGCTTTTTCAGCCCGCTCTTTACGCTTAATGGACTCCCATTGGGCCAGCATTTGCTCGCTATTGCCGGTTTGTGCATCGGCATAAATATGCGGATGACGATGTTCGAGCTTTTCGCTGATCCCCCGGCAGATATCCTCAAAGGTGAAAGCCCCCTTTTCCTGGCCAATTTGGGCGTAAAAAACTACCTGAAACAGCAAATCGCCCAACTCACCCTGCAAGCTTTTCAAGTCTCCACTTTGAATGGCATCCACCACTTCATAGGCTTCCTCAACGGTGAAAGGAGCCAGGCTTTCAATGGTCTGCTCCCTGTCCCATGGGCAACCGGTTTGTGGGTCACGCAGACGCTGCATAATGCCAAGAAGGCGGGTTAACTGGGTCATGAATACATCCTGAAAAAAGAGGTAATATATTGATAAAAGAGGATTCCTTTCTGCCCAGCCGTCGCTGAACAGAAAGGAGCGAGCGATTAGCCGTGCAAACGACGGGCGTCGATAATGTCCGGGACCTGATTCAATTTACCCAGAACACGGCCAAGGACTTGCAGGTTATAAATTTCAATGTTCATGTCGATAGTGGCCAGTTGCTGTTTGGTATCGCTCCGGCTGGCAACGCCCAGGACATTGACTTTTTCATTGGCCAGAATGGTGGTGATATCGCGGAGCAGCCCGCTGCGGTCATTCGCCGTCACGCGCACCACAAGAGAATAGCCACTTGAGTAGCTCTCCCCCCACACCGCATCGACAATCCGCTCTGGCGCATGGGAGCGCAATTCTGCCAGCTGGTCGCAGTCAGCCTGGTGGATTGAAATGCCCCGCCCCTGGGTAATAAACCCGACAATTTCATCCCCGGGAATCGGCTGGCAGCATCTGGCTATATGGTGCATCAGATTGCCAACCCCTTCCACCACCACCCGGCCATCATCTTTGCGGCGGGATTGTGAATTCGGGTTGTAAGTTTTCTGCTGCAATTGCTTAAGGGCAGCGGCATCCTGCTCCTCGGCGCTGGGCTTATTAAACTGAGATTGTAAGTAATTACTCATCTGATTAAGACGAATATCACCCCCGCCTATTGCTGCCAGTAACTCTTCAATTTCATTGAAGTTATAGCGCGGCAACAGGATTTTCTCAGCCTCTTTCAGGCTCACGCCCAGCCGTTCAATTTCCTCATCAAGGATTTGTCGCCCGGCGAGGATATTTTTGTCCCTATCCTGCTTGCGGAACCAGTTATGAATTTTCGCCCGTCCCCGGCTGGTCGTGATATACCCGAGGTTAGGATTAAGCCAGTCGCGACTCGGGTTAGGCTGTTTCTGGGTGATTATCTCAATCTGATCGCCCATCTGCAGCTGATAGGTAAAGGGCACAATACGCCCGCCGATTTTCGCCCCAATGCAGCGATGTCCGACATCACTGTGAATATGGTAGGCAAAGTCCAGCGGCGTTGAGCCCGCCGGAAGGTCAACCACGTCCCCCTTCGGCGTAAAGACATAAACCCGGTCGTCAAACACCTGGCTTCTGACTTCATCGAGCATTTCACCGGAGTCAGACATCTCCTCCTGCCAGGCAATCAGCTTACGCAACCAGGCTATTCGGTCTTCATGACCGGAGTTACCGCTTCTGGAGCTACCTTCTTTGTATTTCCAGTGGGCGGCGACCCCAAGCTCTGACTCTTCATGCATCTGCCGGGTACGGATTTGTATTTCTATTGTCTTGCCATTTGGCCCTAACACCACCGTATGTATTGACTGATAGCCATTCGGTTTTGGGTTAGCGACGTAATCATCGAACTCATCAGGCAGATGACGGAAATGGGTATGGACAATACCGAGGGCCGCATAGCAGTCCTGCAAACGTTCGGCCACAATACGCACGGCCCGGACATCAAACAGCTCATCAAATGCGAGATGTTTTTTCTGCATCTTACGCCAAATGCTGTAAATGTGCTTAGGACGGCCATAAACTTCGGCTTTTACGCCCTCTTCTTTCATCGACGCGCGCAGGGTAGAAACGAACTCATCAATATAGTGTTCGCGGTCAATACGGCGCTCATGCAGCAGTTTAGCTATGCGTTTGTATTCGTCAGGATGCAGGTAGCGGAAGCAATAATCTTCCATTTCCCATTTGAGCTGACCAATACCCAGCCGGTTAGCCAGCGGCGCATAAATATTGGTACACTCTTTTGCCACCAGTACCCGTTCATCTTCCGGGGCATCTTTAACTTCCCGCAAATGGGCAATACGCTCGGCAAGCTTAATGACTACGCAGCGGAAATCATCGACCATCGCCAGTAACATACGGCGAACATTGTCCACCTGCTCAGAAGAGACCGAGTCATTGTGGGTGGCTTTCAGGTGGCGAATAGCATCAATGTCACGCACGCCGTGAATCAATGCCACCACCGGCTGACCGATGCTCTCGCGCATCACCTCTTCGCTGACCACGCCGGCATCGGCCAATGGGAACAGTAAAGCTGCACGAAGTGTGTCGTTATCCATGCTCAGCATCGAGAGGATTTCTACCATCTCAACCCCACGCCAAAGGAGCAACTCTGCATCAGGGTGCCCTTTAGTCTGGCGTTCACAATAAGCCCAGGTTTCGGCCAGACGTTCACAAGACTGCTGGCTGGCAATGCCGAGACTTGCTATCCATTTTTCCGGGGCGAATTCGCCAGCTTTATTGAGATGTGCACTTCTAACCGCAACCATTCTTCTCTCCTGTGGTGCCGGGATCAGAGCTAAAGATCCGATAAAACGCTTTAACTACGTTCAAAAAGCGCCATAGACTCCAGGTGACCTGTATGAGGAAACATATCAAGCATCGCCAACGACGTTATGTGATAACCTGCTGCTAACATTGCCTCACTGTCACGGGCAAGCGTTGCATGATTACAGGATACATAGACCACTTTTTGTGGTGCCAATCGGATGATATGCTGTAAAACTCCGGCCGCACCAGCACGAGCCGGATCCATTAATATTTTATCAAAACCTTGCATCGCCCAAGGCTGTCGTGTCACATCTTCGTCCAAATTTTCATGAAAGAAAGTGACATTTTTCAGTGAATTATATTGGGCATTATATTGAGCTTTTGCCACCAGCGCAGCAACGCCTTCAATACCGACAACCTGCGCGGCCCGTTTTGCCAGCGGCAGGGTGAAATTTCCCATGCCGCAGAAAAGATCAAGCACCCGATCGCCAGGCTGAATATCGAGCCAGGCGATGGCCCGGCTGACCATTTGCTGGTTAATCACATCATTAACCTGGATAAAATCGCGCGGGCTGAAGCTTAAGCGTAGTCCGTCTGAGTGACACCAGGGCTGTTGCTGGCCGATCGGTTCAAGATTTTCACTATCAGCGGCTAAATAAATCGCTAACTGATGGGTATGCGAAAACTGTTCCAAAAGTTGCCTATCGGCATGACTGAGCGGCGCTAAATGGCGTAACACCATCAATGGGCCATTGTCGGCCAGCACAAACTCGACATGCCCCAGACGGTTAACAATACTCAGGGCAGATAACAGCGCATGTACCGGCTTAATCAGTGCTTCAAGCTGAGGCACCAGAACAGGGCACTCGCTGATAGACACCAGCGCTTTATCGCTGGACTGGCGAAAGCCCATCTGCAAGCGCCGGGCTTTTGCATCAAAGTGTAGCCCTAAACGGGCGCGCCGCCGGTATCCCCAGGCGGGGCCGGAAATAATTTCATTAACCTGACGCGGCTGCCCCCGGCTGCCCATCATGCGCCCTAAGGCCTGAGATTTTACCGCCTGCTGGCGCTCAATATTGATATGCTGCATCTGACATCCGCCGCATTTCGCGAAATGCGGACAACGCGGTGTTACCCGCTCAGCACTCTCATTAAGACGTCGGGTGACTTCCCCGTTGGCATAATGGCGTTTATCTTCGGTGAGCCTGACTTCTACCTCTTCGCCGGGCAAAGCATCGCGTATAAAGAGCGTTTTGCCCTGATAAGCGGCGACCCCCTGGCCAAAGTGATCGAGGTCAGTCACGGTAACTGTTATGATTTTTCGCGTCGGCTCGCGTCTTTTTGCCGAATAGAATTGCGCCATACTGTGATTAATGCATTATAAAAAATATCATTGCTATTATTGTCCCACATCGGAATCCCATGACCAACTATAGCCTTCGTGCACGGATGATGATCCTGATACTGGCCCCTACACTGCTTATTGGTTTACTGCTAAGTACCTTTTTCGTTGTTCACCGTTACAACGACTTACAAAACCAGCTAGAAAATGCGGGCGTCAGTATTATCGAACCTTTGGCGGTTTCCGGCGAATACACGATGAATCGCCAAAGCCGGGATTCATTACGCGAACTGGTTAATGTTTTGCATCGCCGGCACTCGGGTATCGTACGGGGCATTTCTATTTATGACCGTAATAATAAGCTTTTTGTGACATCTAATTTTCAATTAAATTCACCTTTTCTGAAATTGCCCGAAGGCGAACCGATTCCTTTACATCTTACCGTCACCCGCAAAGCCGATGTGATGATCCTGCGTACGCCAATTATGTCTGAAATCTATTTTCAGAATGAAGATGAGTCGGGCAATAACCACCCCAATGCTCAGCCATTGGGCTATGTCGTTATGGAGCTTGACTTAAAATCGGTGCGTCTGCAGCAATACCGCGAAATCTTCACCTCTACCTTGATGATGCTGGCCTGTATTGCCATTGCCATGCTGTTTGCCTACCGCCTGATGCGCGATGTTACCGGCCCGATTCGTAATATGGTTAATACCGTAGACCGTATACGCCGCGGTCAGCTCGACAGCCGTGTTGAAGGCTTTATGCTCGGCGAGCTGGATATGCTGAAAAATGGTATTAACTCGATGGCCATGTCATTAACCGCCTATCACGAAGAGATGCAGAACAATGTTGATCAGGCGACCTCTGATTTACGGGAAACCCTGGAGCAGATGGAGATTCAAAATGTGGAACTGGATCTTGCTAAAAAGAAGGCCCAGGAAGCGGTACGCATCAAGTCAGAATTTCTGGCCAATATGTCCCATGAATTACGAACCCCGCTTAATGGCGTTATTGGATTTACCCGGCTGGCAATGAAAACCGACCTCAGCCCTACCCAGCGGGACTATATGTATACTATTGAGCGCTCCGCCAATAACTTACTTTCTATTATCAATGATGTACTGGACTTCTCCAAATTAGAAGCGGGCAAACTGCTGCTGGAAAATATTCCGTTCCCACTGCGTAGTATATTGGATGAGACTATCACGCTTCTCGCACAATCTGCTCATGAGAAAGGTCTTGAACTGACCCTGAGTATTCAAAACAATGTGCCGGATAATGTCATTGGCGATCCGCTGCGCTTACAGCAGGTCATCACTAATCTGGTTGGCAATGCCATTAAATTCACTGAAAGCGGCAATATTGATATTTTTGTAGAAAAACGCGCCGAGGGTAACAACAAAGTTCAAATAGAAATGCAAATTCATGATAGTGGAATTGGCATTCCTGAGCAGGAGCAATCAAGACTTTTCCAGGCGTTCCGTCAGGCCGATGCCAGTATTTCTCGCCGCCATGGCGGAACCGGATTGGGGCTGGTGATTACCCAGAAGCTGGTTAATGAAATGGGGGGGGATATCTCCTTCCACAGTAAACCGGAAAAAGGCTCTACCTTCTGGTTCCATATTAATCTTGACCTCAACCCGCACGCTATTCTCAATGAGCGCTTGATGGACAGTCTGATAGGCAAGCGAATAGCCTATATTGAGTCCAATAGCAATGCGGCTGAAAGTACCCTGACGCTGCTCCAAAGTACCCCGCTGATTGTGGTCTACCGGCAACATATTGATGAACTTCCCGAGGAGTGCTTCGATATCCTGTTGATGGGTATTCCGGTGGCGCTTAATGAACAGCCAGCCATTGATAGCATCAATTTACCCCAGGCCGTATCGATGGCGAAATGCGTCATTCTTGCCCTGCCCTGTCAGGCCCAGGTCTATGCCGAAGAGTTTAAGCGCCGGGGGGCAGAAGGTTGCCTGCTCAAACCCATTACCTCTCCTCGCCTGTTTCCAATGTTACTCGATTATTTTGCTCACCCAAGCCGGTTGGTACGGCCCATTACCGGGCAGGGGAAATTAGCGATGAGCGTTATGGCGGTTGATGATAACCCGGCTAACCTCAAATTGATCGGGACGCTACTCGAAGATAAAGTCCACCGGGTTGTCCTGTGCGGCAGTGCCGCACAGGCACTGGCCCGGGCGCGTAAAAACTATTTCGATTTAATTTTGATGGACATTCAAATGCCGGATATTGACGGAATTCGCGCCTGCGAGTTGATTCGGCAATTGCCAAACCATCAGAACACCCCTGTTGTGGCAGTCACTGCCCATGCAATGGCCGGTCAGAAAGAGAAATTACTGCGCGCCGGCATGAACGACTATCTGGCAAAACCAATAGAAGAAGACAAACTCGATACGCTACTGGTCCGTTACCGTTCCGGGCGGAGCGACAATGAACCGCCGGTTAATGACGGCCAAAAAGACAATCTCAGCGCGTTAAATCAAACCCTTGACTGGAGTCTTGCCCTCAGCCAGGCGGCCAATAAGCCCGACCTGGCCCGGGATATGCT
>Ga0153936_100570_pt1 | contig 10604 bp, 8 predicted proteins | sample TSNJ020MetaG_FD_102272 | JGI IMG/M metagenome (GOLD analysis project Ga0153936, IMG submission 102272) | Attine ant fungus gardens microbial communities from New Jersey, USA - TSNJ020 MetaG | ecosystem: Host-associated > Fungi > Mycelium > Unclassified | place: USA: New Jersey, Wharton State... | reverse complement strand
TCTGTCGATTTACCTAGCTTGCGAACAAACTACGCACAGTCAATGAAGGATTGAAAAAGTTTGCTCATGTCAACAAAAAGGCGTTTGAGCAGTACAGTAATTTTACCAAGCAACGCGATCAATTATTGAAACGTCGGGAGGAGCTGGATAAGTCGGCAAAATCGATCGAGGATCTTGTACAGGTACTCGATCAGAGGAAGGATGAGGCAATTGAAAGGACTTTCAAACAGGTGGCGAAGAATTTCGAGGATGTATTTGAGCAACTCGTTCCTGCTGGACGGGGAAGGTTGATCATCCAGAGACGGATTGATCAGGATGACATGGACGATGAAGATGCAGAGACGCAGCAGAGTATGATCGATAATTATACAGGTGTGTCGATCAAGGTAGGTTTGTAATAGTGCCGTTGGATGACGACAGTGGGTTGATGATGCTGTGATATAGGTTTCTTTTAATTCAAAGGTAGATGAGGGGCTGCGTATCCAACAACTCTCCGGGGGACAAAAATCTCTAGTGGCCTTGGCAACAGGTATGCATGTGTTTTGTGCGGGATATTGATCTGCCTTAACATGTCTCAAGTGTTCGCCATACAAAAATGCGACCCTGCACCGTTCTATCTATTTGATGAGGTGAGTCGTCTCTTCGGTTAAGGCCTCTGCAACAAGGACTCGAACCATCATAGATTGATGCAAACCTCGATGCGCAGTATCGAACAGCTGTAGCCTCAATGATTCAATCATTGGCCTCAACAGCTCAGTTCATCACCACGACATTCCGGCCAGAGATGCTTGTCACTGCCGACAAGTTTTATGGTGTTTTGTTCAACAATCAGAAGGTCTCTTCGATACGTGTTATCAAGAGAGAAGAGGCACAAGAATTTGTTGATCAGGTATGAATTCTGTACTTAACCTGGGCAGTGGTTCTCATTCATTGATATAGGAAGCGCAGGCTCAGTGAATTAGAATGTAAATGTCTGGACACTTGACAGGCCTCAATCGATGTGTGCTTTCTGCTGCTATTTTATGTTATGTTATTCATAATCTGAAACTGCTGTAAATCACTATAATATGCTACGGCTATAGGTCAGCTACATAGTCAACTCTGAGTTATATTCGAAGATGTCATTCACTGATCTAATTTTCCAAAGTAGATCTGTGTAAGGCATTGACTCACATCATTTTCTAAGTCAAGCTTTTCTCCCTATGTAATTTTCACAATGTTTTGTATCTTCCTATCAGATATCGCGGAATTATGTTATGTCATGGAGTGACATTGAGTTGTCTTGGAAACTTCACTTGCCGGAGCATCTGCTTCGGATAATTACATATATAAATGGGAATGTAGTTACAGTTTTATCAAGTCTTTCTGTCTTCTCCTCATCTTCCTCTGCACACAATTCATTTTGCTGTGTCAGGTTATGGGCCCTGCCCCTGAAACTAACATTAACATGTCCGATGCTCTTCATTTTCCCAAACTTAATGGCCCCAACTATGACTCTTGGGCTGCTAGCATGAAGTCTGCTCTTCAATCACAGTTTTTATGGCTATATGGTGAAGAAGATATGCCTACTGTTGTCAAATCTATCCCCCCTTCATCTGATAGAACATCAACAGAATACAAGAGTTGGAAAAAGGACCGAGAGCAGTACAAAACCTGGTTGCGAATGGATAGCACTACCATGGGGTTGCTGAATGGTTCTATTGATTCCATTCTACTCAGTCTGGTCATATCACAAACTTGTCTACTTCAAAGGAGATCTGGGATACTCTTCATCAGATCAATGTCAAAGACCAACAATGCCTTAATGTTTATGCACTTGTAAAGGAGATCTGGAGCATAAATTGGGATGGTGTTACCCCTATGCCTGACCATATTGGAAAGATGATTGATATTTGTCATCAGATTGTCGAAGAAAAGGGTACCATAGATAATATAATGCTTGTCTATGCTATTTTCCACTCACTCTCTAATGACAATGTCAAATAGAATGTTCTCAAGATATCTCTCATTAAAAAAGGGTCAAGTCTCATCTTGTCTCAAGCAACAATGAGCTTGAATGGTCTATATGATTGCATGACTTGAAATAAGGAAAAGACTAAGCATTTGGCATTTGTTGCTAAATCAAAGGAAGCTTCAAACTATAGAAATACTGCTTGGAAGAAAAAAATTCAAAAAGAAGACCCTTAATCCAAAACCTGATGATATATATTGCACCTGTGGTCAGAAAGGTCATTGGAGTCCAATATGTCCTCAGAAAGGAAAAAAAGATGGCTCAAGTAGAGGTAGTGGAAGCAGATCAGTATTATATTGTCACAAACTTCATTCAGACCATAACTCCAGAAATACTTAACCAATTTCAACGATCTAAATAGCCACCAAAAGCCCTTAAGAAGATCTTTCAAACAATACCAAAAACATCTCAAGGCAATCAGTATTCACTGAGTTATCAGCAGATCAGTCTGCAATCACCAAGTTACCAGACACTAAATCACTGATATCTTGGAAACTGCTTGACATAATTGTTTGCTTCAATGACCATTGTGAAGCTCTCTTCAATGCGCTTCTTTTGGCTATAAATAGAACCTGAGGCAATAAGATTCCATAGAGATATAAGGTCCTTAATGTTTGTACATGACATTGATCTTTACCTATAAATTATCATTTGTCCTTGAATAGAACAAAGAACTGCCCTAAAACAGTTAGGTTATCTCTATTTCAAGAACAATAGGTAGTGATCATGTGGTAGGCTATCCTAGTGCATAAACCACCACAATCATGTATTTAAGGACTCTATGTCTGAGAATAAACCTTAGACTTAACAACATCTTTTGCTACTGTCTAAACTTTGCTTTTTTGAGCCTTTTGATTATTAAATCATCAACTCACAAATTAGTAAGTGGCCATTTATGATACATATACCAGATTTTCAGTTATGATTATTATTATTTATCTTCTACTTAATTAGAAGTAGGAGTATTGTATCTCAGACTAGAAGAAGTATTGCATTTCAGACTGGATCTCTTCTATTCCAGTTAAAGTATATATATGGGATAGATATATGATAGTCACCCAGTCTGTAAATTAACATCTACTTGTCTATTATCCATATTCTTTTTTCTTTTCCTATATACTTCTTAACTCAGACTTTGGACTCTTGCTCAGTATCAAACAACATTTTTTCATCTCTGAAATCAATGATCACTTGCAATAGGAGATTGGGGCATAACACATATATTGAAGCCAAGATCATTCCCTCCTATTGTCTCCAAACTTCTGCTCCTTAATTTATTTATTTTGGAGTATAAGTATATTTTCTTTCTATACTAGCTAGTACTCCTTCTCTGTAATTTAGGGATATGATTGCTATATTGGAATGTCAGTTTGGGCTCAAAGTTAAAAGGTTGCAAAGTAACAATGGTTCAGAGTTTATTAACTCAACTATGAACAGATTTTGTTAGCACAATGGTATTATTCATGAGACAATTCTACCTTATCTTCCTCAGCAAAATAATATTACTGAAAGAGCCACAGCCATTATCTTTGAGATGGTCAAATATATGTTATATTCTGCCAGTTTGAGCCTGAGGTACTAGAGAAAAGTGTTTCTATATACTACTCATATTTGGAGTTTATTACTAATCTCTGAATTGGATTCCATGGTCCCCTATAAAGCCTGAACAGGACAAAAGCCAAATGTATCCCACTTACAAAATTTTGGATCAATTGGATAGGCCTATATACCAAAACCAGTATACGATGGAAAGCTGTATTCTTGAGCAGTGAAGATTTAGATGCTTGGGTGGTAGACAGATAAGTCAAAGGGATATTGTCCTGAGGATCTAGAAACTCCTGGAAAATTGATTAGTTCTTGTAATATTGATTTTATTGAAGATTCCTCACCAAGTGATCTAGCTATTATTGAAAATATACTGCCCCCTCCAGAGAACATTAACAACCTAGTTGATAATGCAATATTAGTGGACAACATTACTTAAGGTACACTTACCTGAAAGTCATCTATTTACTCCTTCTTCTAAGTTTGTCAAAAAGATGCTATCACTTCCTCTTGTACCAAAAAAGGTCTCTAAGTGGCAAAATCTGCCCAAAAGAGAGTCTTCAAGTCAAAATTGTCAACTGCCTGCCAAGTTTCATGATAAAGATCAATCTGCTTACCTTAGTAACACTGCTTTTGTCTTTATTGCTACAATTTCTAAACCAAGAACATTGAAAGATACCCTACTGTTACCCCACTCAAAACAGTGGAAAAAAGCTGTTAAGTCTGAGTTCAATCAGTTAGTCAAAGCTAAAGTTTTTAAGTAGGTTGAACAGTTATCTAATGACAAAAAAGCTATTAGCAGTTATATTGTGTTCAGAGAGAAATTGAATAGCCATGGAAACCATCTAAAATTCAAGGTTCAAATCATTGCTCAAGGTTTCTTGCAGGTGCCAGATCTAGATTTCACAGAGATGTTTTCATCAGTAGTAAAATTCATAACACTACAAATTTTTCTGGCACTTACTGTATTTTTGGATCTTGAACTTCATCAAGTTGATGTCATTGGAGTATATCTTCAAGGGAATTTAGATAAAGAAATTTATATAAAGATACCTAATAGACTTGCTGAGAAATATGGGAATGGTTGAAAATTTTGGAGGCTTAGAAAGGTACTATATAGGTTGAAACAAGTAGGTCAACAGTGAAAGAAATGCTTATATCAGGTGATGACTAAGCTTGGCTTCACTTGTGCAATGGCTGATGACTGTCTTTATGCTCTCTAGAAGCATGGTAAAATTATCCTAATGGTCTTGATCTATGTTGATGATATAGTTATCACTGGAAAAGAAATACCTGGGATCACTTTATTCAAGTATAATTTGTTAAAGAATTTTGAAATAATGGATCTAGGTGAATTGAAGTTTATACTTGGTATTCTGGTCACTTGAGATTGCTCTAATCATCTTATCTTTCTTAATCAGTCTGCTTACATTATACAAGTTCTTGTAAGGTTTGGAATACTTGACACAAAGTGTCATAACTTGACAAAATAGCTAAAGTTATTATTTACTTTTCTTTTTTTTTCTTTTCCTTTCTAGACTTACTATACAAGGATAGAGCACAAGAAAGTATTACATGACTAAATGTCACAGAGTCACAGGGTTATGAGTCACAGTCAGGTGATGTCACATGACTAAGTCACACAGAAACTGTGGGAAGATAGTGCACAGACTATGTAGTAGTTGTATAAGTAGTATAGAAAATTTAATGGAAACTCCATCGAGTTCTCCTTGTTAACTCAGACTAGGAGTATGATTAAGTTGCCTCAGACTAAGTCACTACACAAAGCCTGTCTCTACTCTCTTGGCTATCAAACATAGTTTATCTATATCCCAGTCTCTATCTTCTGAAGCTAAACTAAATAAGTACTCAAGTTTCTCCAGAGGTATTTACTATTTATTATTGGTTAGCTCATTATTATATGCTACTCAAACTTGTTTAAACATCCAATTCTTTATCAACCTTATTGCTCAGTTCAGTGAAAATCCTAGTATTCCCTATCTTGAAGCTGCAAAATGTATTCTTCACTATCTAAAGGGTACTCAGAGTTTTTCCCTGGTTTTAGAATATCATGGAAGAGGAGCTGTTGATGTTATTGGTTGGACTGACTTAAATTGGGCTGGTAATGTTGATACAAGGTGATCAGTGGAAGGTTTTGTTTTTGATATAGCTGGAGAATATATCTTTTAGTCTTTGAAGAAACAGATATCTATTGCTATCTCCTCAGTTGAAGCTAAATATATAGCACCAGCAGATGTGACAAAGGAAACAGTATGGCTTCAAACACTTCTTAAGGAAATTGGTTACCCTCAAGCTCAAGCCACTATAGTACATACTAATAACCAAGGTGCAATAGCTTTTGCCCAAAATTCTATTTCTCACTCTTGTCAAGTAGGAAGGAATAACAACATGGAAAGGCTATAATATACTCTGAATTACTATGAATATACTATGAGTACATACTCCAGGTTCTGGAAAGTGATACAAGAAGTGAAGTTGGAGAATGGAACATACTACTAGGTAACATGATATATATTGCTCTCCAGTCCTGTGGTTTTACAGCTGGTCTGGAAGAAATATAATGATGATATAGGAGTAGAATGATCTTGGTCTCAGCTTGTATACTATACCTCAATCTCTTGTCATATATATGGTCGCTTATTTTGGAGTAGTAGAATGTTGTCCAAGAAAGAGGTAAATTCAAGAGTAAGGAGTTATATAGCAGAGAGTGCTACAGAAATATAAAGAAAGATAGTTTAAAACTTTAGGATCTTAGAACATTAATCTATAAACTAGATTGCTACCATGTATTTACTTTGTATATATACTATAAGTGGAGTAGAAGGAAGACAGTCTGAAACACAATACTCCTAGTCTGAAATACAATACTTCTATAGGAGATAAATAATAATAATAAAGAAAATGAATAAAAAATATTAATTTATACCAAATTTTCTGGTATATGACATTCTATCTTCATTTTATCATGAAAAATTTCCTATTAGTTATTACAACAATTTTTGTAGTCATATATAACTGTATTCACCATTTTGCTAAAGTTTAACTCACTTTGTTCAGACTTCAGGTATGTATTTGGTAGATTTTATTATTAATATACTGACTCACTTTGTTTAGACTTCAGGTACTTGCCTGTTGATTGTTAAGCTTCAACTATATACTATCTTTATTACTCTACCTCCTCTATAAGGTTATAGGCCCCACCAGTGGAATGAGTGTGGTTACCACCTCTTTGTTATAAATTGCAGTATTACTCAAGTTGTGCTCCATATTATTCCAACCTCAATTCCCAATTTGTAGGTGCTTTTGGCAGTTTTGTCCTTTGCAATCCAAGCATATAGCCAGTATTTTTGGCAAGAGATGATGAGTTATTATAAGAAGTAGAAGTAGTTGAGTACACTAGATAGAAGTAGATCTGAGAAAAGAAGAAAATCAGAGATAGTAAGCTACAGGACCCCCATTCTGACCAGTGCTATGTTGGTGCATAATTTTTCTGAAGTATGGGAGTTAGAATATTATTTGATACCATGATATATGCTTACTGAATATCTGACTGTCTGGATTCTTTATTTGCAGTACTTGTATTCTTAATTGTCTATCAGATGTTTCTTTTCTGTCAGAGATAGTCAAGCATTCTCTGTTATTGCTTAGTCATCTTCACTAATAGCTGGGCTGTGTTTGCTCCACTAGGAGCTTGATTGGATTCCAGACATTTTTAGGCTTATGTCATTGTTTTTCAGACATCTCACTGAGTGGGAGTATTGTGGAATTATGTTATATTATGGAATGACATTGAGTTGTCTTGAAAACTCTATTTGCTAGAGTATCTGTTTTGGATAATTGTATATATAAATGGGAATGTAGTTACAGTTTTATCAAGTCTTTCTATCTTCTTCTTATCTTTCTCTGTATACAATTTATTTTATTGTATTATTAGACTCCTAGGGCCCACCAGAGGTAGTGCATACCCCCAGGGTAGAGGTAAGGATAAGATATAGTAACTCAGTCAAGCTAACTTACAATCACCTTTCTTATCTAAGAAGAACTCAACAAGTTTTTGTTACAAGATTTTCATCTAGGCCTCTGGTCCAACTTGAACTCTCTACTAATTCTGAGTGGATTTGATATTATGTTGAAGTTAGTATACTATACTTCCTTTCTACAACAGTTTGTATAATAACAAGTAATATTGTTTGTTAGATCATTATATTCCTTTCCTACAACAGTCTGCATAGCAGTAGACAGTATTATCTGTTAGATTGCTATGCTCCTTTTTCTAATGGTCTGTGTAACAGTATGTAGTGTTATTTATTATGTTGCTGTACTCTCTTCCTCTAATAGTTTGCATAACAGTAAGTAGTATTGTCTACAGTGTGCATAGTGAGTAGTATTGTTTGCAGTATGCTATACTTCTTTTCTTCTATAGTGTATACAGTAAGTAATGTTATCTACAGTGTACTATACTTCTTTTCTCTAACAGTTTACAGTAGTATTGTTTCTAGTACACTATACTTTCTTCCTTCAACAGTCTGTTAGGTTACAGTTAGCTTGCTCTGCTTATTGTCTGTTCCAATTTTATTTCAATTTTCTACATTTTTTTTTTCTAATTTTAATAAATTTATTTGAATTTTTGAGTGAAAAGAAACATATTAGCTAAAACTTAGTCATGATTAGCTCAGTTATTAGTCAGCTTACTTAAGCCTATTACTTCCACACCTGTCTCATATATCCATGTCTGTTCCCACATCCATTCTCTGATACTTATTGATATTGCTTTATGTACATTTGCTATTTATACATATCTAATTATTCCTATATATTCAATAAAAAAACTTAAAGAAAAAAAAAGAAAAAAAAGAAATAATAACTCTTTGAGTAGCTTTTTTTTTTGAATCAACAATTTATTATATAGTGCTCAATTGCAGTCCTTTTTATTATTTTGAATTATTCATTAATAATGTGAGGCTTGGTGGCAGTCCACAGTATCTATATAAGATATCTACCCAAATACAAGAAGAGGTAGAGAAACTTAGTAGGCTATATATAATAAGGTGTACTATGAAAGAATGTATATCATAAATATATATATATACTGATAGATTGGCCTGAGTAAGATTTTATGAGATATTGTTCTAGAAGGAAAATACTCTAGGATTGAATTCAAGAAAAGTAATAATATCATTAATAAAACTGTAAAGTAGGTTCTAGGATTGTTTGTAATACTCACATTTATATAAGATATAGTGCCTGGTTTTGATAGAGGCCTTTTGGCATAAACATATAAAAAGTTTGTTGGGAAAGAATCTTTTTTTGTACTTACCCATAAGTGTATAGTTAGTAATGAGTTTTGTGAGCCTTGTAGTGAATATATTGAAGTGTCTTATATGCTTGAGCCAAGCTTCTCCTTTTGTATATGTGAGAGCAATGGTTTTGTTATTATCATCTAGGTCTAGAAACTACTTTATAGTCTAATACTTAAAAGTACATTTGCCAAGTTTGGATATACATATTGCATTCATTCTTTTTGCTAAGATCCAAGAAACCTGGCTAGGAAGTAAAGGCTATATTAATTGTGATTTGGTCTCTCTGTTGGCTGTATAATGAAATAGCTATTTATTGCTGTTTAGGCAGTCCCAAGACTCTATGTAGTTGGCTAGACTGTCTTGGAAGGATGCTTTTAGCTATTTTAATAGTACAATATAGAACATTTATAGTCTAGTACTGGGTTTTCATAATGATAGAGTAGCTCTTGTATATATGAGCAATAGACATAGTGATATTATTTTTGAAACCTGTGTTTACAATAACTTATATAGCATTATTACTAATTTACAATATAAAATATATCTCATTGAGTTTCTTGAGATAGACCATTCTTACCTTGGAGTCAAACTGTTTAATGGTAATGAATAAAAATCAATCTAGGAATAGGTCAGCTAGGTGCTGTCCTGGTCTCAGTTCTTTGTTCAGGTTATTAAAGACTGAAAGGACTTTATTTAGGCAATTATTGATGTTAATAATAGGGCTTTTTAGACATAGATTCTACTTGAAAGTAAGCTTGCTTATTGCCATACAATGAAAGAGTACCAACTTGAAGTATTGTAGATTGAAAAAAATACAGATTGTTAAAACTCTAGACCACAAGGGTGAATATATATTTTGTTCTTGAGCCTATATTAACACTTGATATCTCTTTACCCCTCTATAAAGGGTTCAGTTAAGGTTTTCAAAAGAGTTATATCAAAAGAAAGAATATCAAGGCTTTTAGTCACACTTCATAAGTTAGTCCAAAGACTGGAAGAAATATGGGGTTCTAAGAGAAGTAGATTTTTAAATAAACTACAGAAAAAGAGAACTTGCTATGCCCTTCTCTTTCTAGACTGTATTTATTCTAACTAGTAATGTTACAGAAGCTACTATCCTAAGTATAAATGGGTTAGTCCAATAATTCCCTATTTATCCTCAAGTCTATAACTATTGTAAGATTTGTTCATAATTACTCCAAGGTTTATCCAATGTTTTTTTTGCAGTCCAATATCTGTAATTAGTCCAAAGTTCCTTCTTCCAAACTAATTCTAATATAGTAACACATTATCCATTCTATTATTTTTGTTACCTTTATTTCTTATTACTAATATCTCTTCTACCATCTACTCATTATTAGTCTGCTGCTTACTTTTGGAGACTAGGAGAACAGATGTCATTATCCAAGGTACCTATAGAACAATCAACAGCTCTAGATATAGAGTTGTTATCACAAATAGCCACTTACTGATTTGTGAGTTGATGATTTAATAATCAAAAGGCTCAAAAAAGCAAAGTTTAGACAGTAGCAAAAGATGTTGTTAAGTCTGAGGTTTATCCTCAGTCATACAGTTCTTAAATACATGATTGTAGTGGTCTGTACACCAGAACAGCCTACCACATGATCACTACCTATTGTTCTACATATAGGAGTACTATTGTTCTTGAAATAGAGATAACCTAACCATCTTAGGGCAGTCCTTTGTTCTATTCAAGGACAGATGAT